>QQTW01001481.1_pt1 | contig 16452 bp, 14 predicted proteins | sample 1904831 | NCBI WGS metagenome assembly QQTW01 (sample SAMN09435610, study PRJNA476489) | Subsurface metagenome, whole genome shotgun sequencing project. | reverse complement strand
GGGACCGGGTCGAGAGTCAGCAGTTGGAGGTTTCGGGGCGGGAGGATTGGAGGTGGGCGATTCGTGCGTTGGCTACGGGGGGGAGATGAGGGGTTGTGTATGGGTTGTTGGTTAAGTGCTGTGCTCGCTTAAATGAGTAGCCTGCTGTTGAGGTGGGTGACGGTTCTCAGGAGATGGCTGTTCGTGGATGCTGGCTCCCCCGTTTACCTTCTACGGCCCTCTTCCCAATTTTCGTTTCTTTCTGGCTTTCTCCTTTTTCTATCTGTGTCCTTACAATGGCCATGACCATGAAGCCGTACAGTCACAACTGTCACGCGGTCTTGTCAGACTCACTTGCACAGATCCATACCCTGAGCGACAGGCGTTCTATTCACTTCTCTCACGACGCTACGTTACGATGTCTGCTCTTGGCCTGCGAATTCTCTACTTTACACACATGCCATTCCGCTACACATGCGGGGTACTCCATGGCACTCATGTACAGTGCTCTGTTCACACACACACAGCGATGGATGATTGCTTTATGCTACTGTCTAGACATCCTTTTCTGTGTTTTCATTTCGTTCTTCGTTTCGCTTGTGTATAAACTCAGAAAAGCACAGACACACCCCCCACAGTCTCTGGGGGGATGTCAGGTAGATTAATCCAATGGGAGAACCAATCAAATCAAAGATCTGCTACCGACGACCACTGTCGCCCTCTCTTCTACTCAAACCAACAAGACGGTTTCTGCAGCTATGATATCGTACATTTTCATCAGCTTAGACAACCAAAGACAAGAGTTCGCAGTAATGTTTTTTCACACATATCAAGGTGGCTAGTACGAGGTGAGGCTCGAAAAGGAACCGGTCACGTGAAGGGATATGGTACGCTTAACTTTCATCCTTTGGTTTTTAAGCGTACCGTAACCTGCACGTGACCGGTTCCTTTTCGAGCCTCAACTCGTAGAATAATAGGTTTTGGTTCCACCTAAGGTTGTGACATTCCTCGTTTCCCCCCCACTATGGAGGGTGCCCCGTACGTCAATTTCACACGTATATCGTTGAACAATATCAGGAGGACCTCCCAAGACACGCGACTCTGGAGACAATAATGGTGAGTTAGCTGAGAATATGCTTCTAACAGTGTCCCGTTTCCAGGTTGCTTCAATCAAGGTAGGCACAACGGAGGGTGCCAGATTCCGCAAGAACGCCGTCAGTGGTTACTTGAGGTATTTCATATTCTAGGGTAGTTTTATCTCAGAATGTTAGACTGGGAGCACCCCCATGAACTCAACTACAACATTACTTTTCTAAGAACCTTTGCAGTCTTACTGATGATTGATAAATAGAAGGATGGGATCTAGGTATCTAAGCATATAATATAGTAGATGTACCGTATAAAGCAACACGATGCAAAAACTGCATGCTATATGGGTCTCACTAGACCGTACAATTGCGGTCTAGCCTAACCCCTTACTCCAGGCTTACTAAGCTGCTCATAGCATACTGAAGTGCTCAAGTTTAGGCGCACTATCTAACAATGATGTGTTGTTGGGGGGGCCTTCAGATCTAATTCTTGTACTTTGAGTTAAAATTTCGGCATTCGTTCTAGACATGAAAGTGTATAAAGGGGAAGTACGTTTCCAGTTCGAAATGCTTAGTTAAATGACTGCCACGCTGTCAACACCTCAGAGGTTCTCAACGTCTCGGTCGGATGGTCTAGGCATTTACCCCTATTTTCCAACTGTCTTACAATTTGCTAACGAATCGATTAGTTGGATACGACGACTGCTTAAACACACTCCGAGATTTGAGAGCGAAGCGATTGCGTTTGGGTTGAAGGAAAAAACATCTACTGTCTGAATTGTGCACGGAAAGTAAAAACCATCAGTAACAAGTCTAACCCATAGAAGAAGACAAAAAATATCTGCAACTGATCAGACTGGGGATTGAACCCAGGACCTACTGCGTGTTAAGCAGTCGTCATATCCAACTAATTTGATGTGTTAGTCACTTGGATGGCGGTTAGAAGAATAAGAGTCAAGGAGCTTGAAGAAGGTGAAGTGGACGAGCATTAGAGGGGAGAGGAAGAATGTCATGGTGCAGCGGGCACCTCCAACACTAGCTCTCACCGTCAGAACTGGCGGTAGTATCAGTCTGAGCCTTTCACTCAGGAATAAAGACATCTTTCTTCCATTCTGCAAATCATGGTTACCCTGTAGCACAATTTCAATCTCAAGTGAAGTCCAAACTGAAATGATGAAGCTCAATACAAACAAAACATAATAAAGCTGTGAGCCTTCTGATTAGTGTTATGAATTTAGTATGTCGGGCACACCAAATCCACCTCGCTGGCGCATCTGCACCTGTCTTGGGTAGAGCTCAATCAGCATAGACAAACAAAAGAATAATAGCTCTGAGTCTTCTGATGGTGTTTTTTTTATTTAGTGGGCCGGGCACACTAAATCCACATCACTGGCGCATCTGCACCTGCCTTGTCGCTTTGGTTGTGGCTCACCTTGCTTATGGTCAGCTTCCGTGTATAAGAGATTCTACCTGATAGCTTCATAGCTTTTACACACTTTACAGAATGAAATAGATTCTAAAAATGAGGTTCTTCGAGTTTGACTTAAAAGGAGGAGGGAAAATATGTCAGAGAACATGATGATCTTGATGTATTTTCTTGAGCTATTCCCCTCTTTGTTGTTATGGCTACCTTAGCATGTCGAAGGAAAAAAGCAAAAATGTGATCAAACTGGGGATCGAACCCAGGACCTTCTGCGTGACATGGTGTAATGTTAAGCAGATGTTATATCCAACTAAACCATTCGACCTTGGTAGATGACAATCAATATATAATATATTTAGTACAAACCAAACAGCGAAAATTGATATCGCAAGCTCGGGAATATGAGCTTAGAGAGAAGAATTTGATTTGGGAAGATAGGTTGGTAGAAAAGAAAATTGACAGTGTTGATCCAAACATGTTTGAAGCTCACTGCCTATTTACGATACAAATTGCTTTTCTGTTTGTAGGGAAGAAAATCGACGGTGTCGATTCATACTGGTTTGAAGCTCACTGCCTAATCTAAGACGCTAGTAATCTTTCCGATTGTCCAAGCAACGCCATAGTAAGTGTTATGCTTCTCCATTGGCAAGTAATCCTCATCATCCGAGTCCAAAGGTCGTCCATCCATACATGCTGACTCATTGACATCAAACTTCCTTTCCCTACACTCCCGCGCAGTGTGCCAGCCCGCGCCACAGTAGTCACATGGATGCTTGTCGAATGCATCATTCGTTTCCTTGATGGGATTGGGATCAATTGATCTCAGAGCTGTGTGAGCCTTTTGCCTTTCGGCGAGCCAATCCAAAAGCTCTGGGTCGTCAGAATCCTCGTGTACTGGTATAGGCTGCGTCCGATCGCGACAGAAAACTTCTATGCTCATGTACTCGTCTCTGTCTTCATCATCCATGACTCTCCGCTTCTTTGCCTTTAAGTGCTCTTCAACCCTCCGCAATTCTTCCTCGTCCAAGATTCTCCGCTTCTCTACCTTTGATTGGTCGCCATAATAGCCAACACTCTGCAATTCCTCGTCCGTGAATGGCTTCCTTGCCTTTTTAACCATGGGTAGAGGTGGTAGTCCCTCACTCTGTCTTCGTTCGTTCTCACGGCGCCTTTCCTTCCTCTCCTCCTTATACCTTCTCCTATCTACCATTGCTTTTGCCGACAACAACTTAAGATAATCAGCAGACCATCTGGTACGATCCGTTCTTTGCAACTCATTTACTCTCTCACGGACTTCTTCAGGCGTCAGCCCTACCGCATCATTGGTGGGATCTTGAAACATTTGTCTCAGCACAGTTTGACAGTTCAAGTCCCAATACTCGAAATCAGACAATATCCAGGGACAGAGCGCAACATAGGCTTGACATTTGCCCACTGAACTCTTCGCCAAGGAATTGAACCAAAACAAATACGTGCACTCCGCCACAAGACACAAGAGCCGTACTCTGCGAATACTGGATTTACTTGTGTCCGGAAAGTTTGTAACTAGCAGTTTAAAAAATCGAAGTTCTCGGGAGATGCTGTCGTCTACCATTGTGTAGAAGTATGATGGTTGTCGATCCATGCTAATCTGTGATCAATTCGACGCTGTCAAAATTGATGAACACAACTTACGCTTTTCTACGATATGCTGGATCTTGATGCTGCTTCTGAACACGACCACCGAGTCCAAAGCCTGGACTTGTTGCTGAGCCAACATATACGTGATCATGATGACCAGACTCCTTTGAACAGAGGGTGCCAAGGTATACACCTGGCAATGAAGTTTCGTCCATTGGAGTTAGGGCAAGAAGATCGACGATTCTGGGAGGCTTGGGTTTCGCTAGAAGTTCCTTTACGTTTGATAGTGTCACCGCTGCAATTTGTTCAACCCAATAGTCCAAGGTCTCCCGCTCCAGTTCTGATTTCCATGTTGGTGATAGTTCTGTAGCATTCAATCCTCGGAAGCCAGCTACGATTGCCGTCAAGCGTTGGATGTAGATATCAGACATAGTGATTTGATTATCGACAGATAAAAGTACAAAGTAGTATAGACGGTAGAGAATGGCAGAGAAGTCTGATCGTACAATCGCAGTCACAGTCAAAAGAAAACTGAAGCCTGTCGACGACTTTGGACATCACAGAAAGCCGAGGGCTCTAATCCCAATGTGGAGTGCGATTGCCAAAACAGGCAGTCAAAGATGTAAGCGTTACCTACCTCGATCCGAGCCAAGCGCTAGAGGCAGTAAATATCTACCTGTTCTGAGAAAATCTGATCACCCAAAGCACTCGTTCATATCCAACTAATTTGATGCGTTAGTCAATTGGATGGCGGTTAGAAGAATAAGAGTAAAGCAATTATTAGTATCGTGTGAAGTGTAAAAGCTATCGAGCTACCTGAGTAAAAACTGTGATTATATAACCATAGAACTGATCATAAGCAAGGTGGGCCACAGCAGCTCAGCAAGGTAGGTGCGGCATTTAGTATGCCGGGCACAGCAAACTGCGACGGGGTAGGTCTGGCGGCCATACCGGTATGAACACGGTCCATCCATAACATCTGCCCCCGACGAAAGAAGAACCCGACGTCCTCGCCGTGTAGTCCAGGTATGAGGAGCAGAGGCTCAACCCATATGTGTGTAGGCTACATGCCGTCGTTCATATTCGTCCACCAGTTCCTTCGCATCCTGTAGATCTTCTATTCCATACCACGCGTTGTGGCTATGGCCATATCCCTTCCATTTCACTAAGTATTCGACCCTAGCCCTGCCTCTGTCTCGTTGCGTGGCCCGTTTATCTAGTAGTCGTTCGATTTCATATACAGGTGTAGTGTTGTCGTTATCTGAATTGACGGCCTCATTTTCGACTGACGACGGTTCCGTGTCCTGTGCGCGGCCATAAGGGTCGTTGTCAAACGTAGCGGATTCAAGCTGTGCGATGGACACGACTGGGTGAATCTGCATTGTAGATGGGAGTTCGAGTTCATAAGCAAGGGTGCCGATTCGGTGCAGTATTCGGAACAGCCCAACATGTTGGTTCAAGAGTTTCTATTGGTTAGACCGGGTATGGTGTAGCCGTGAAATACGGCTGCAAGCTCTGATGACGTATGCTTGAAATCATAGTAGGATTTGGACGTGACGTTGGCAAAGACAATACCTTGTTCGGCGTCCTCATAGTACACTTGTCGTAGGCAACTGTAATTCTCTGAGGCTATATCCGTCCTTGACAGTGGTTCAAGTGTGTTGTTTGTTCAGAATCTGTAAGCCAGCTCATTCAGAACATAGCTAATAGAAGTGCTCTTGCTGTTGTTTAGACTATCTTGTAAGTATGATGGAACTGCTGTGAAGAGTTTGTCTGAATGTGAAGTCAGGAAGTAGCGCAAGACGATTTCAACAGTTTGATTCATACATTTGAATTGACCATCTGTCTGTGAAAGATAAGCGGTAGAGGTGAGCAGCTTAGTACTCAAGTGTTCAAATATAGTACGTCAAAACAATGATAGAAACTTCTGGTCTCTATTGCTGATTATTTGACGAGATATCCCCCAATCATGATCTATGAGACCTGATAGTACATTTGCCCAGTTCACCGCTGAATATGTGGTTTTTTGAGTCCTAGGCCGTCAACTCGTTGTCCGAGGAGCGTAACTGATGGGTAGCCAAGGAAGGATTTTGCAGGCTCAAGGCTAATGCCTAGTTCCTGAAACAAGGCAAAAACCCGACCTAAGTGAGTAAGATGGTCCTCTAGGCTATGTGAAAAGACAACAATATCGTCCATGTAGCCTCTGGCGAATGCACGAAATGGCCGGAGAATTCGATCCATCTGGCGCTGCACATACGGAGGCGAGTTCAGTAGAGTCTTGATTTCAGTCTTAATAGAAATATGAAACTCCTTATTGAGCTTCTGAGCAGCTGAAGAAGACATAAAATGCCTAGACCATCCGACCGAGACGTTGAGAACCTCTGACGTTGAGAGTTTGGCTCTGATTTAATTTATATAGTAGCAAAATGGTGAGGCAAGTGGAGAAAAAAGGCGAATCGCCGCTCGCTCTCCGCAGCCCCAAGTGTAGTTCTAGGTCGTAAATAAACTCTATCACTGACTTATCTAGAGTGCTTCGCATGATATTCAAACATGTGTGATTAATATTGGGGGACCTCCATGACCTTTCTCTTCTGTTGCTTTGGATGCCTTTAAGCTCTGAAGTTATCTATGCATCTTCGGATTGAAGCTGATCTCTGCTACGATGTAAACGCTTTCTAATAGCTATGTAATCGCTCCAATTCGACCAAGCATCACCACAATAAGGTAAGTGTTATTGTTCTGCATTGGCAAGTAATTTTCATGATCCGGTTTTTTTTGGTCGTCCCTCCACAAATGCTGACTCATTGACGTCAAATATCGTATTTCTGCGGTGTGTCAACACAGTGTCACAGCAGTTGCATGTATGCTTGCCAAATCCGTAGTAGGTTGAGCTGGTTGAGCTTTTGGTCTTATAAAAAGCCGTGGATCGCCATGATCATCATATTCTGGCATACGCCGCTTCCATCAGGGCAGAAAACTTCTATACTCATAAATTCATCCTTAGAACTAGGTCCATCTTCATCTTCGTCTCTGTCTCCCTCCCTAAGTTTAGGGAGACCCCCGTACAGTTTCTCAGATAATAGTCTCAAGTCACACATAGATACCCGTATTTAACTCAGAGGTCCATGATATCTATGTCTGAGGACCTCTCTGACAGTATATTGTCAGTCCTTCTGAGAACTGGGTCCCCCTTCATCCTCATCTCTGTCTTCCATCGCTAAGCTCAGGGAGGGCCTCATGCAGTTTCTCAGGTATGATTTCAAGTCACAAATGAATGCCTGTGTTTGACTCGAAGGTCCAAGATTTCTATGCCTGGGGACCTCCCTGACAGTACATTGTCGGTCCTCTCATACTGTCCAGTCTTGATACCAAGGTCATATGGAGCACCTCAGTAGATCGACAAGACCATTCATTTACGACCTAGAGCTATAGCTAACTTAGCGCCCTAAAGGGGATCGCAATTCACGTTGTAAGTGTATGCAGGTTGAGATCCCTACTCTCGTTCACTTCAACCAAACCTTGGTAAAGTCTGTACTCATTGGCAGATCTTTCGCACTACAGTCTAGATAGAAAATCTGCCGACACAGACATCACTACTTCTAACCCCCAACCATTGTATAATCTGACGAGTACTCCGAAACAGCATGTAAATGATAGTGACTCTGGCACACTTTTCGTGCCGCTGATGTATAGATTAGCTAGAGACACCCCAACAGTTTTCCTGGGGGATGTCAGATGAGTTGAATCCAACTGAAAGAACCAACGAAGTACTAAAAACCCGCCCTCTCAATCATCATTCTCGCCCTCATTCCCCCCAACCCTAAACTTCACAACCGCACTCCTAACCCTATCCCTCTCAGCGAATCCGAATCCAAACAAAACCCCCTCAACACAAACTTCTACTTCTCCCTCTCCCTCTCCCTCCCCGCTTCCATCAGTACCAGCATCCACAAAGTCACCCTTCCGAAGTGGAAACTCGCACGCATACGTCCTGCCGGCGTACCTCCCGTTCAACGTAACGACGAAATGAGCGAACGGACCTGTCGTGCGACTACATGGAAGATCAGATGTGTCGGGAGACCCCGCCGGAGAAGTGGAGGGAGCCAGAGCATGCCAAGACCAGACGAGACGTGTTTGAGAATCTACAGTCGTGTCTGGGTGCGGCGTGCGGGTGATGAGGTGAAGGGCTGTGATTTGGTATTTGGAGGTTAGGGATACCGTAGAGGCGGGGAGGATGGAGAGATGTTTTATCGTGAGGAGATGTTGTTTCCGACGGTCTGTCTCTGAGTCTGGGTCGGGGGAACGGGATGCGGGGTGAGGGTAGTCGACGTAAGTGCCTAGTTCGACGAGATATTTGTTTTCGTTGTTGTTGCCGTCGTGGTCAATGGGAACGACTTGAGTCAACGTGTCCGAGGAGGAGGTTGGCGGAGGGTATAAGGCAGCGCTGTACTTGTATGTTAGTGGGCCTTGAGTTCCGGGCGCATAGTACGCCAAGTAAAAGCCCGTCTTGATACTCCTGCTCGAACGTGGGCGGTGGTAGGTGACACGTGCGGTTAGGGGGGTGGAGGTTCCCATGGAGAGATTGAAGAGATGGAGTCGATGGGTTTCGATTTTGGGTTCGCGGCTTGGTGTTTGAGACTGAGAGTCTGGCCTGGTTTGGCCGATTTCTTGGGTGTAAGTAGCGAGACCTGTCTCCTCAGGTCCATCAAGGATTTCGCCGAAGATGACTCGTGCAGATGGACCGTTGGGGAGGTTGTCCCATACTTTTCGAGATAGGGGGAGGAGCTTGGGGAGAAGTGATTGCGCCCCGACTTGGGGGCATTTGCGAAGACTGGTGAAAGGCTGGGGATCGAGTGAGCGCTGCTGTGCAAGGTTGTGAGCTGCGTGTCACAGCGTCGCTTATATGTGTGATGATCACAGATGAAGCACACTGCTACTTACTGTGCTTGGCTCCGGCCGCTGCGACACGTAGGCCCGATTAAAGTCGGTCTCGAAATACGTCGACGATCCAGCTGCGTACTCTCGTGCATGATTTGTTATCGGGTGGTTTTGGAAGTCCATGCGGTGCTGTTGTATGCCTTTTGTGCAATCACACTTGAGGTCTTTCGGCAGTTTTGCCCCTTCCCACATGACCTGCTCAAGTAGGCGACCTGGCTGTGCAGCGTTCTGAGCTTGGTCTGAGACTTTAGTCCGGCCCGGGAAATGTTCGAAAGTCCAACCGGGGGCAAAGATGGCTGTGGAAAAGCCCAAGTTCGCAAGGGCGTTGACTGCCTGTCAAAGCTTAGCATTACTTCGTGCTAGTATGTCTGCTTGCACGTCAATTGCATTCGGGCACTGAAGAGCATGTTTTTTATGAGATCTAGTTGCGACCAAAGCTTGTCAACGTCTAGTAGTATTGGCTGACACAGTCTATACACTATCACTGATGAACCAATCGAAGAAAACTGGTCGTGCTATAGCTGTGTGCACTATAGTACTTTGAAGGTGACTCAAATGCCTTGTGAGAACCCCGTTTCATGTGAAGTGACAGGGCCGAAGAGGGAAAGTGCAATCCCAGAGGAACATAGCGGTGTCTTATCATTGTCTTATCAGGTGAAAGACTCACCACACCGGTGTTTGTGCCACCACCCCCTTCAGGAGGATAAGTGACACGAGGTGGCCCTGACATATTCGTATTCTGAGCCCATACATCAATGCCGAAGTAAACGTCTTCCGTATTGATATCGTTCTTCACCGCGACCTGTCTGGCATGGAAGACGTTTTCTGGCAGCCACTCGTAGTTGGTAAACAGGGCATCTGCAGCTAATGCGAATGACAAATTCTTCTGAGTAAGACCATTCTGATGATTCACCTCATTGTCGACTGTCAGAGCATCGTACCAAATAATCTGTTTGTCATCCCCGGCGTACTGCTTCAGATCTTCGATGAAGTCTGAGAGCCGCTTCGGGAGATGACTAAAGGCTCTCGGAAACTCCTTCTCGATATTGAGCAGCCAGCCGTCGAAGCCGAAGGTGTCGGCCAAGGAGGCGAGCTGCTTGGCTATCGGGAAGTGCCCATCGCATTGCCGGAGCATCCGGTCAATATCTGGTGATTGCGGTTCAAGGATAAAAGTGCCAAGTACCTTGACCCCGTTTCGATGCAACGTATTGGTCCACGTCGGTGGCGGCACGCAAACCAGTTTGTGAGAGAAGTAGATGAATGTATCTATGTATTGAAGGTATTCGCAGCTATAGTCTTCCGCGTCGACATCTTCTGGCCTGATGGCCTCATAATCGTGATAGCCACCCTTGTAATCATGGCAAAGTATAATCTTTGAGGTTTTGGAAATATTCACGTGCTTGTACACCGTTTCAGGTCTCTTGAGGAGCGGTATGTTAGCTATCTGAATCGGATCAGCATGCTCGGGACGGCAATCCTCGAGCTCCTGGAAGTGATCAAAATATGCAAAGCCCTTCAAGACATCGCGCCGACGTTGAGCCAGGCGCTCTTCCCTGGTAGGTCCAGTGTCGCGAGGGCCTCCATGAAGGATATCCCTTAACTTTTTGCCCAAGTGCCAGCCTATGCGCTTCCAATCCGGAAAAGCGAGTGGACCAATAATTGAATGTACCAATGATTCAATGAAATTACGAAAAGTTATCTTCAAAGACGCCATTTGAACGGTGATGGTCCACCACGGTTCGAAGTGCTCATGTATCTCGCCCAAAACTTAGCTCACGATGACCCTTGCCGGCCGGCCCTATAATGTTCCTCAACGTGACGGGTGCTAACCGCATCGAGACCTGAAATCTTGAAAGCTGTCAACATCAAATGCCAAGCAAGGGCTCTAAAACGACCGCAACACTTCTACGCTTCCCTACGAATGCGGTACTGTTGGTCATTGCAGCTGATAAGACGGCGTATAGAAGGGAGCGAGATATCAATTAAGCCATGAACATCTTTCGATTATTAGGTATGAATTTACTTCGCGCGACAGCGGTACGATTCTAAGTTGAAGTGCAACTACCGCTGACCACATGTTTGGTGTCCAGGGGACTTGTCCCATCTCGTATCCATCCTTATACTCCTTCAGAAGATGAAATCCTCGAATGTACGATCCAGAGCGTCACTGTTCTGATACAGGTGCCAGATACTGAGTGTACATACAGAGCTGCTCAGGCATATCGTTCAAGTCACAAGCGCTGTACTTGATTGTGTATGTCACAAGATACGTTGGTCAGTAGTTGGAGTTCTGTGGTGCTGAGGAGCGACGCGACATTGACCTGTGCTCCGCTGGTAGATATATTCTCGACCTTCACCAGTTCGCCATACAACACCATCTTCAAGCTCTTCTTCCTATCATCCTCCGCCTACACTTGCTATCTCATGCTGAACGAGTATAAACCAACGCACGACCCCAACTTAGACACGTTCAAAGTTCAGTATCTCCTGGGTGGAAGCGCGGTCCTGGCAATAGTCTTCCCGGAGAAGTATGAGCCGGCAGAGGTAAGGACGTGCTACGATAGCTATGTCAGCGGGATCTAACACCAATGACACAGATCCTCTGGGCATTTTCGATCTGGCTAGAATCGGTAGCCATCCTACCGCAGCTCTTCATGCTCCAGCGGACAGGAGAGGCCGAGACGATAACGACACATTACCTATTCGCGCTGGGAGCTTATCGGGCGCTGTACATCCCGAACTGGATCTACCGATACTTTGCGGAAAACCGGTGGAGCTCTGTCGCGGTCCTCGCTGGAATTATCCAAACGGTGCTCTATTCAGACTTTTTCTGGATCTACTACACCAAGTAAGTGGGGGCAAACTGTCTCATCTCCAATGCGGTCCCGTGTAAAAGCCAGCTAACGACGGTGTCATCGCCAGAGTCCTCAAGGGGAAGAAGTTCGCTCTACCTGTGTAGCGTCCCGACCGAGTCGCGTGTGCATTACCTTAGGGTGGATCGGAGCAGTCCAGCGTCGTCAGAACGTCTGCACTTGCTGGTGGATTGGTTCATTAGCTTATATTATGTATATATATTTTCAGTATCTCTGGTTGGAAGGCAAGCGCCGCTTGATTACCATGGCATCATGATTGCAGTAGTCCAAGCAGCTGCGAGAGCGGGAGTGAGCACCAAGGTTCCTGGTCCCTGTATCAGAAAAGGCTGGAGGACGTTTTTGCGGGGCCGTCGCGTAGAAGCGCTCCAGCGCCTGAGAGACGGTGGAATGCCGGCAGTAACGTCATGGATCTTCCCTGAAGGATGCACCATTGGGATTGGGTTTTGGTGCGAGTAATCCGATCCAAGATTGGGTTTTGCACACGAAGCTTACTTACCAGAACATCAGCCTATACATTGTCGTACGAATGTCATAGCCAGGGTTGGAAAATTTTCTGTCGCGGTTAACTATCGCAGGATTGAACATGACGCAAGAAACAGCATGAGCTTGACAGATATTCTCTTCGAAAATGAAAAGCAGATGTTTCAGCCGCTGGTTATTAGCCGTCCATACTTGCGCTTACAGCCAGTCTTCAGCAAGTCTTTCCAGTGTGGAGGCTGAGTGTTGTTGAAGCTACGGATCCGTTCGCGGTAGTAAACCCTGGTTCAGTATCGAGTTAGCTCTATGCACCTAATTTGGAAGGTCCGGCTGGTTTCCAAACTGTTCACCTCGTCGTTTTTTTTTTACCGTCATAGTAGGTTCAAGAGTAGTCATGATTGAAAAGCTTAAGGGGGAGCTTTTGGCAGATCATTCGTATACAGTCCAGTAGGTCAACTTTGCTGATCAAGAGAGCACCTAAGTTAACGTTAATTGTGTCAACTTACTTTAAGACCAAAAGAGATTGTGGGGTAAAATGCTCCAAGATCTTCGAGGCTTGTGAGAAGATCGACATGGTCCGAGTGTCCTAACGCCCTAATAACGAATATCGAATAACGGCGTCCCGGCGGATGGTTGATCCTGCGGGCCGGCAATTATCGGTCTCCGCCCAATCGAATAGAGGTAAGTGTCATAGCTTATCCGGATGTGCCCCCCACCATAACGTTAACTTAAGTTACCGTACTTTCTCTAAAGTCATCTCGTAAGGTAAAGTACCTACTGTACAAAACACCACCTTGCGAGTACCTATGGTGACTAGGTACTTTACTGTAAGGTACTTTACTTTACTTTACTTCACATTACATGAGTAGGTAGGTACACTACCTACTTGCTTTCTTGATGCGTTCACCACTAGAAAGTACAGTACAGCAAGGAGTACAGCCAGTATGAAACATATATCTTTAGCAGCTCTGGCAGGCGTCTCCTGCTGCTCGTTGACGTTAGACAATTAGACGGCAATCGCAAATTAACGTCTATTGCGCGGCTCAATCTCATTCAGTTGCAAGCGAAGCCATCGGCCATAACGAAAAGATCCTAGTAATCATTTATCATGACCTGATTCACTTCATGTATCTCTCTTATGGAGTCAAGAGAAAGACAAACACCGAATGAGAGACGATACCGTACTTGAACTTCATGTATAAGACCTGAAGGGTAAGGGTATCCGGCACCTTATACCGTACGCACGAATCCTCGTACTGTAAGGTACCATCCCTCATCTACCTTACCTTACCTTACCTTAAGCATCCCCCCTTCTCTTCTTCCGCCCGTCAACTTTCTCGAGAGTTTGTCGCTTGGGCTCAATCAGGGTAAGGATTCTTAAGTTATGCTTGGTGGCGTACCTTACTTTAACCGATAAATAAGGTAAACTGACCGATAACTTAAACGTTGAGCTGGCTGGCTGGCTGGCTGGCTGGTGGGCATTACGTGCATCTGGCTCTATGAACTTACGAGCACCTTAGCTGCCTTAACCTTAAGGTAGGTAGCTACTCGTACTGATAGCCCTTATTCCAGGTTGCTTCTTGGACTCTGAAGTGACCACGAACAAAGTCCGCATGCCACATCCCTCCCAATAAGTCGTCTATATGTTCTATACATTACCATCTCTGGACCCTTCACAGCCCCAATCAACCCAATCGAGAAGCAGAGAAGAAGGTACCTCGAAGTAGCACAAAGTACATTGTTGCAGCAAGGTACCTCTTGCTTGACTCTGCCTATCACCTCGAGTACGGAACCCACGGAATGATTTATTATTAGGCAGGAGGTACCTCTCTGCTGCTTCGACCTCAATCCAAGAAGCAAGAAGCTCGGATCAAACGACAGCAAGACTTGACTTCTTACAACCGTTTTCTTCTCTCTTCTTCCCCCTTCCCAATTCCCCATCTTTAGGATTCGAAGATATTATAAAGAACCAGCTTTCAGCCTGTCCAGCTCGTTCATCCAATAATTCTTCTCACTTTCGTTTGACTTTTTGCATCTTTTCTATACTATACCTATTGTCACCATCATCAACGTCGTCGACGTCGTCATTACCCATCAATACTCAACTTTAAACTCACTATCCTTCGTTCTCCATACCGTTGGTTTTGCAATTCGCCCAAAGTCTCATAGGGAGAGCCGGTCGGGTTGTGCATCGCCTACCCGTCTGCTGTGTACGGACCAAGAAGTGAACCCGTCCCCCGGAGTTAATGAGAAACCGCTGTCAATTCCCCGAACCCTCCTCCGTCTTTCATCTGATCGTAGTCGACCATCAATCGTTACATTGACCGAAGTCCATCGTTTTCAACACATCTTCATCACTTATCTCAGGCATATCCAGCTCAATGAGTTCATATGCACTGAAGCGTCAGCGCCTGGATTGTCACAACGACCTTTCCGGAACCAACGAGCATTCGCAGCAGTTCACCGGCGCCATGAACGGTTATGCTGCCCACCAGGCAACCTATGAACATCACTCGAACCCTTTTTCCTCCGCCGGAGGAGACGTGGTGTCAGCGGGGCAAGGGGTTTTCGTGCCGCAATTCGTCGTCAGCTCCGCCGAAGGTTCCATGGGGCTGACGACGCATCGTTCGTCCATGCCAATCGTCTACACCCAGGCTCCCTCGCAGTCAGCAATGGTCTTGAACAGCATCCACTCCATCCCGCAAGGGTTGCGACCCCTTCCCGGAGTCCTCGAGCACATTCAGACCAAGCAGCAGGCCTCAAATGGTGGCATGCACGACTCTGGATATCATCGAGGACATGGAGAACCCGTGCTTCTGATGAACTCTCAGCTGACGGGATTCCCCACTGCTGTGTCTTACGAGGATACTGAAAATCGGTATGTCACACTTGACTCTCTAGAAATCACCCGATATCATCTCCAACAAGTGTGATCGAACATCGCTGATTGTCTTCTCCGACTAGATATGTCACTGCCCTCTCGCCCAAGAAACAGGACAAAGCTCTCATATCGGCTCAGCGCTGTGAAAACATCAAGAAGATCCTATACGATAAGAAGTGTACCACCATCGAGTCTGCACAGTTCCGGTAAGTTCTCCAAGATGAAAGATTACGTCGATCCCAATTCCCTGCACATGTCATGCAATTCGACACATCACCATGTGATCGATAATCCAACATGTATTAGATTGAGCAAACATGCGCAACGTGCTAATGTTTGATATCGTGTGCAGATTCTGGGCTAAGAAGATGTTCACGTTGGAACCTCCCGATAAGCCACTGGTGTGTTCCACTTTTTTCTACACCTTCGTGGGGGGCTCCACACCTGCTTCACACGCATCCCTGGTCTATCAAGCATCAATCAACGCATTTGGCTAATTCGTGTAACGACAGGAGCAACAAAGGGTCTGCCACGAGGGGAAACAAGTGGCTGTCAAGGAGAAGCTGTTCGAAATCCTGGTCCGAGCTCATCTGGACTGCCAGCACGGAGGCCGAGATAAGACGTCGGCGCAGGTACGACAGAAGTATTCGTGGTAAGCAGCCCTTTGACGTTGAAGTCGCGAGGCAGGTTGCATCTCGCGCCGTGGAATTATCGGCTTTCCTGCCGTGCATTCTCGCTTGTCACCAAGCTTTTCATCTGATGTGAGGTGTCGCATGCAGGGTGCCGAAGGAACTTATTGCACGCTTTGTCAAAAGCTGTCCAACCTGCGCTGCAAGGAGAAATCCCGTCGGGTACAATCTGACCTCGCCACACTTGGCGCCTTCGGCAACGCCAAACGTCGCACAACAGACGCCTCCGGGATCGCACAACACATCTCCGATTGCTTATACGCCGACACAGCCAGCCATCGCTTCCCCGCCGCAGTCACGACGGCAGTCAATGATCAAAACCGAAAATACCCTTTCGAGGCCACCCGTGACGACCCTACCCATCACCCCAACGTCGGTACGTGCCCATGCGCACGCTATGGCCAATCCCTCGACCATGGAACAGCAGATGGAGAGCATTGCGACTTCGCAAGCGGCCCAACAGTATACGTACGCGATGCTAAAC
>QQTW01001480.1_pt1 | contig 16457 bp, 13 predicted proteins | sample 1904831 | NCBI WGS metagenome assembly QQTW01 (sample SAMN09435610, study PRJNA476489) | Subsurface metagenome, whole genome shotgun sequencing project. | reverse complement strand
TGCGATCGCAGTCCATTTGTCGGCAATCAAGTCTAGAACTTGCCGCGAGGGGCATTGAGCATTGCAAACGCTAATTTCTGGATAGCTACGCACCATAAGGTATGTATAGCACTTTTGCGTGCCTTCTTGGCAAAAAGAGTGGGTTATTGGCAAAATCTTAAAAATACCCCCTCTACTCAACAAGGCAGGAGCAGTTATGAATCGAAATCTGCAACTGATATCAAATAGCAACTTCGACGAGGGGATGATGCCCCAAACCTCTCCAACATCCGATGAAAGGCTACTTGATGCTTATTCTCAAGCGGTAATTAGTGTAGTAGATAAAGTTAGTCCCGCCGTTGTCAATATCGATGTCCACAGGCAGCTAAGAGGTAGAAAAAGAAATAATCAAAGCGTTGCTCAAGAAGTACGCGGTAATGGTTCGGGCTTTATTTTTACTCAAGATGGTTACATTTTGACCAATAGCCACGTCGTACATAATGCAACGGGGATAGAAGTAACCTTATCTGATGGTCATCGTTTTCCCGCCGAATTAGTAGGCGATGACCCCGAAACCGATATAGCCGTAATTAGAATCCACGCCCCTAACTTAATAGCCGCACGGTTAGGAGATTCGCAGTCGCTCAAAGCTGGGCAAGTTGCGATCGCCATTGGCAACCCCTACGGCTTTCAAACAACTGTCACTACAGGCGTTGTGAGTGCTTTGGGAAGAAGTTTTAGGGCTAGGTCTGGGAGGCTAATTGATAACATTATTCAAACCGATGCAGCCCTTAATCCAGGCAATTCGGGAGGTCCATTAGTAACATCTCACGGTGAAGTTATTGGGATTAATACCGCCGTCATCATGTCTGCACAGGGTATTTGTTTTGCTGTACCGATTAACACAGCCAAAACTATCCTCACGCCATTGATTAAAGATGGTTTCATTCGGCGCGGTTACATTGGAATTGGCGGTCAAAACGTCCCTTTACCTCGGCGTACCGTCTTGTTCCATGAACTGTCTGTGGAAAGCGGCGTACTGATAATTTCTATTGAAGAAGATAGTCCCGCCCAAAATGCCGGACTCGTTGAAGGCGATGTAATTGTTGGTATAAATAATCAACCAATTGCTAGTATTGACGACTTGCATAAATTACTGACTCACGAACAAGTAGGAATGCGCTCGCAACTAACCATCATTCGCCGCAATGATAAGCTAATTGTCGATATTGTCTCGGCAAGTAAACCAGCAATAGATGATTAAAGCCGTAATGCTGAATATGTAGACTTGTGACGCGCAGCTAGTATAGCAATCAATTTACCAACTATGGAACAAAAGATGAGCAACACAATTTTTGTTACTGGCGCGACAGGTAATGTAGGTAGTCAAGTTGTCCAACAACTAATTGCCTCTGGCATAACGCCAAGGGTAGCAGTGCGTTCGCTGAATAAAGCAGAGTCACTACAAAAAGCTGGCGCTGAACCAGTGGAGATGGATTTAGATCGCCTAGAGACAATTCAACCTGCCTTTACAGGAGTGGATAAAGTTTTCTTAGTCAGTCCATTCGTACCAAATATGGTTGAACTAACGGCTATTTTGGTCAAGGCTGCAAAACAAGCAAACGTTCGGCATATTGTCAAACTTTCCGCCTTAGCACAGCCAGGAATTGCTTTAAGTAAGTGGCATGAGGAAATGGAAAATGCGATCGCATTTTCCGGCATTCCTTTTACATTCTTGCGCCCCAATGGATTTATGCAAAACTTTGCCACAGCAATGGCAGAAACTATTAAGGCTGACAATGCTTTTTATCTAAATGCTGGAGAGGGTAAAGTTAGCTTTGTCGATACTCGCGATATTGCCTCAGTCGCCGTAGCGGCATTAACAACTAGCGGACATGAAGGACAGTCTTACACGATTACAGGCTCTGAAGCATTATCTCACAGTCAAGCTGCGGCTATTTTGTCTCAAGTTTTGGGGAGAACAATCAATTATGTAGATGTTCCTGAAGATGCCGTGCGGCAAGGAATGCAAGGCGCAGGAATGCCAGAACCAACAGTCAACGCCTTGCTGGAATTGTATGCTAGTTATAAAGCCAGACAGGCGGCGGCGGTATCGCCCGTAGTAGAGCAAGTTACGGGGAAACAACCGATCAGTTTTGAGCAATTTGTTAAAGATTACGCAGAGGTTTGGAAATAAGCAAGTAGCGATCGCACTTACAATTTTTGCTGCCACAGTTTAGCCTCTACAAGTAGCTGCTCAATTAGGGGAGTTTTGCTATTAGTGTAGCTAGTGCGATCGCTCTCAAATTCTTGAGCCAATTTCCGCTTCAAAGTTTCATACCTCTGCGCCGCTTGGGGGTGGCTTCTCAAAAAGTCCCGAAACAAAATATGTCTTTCCCAAAATTCACTATTTACTAGCACTGCATGGATTTGATAAGTTCGAGGCATTCCCTTACGAAAGTAATGCCTTCCAGGAATACCCAACTCGCCACAATAGCTGTAGCCAACTGCTTCCAGGCTAGAAATTTGCATTGGTAAAGGCGGTATTTGCTTTAAACCTAAGAGTATATCAATTACAGGTTTAGCTGCTAATCCTGGTACGGCGGTGCTACCAATATGTTGAATATTTGTCACCGTATCGCCTAAAGCCAGAAAAATTTGTTGTTTTTCTTGCTTGTACTGATTAGACCAATTAGCATTGTAATCAACTACTATAATTGGATCTTCGCTACTCATTATTCGTCTTCAATCGCTGCATCTCGATCTAGAATCAATAAGTCACGCAAGCCATTAGTATCTAATTCCGTTAACCATTGTTCTCCTGCACCTACTACTTGTTCGGCTAGTTCTTTTTTACTTTCAATCATGGCATTAATTTTTTCTTCCAGCGTCCCAGTACAGACAAATTTATGTACTAAAACATTCCGCTTTTGACCAATTCTAAATACGCGATCGGTTGCTTGATTTTCTACGGCGGGATTCCACCAACGATCGAAGTGAAAAACGTGATTTGCTCTGGTTAAATTTAATCCTACACCACCTGCTTTAAGAGAAAGAATAAAAATTGGCGGCGCTTGCGGATCGTGCTGAAATCGATCGAGCATTTCTTCTCTTTGCGTCTTTGTAGTGCTGCCATATAAAAACAACACTTCTCTATTAAACTGGTTTTCTAAATGTGCTTTCAATAACTTTCCCCACTCGGCAAATTGAGTAAAAATTAAAGCGCGATCGCCTTCTGCGATAACTTCCTCTAACATTTCCTGTAAACGCTGCAATTTACCGGATTTTTTATCAAAGTCGCTAGGTAATAAGTTACTGGTTTTTGTTGCTTTTTCTCCTACCATAGCTGGATGATTGCAGATTTGTTTTAGCTTCACTAGCAGCGCCAAAATCATCCCGCGACGCTGTACGCCTTCCGCCGATTCAATTTGGGCTAAAGACTCCTCTACTACTTGCTGATAAAGAGTTGCTTGATCTACCGAAAGTCCACAAAACACAGTCATTTCTTGCTTTTCAGGCAAGTCTTGGATAATCGTGCGATCGCTTTTCAAACGACGAAGAATAAACGGCTGTACGAGCGATCGCAATGTATTTAAAGAAGCTGCATCGCCATACTTTTCAATTGGCATTGCAAATCGCCTTTGAAAAAATTGTTTAGCGCCCAAATACCCCGGATTGAGGAAGTCTAAAATTGACCACAATTCCCCCAACCTATTTTCTACAGGTGTACCCGTTAGAGCAATTTTAAAATTAGCTTTTAATTGTCTTACAGCTTGAGATTGTTTCGCGTCGGAATTTTTAACATTTTGGGCTTCATCTAAGACAACTCCTTGCCAAGAGACACTTTCAAAAGTCTTAATATCCCGGTAAACTAACGCATAACTTGTAATGACAACTTCGTGCTTTTGTACTTCTTTAACAAAAACTTCACCTTTAGAGCGTTTATCGCCATGATGAATCGTTACTTTTAAGCTGGGTGCAAATTTCTTAACTTCTCGCTCCCAGTTACCTAATACCGAAGTTGGACAAACTACTAGCGTTGGCTGTGTCAAGGCATTTTGTTCTTGCAAATGGAGTAAAAAGGCGATTAACTGCGCTGTTTTTCCCAAACCCATATCATCAGCTAAACACGCCCCCAAACCCCAACGTTCCAAAAACGCCAACCAACTAAAACCTCTTTGTTGATAAGGGCGCAACTCCCCTTGAAACTTACTCGGAGTTGGCAAAACTGCGATCGCATTATTATCTTGCAAAGTAGTCATCAATTCTTGAAGCACGCCCGAAGCTTCAAAACTAACTACGGGCAACTTCTCAATTGCCATGGTATCGCCCGTACTCAGGCGCAACGCATCTTCTAGGGATAAAGTCAAGCTATTTTTCCGAGCGGCAAAAAAGTTTTGGGCAGTTTTGATATCAGGCGCTCGAAGTTCTACCCACTCCCCATTAATCTCTACAAGGGGGCTGCCCAGCGCTACAAGGCGGTCAAACTGACTTTTTGATACTGTTTGTCCGCCAATTACTAATTCCCACTTTAAGGTCAGTAAACTATGCAATCCCAAGCGTTGCTGTTGTTGGGGTGCAGCATTGCTAATTTTTAAGCCCAATCGATTTGCCCAACCGCCGCTACTGCTAAGACTTGGTGGTAAAACTACTCCTAAGCCATTATCTTCAAACCGCCAAGCTATAGACTTAATAAATTCATAGGCTTGCAATGGAGTCAAAATACAGCTTTCGGGATAAGGATCTTCCAAACTAGGGGCGATCGGATCGTATAATCTTGAAGCTAAACCTAACCCGCGTAAAAAAGTTTCTTGGGGTTGTTCTATCTCTCTATTTTCATACACCCAACGCTCTACTGGATGCTGCCAAATCGCCGCCGCTTTTATTAAAAATTCTGAGTTATCTATAGCTTGGAGAGCATACGCCAAAATCCATTCATTACTATCTGCATTCGGGGGTATAAGCTGAAAACAGGTACGAAAACGATTTTGAGCCGCCGTCAACTGATACTGTAATGGTGCAATCCAAGCATTTAAAGACGACTCCAAGCGCTCTAGCTGCCCTGGCTCAGATTTGACTGTATTATCGGTACGAGTTAGACTGTGCAGCCACTCTTTCCATAAAGGCGGTAAGGTAGGCAAATCGCTACTAACAACCGTTCTTACCTGAGCATCTACAGTATGGCTGAGGAAATCTTGGATTAGCTTTTGCGGTGGTAAAGGCAAATCTATTGCTTGGGTAGTTTCTTGCTGATAGCACAGGCAGGAGTGAGGCATAGTTTGGGCAAATTGCTCTAAACGTCCCGAATCAACATAACTATCTAATAGACTTTGCCACTTAGTCGTTAGCGTATTGTCTTCAAGTCTCTCTAACGTCGGCAAGAATTTAGCCCTACTCATGACATCCCAACTCCAACGGGCAATTTGCGACCAAAACCGCAAGTCTCCACCCAAATAAGAATTTTCTTCTATACCTAAAGGTAGGGACGTTAGAAGTTCCATTGTATTTAAGGGGTTAAGGCAAAATCCCTCAACTTGCCAAGGGTATAACAAATAAGGCTTATCAGTTTCTAGTTCTATAGCAACAGAATGTACCGGATACAAAAGATTTTGCTCGATATAAGTTGGTAGAGCAATTACCTGAGTAGAAGGCAATTGGGTATTACTAGCATCTAACTTTTGGACGCTCGATCCTTTGCGAGGACGTTTATTTGCCACCGCCGTAGGGGAAGAAGTAGAAAGTAATTGAGCAATTTTTGAGTTTTGCAAAGATACCCAAGTTATTAATTCCTCCGGTGTCATCGCCAACGGATGATTGGGCAACGCCATTAAACTTTCCGATAATCCTACAGCACTCCGCCAAGTTTCTCCCCAAATAAATAAGCAACTACCTTGCTTTTGCAGTAACCAACTACCGTGTAAAATTGCCATTTTTTTCCCAAACTTCCGACTTACGCAAACTGTTTAATTGTAAAAATTTATAAGTAATTATTTATACACTTTTTCTTGAAATATATTGCTTCTAGCGCCCAACTTGTTCTATGTTAATAGTAATAAGCTTCTCTAAAATTAAATAGAATATTATTTAAAGTCAAAGGATAATTTGTATCAAGTTTACATAACCACCGAATTTTTTGAGCGATCGCACTATTAGTTTTCCCTCCCCTTGTCTGCTCTATCGATGCTAGGATTGCCACAGAGAAAGAAGAAAAGCGAAGGAAGAAAACTGAATGATAGAGATTGATAGGTCAATATCCTTTGATGGACGGGATATTAGACTGAAGGTTGGTCTACTCGCTCCTCAAGCTGGTGGGTCAGTTTTAATGCAATCTGGAGATACCGCAGTTTTGGTAACTGCGACGCGCTCCACTGCCAGAGAAGGCATTGATTTTTTACCATTAACTGTAGACTACGAAGAAAGACTGTATGCGGTTGGTCGGATTCCGGGAGGATTTTTGCGGCGCGAAGGTCGTCCCCCGGAAAAATCCATTCTTGCAAGTCGTTTAATTGACCGTCCTTTACGCCCGTTATTTCCCTCCTGGCTGCGCGATGACTTGCAAATAGTCGCCACTACTTTATCGATGGATGAATTAGTACCGCCGGATATATTAGCCGTGACTGGTGCATCTTTAGCAACTCTACTTGCTAAAATTCCTTTTAATGGTCCAATGGCCGCCGTAAGAGTTGGGTTAGTGGGCGATGATTTTATCATTAACCCTACTTACGCAGAGATCGAAGCAGGGGAATTAGACTTAGTAGTAGCAGGTTCTCCCGATGGCGTAATTATGGTTGAAGCTGGAGCTAACCAGTTGCCAGAGCGAGATATTATCGAAGCGATTGATTTTGGCTACGAGGCAGTGCGGGACTTGATTCAAGCCCAGCTAGACCTAATTGCCGAAATGGGCATTGAAATGGTAATAGAAGCGCCGCCTGAAGAAGACCAAACCTTGCTAAACTTTATCAGCGATCGCGCTACAAATTCCGTTAAAGAGATCCTGGCACGATTTGAAAAAGATAAAAATGTCCGCGATGCGGCGCTAGATGAAGTCAAAAAATCTATAGTAGATGAAATCGCCCAATTGCCAGAAGACGACTCTATCCGGGTGGCAACAGAAACAAATAGCAAGGCTTTAGGTAACAACTTTAAGGCTTTAACTAAAAAACTCATGCGCCGTCAAATTATTGAAGATGGCGTAAGAGTTGACGGACGCAAGCTCGACGAAGTGCGCCCCGTTTCTTGTCGCATTGACCTATTACCCAAACGGGTACATGGTAGCGGCTTATTTAATAGAGGACTAACGCAAGTATTATCTGCCTGCACGCTAGGTACGCCGGGAGATGCCCAAACTCTTTTAGATGACTTGCAACCAGACTTGCAGAAAAAACGGTACTTGCATCACTACAATTTCCCGCCTTTTTCTGTAGGGGAAACTAAACCCCTGCGCGCTCCCGGTCGTAGAGAAATCGGTCATGGAGCTTTAGCCGAAAGATCGCTTATCCCCGTACTGCCATCTAAGGAAGACTTTCCCTACGTCATTCGCGTAGTTTCAGAAATTCTTTCCTCTAATGGCTCAACGTCTATGGGTTCGGTCTGCGGTTCTACCTTAGCATTAATGGATGCGGGCGTACCAATTTCTAAGCCCGTGAGCGGCGCTGCTATGGGTTTAATTAGAGAAGGTGACGAGGTGCGCGTCCTTACTGACATTCAAGGTATTGAAGACTTTTTAGGCGATATGGACTTTAAAGTTGCTGGGACAGATGCAGGTATTACCGCCTTGCAAATGGATATGAAGATTACTGGTTTACCGATAGAAACTATCGCTAAAGCCGTCGAACAAGCACGTCCAGCTAGGCTGCACATTCTTGAAAAAATGTTGGAGGTAATTGACAAACCCCGCACAGAAACCTCACCTTTTGCCCCCCGCTTACTCACAATTAAGATCGATTCGGAGCTAATTGGCTTAATTATCGGGCCTGGTGGTAAAACCATTAAGGGCATTACCGAGGAGACAGGAGCTAAAGTTGATATCGAAGATGATGGCACAGTGACAATTTCGGCTATTGATGAAAGTAAAGCCAAAAAAGCCCGTAACATCATTCAAGGTATGACTCGCAAGCTTAATGAAGGCGATGTTTACGCTGGTCGCGTAACTCGAATTATCCCCATCGGTGCATTTATCGAATTTCTACCTGGAAAGGAAGGAATGGTGCATATTTCTCAGCTTGCAGACTACCGGGTAGGCAAAGTCGAAGATGAGTTGAATGTTGGCGATGAAGTGGTTGTAAAAATCCGCGAAGTTGATAATAAAGGCCGAATTAATCTTACTCGTTTAGGCATTCATCCTGACGAGGCTGCCGCCGCCCGTGAAGCTGCGGCCGTTAATCGTTGAGTGTTGTCTTAACCTACTAGCTTGCCAGCACATAAACTTTGGGTTTATGTGCTTTGTTTGTTAATTGAGTTTCCCGCGCGATCGCTAAAGCTAGGACATCGGGGTACAATAAGCGCTAGTTGCTTGTTGTCCACCCCGATGCTCGACCGTCCGTTGCCGGATCTATCAAATCCTCGACTACCACTACATCGGTGGCAAATTTACCCCCAGACTCAAACAGCAGAGTCTCTTGCCCAAGCAAGTCAAATATCGCCGATAATTTGCCAAATACTCATCAATCGCGGCATAGAAACTTTAGAACAAGTCCAAGCCTTTCTAGATCCCGAATCTCAAAAATTACCTCCACCCTTAGAGGAATTTCCCGACTTAGCTTTAAGCGTAGAGTTGCTAGAAAATGCGATCGCCACCGGACAAAAAATTGCGATTTGCGGCGACTACGATGCGGATGGAATGACTAGCACTGCCTTATTATTGCGGAGTTTGCGGTGGTTGGGCGCTCAGGTCGATTACGCTATTCCCAGTCGGATGCACGAAGGGTACGGCATCAATAAACGCATCGTTGAAGAATTTAAAAATACTGGTTTTGGAGTAGTTATTACCGTAGATAATGGCATCTCTGCCTACGATGCGATTTCCCACGCTAGAGAATTAGGATTGATTGTTATTGTCACCGACCACCACGATGTTCCCCAACAACTTCCTCCAGCTAATGCCATCCTCAATCCCAAACTGATCGCCGAGTCTTCTCCTTATCGCGGGGTGGCGGGTGTGGGCGTTGCCTATATCTTAGCTATCTCTTTAGCCCAGCAACTAGGACAAATTAAAGGCTTAGTTAAACCTTTACTAGAACTATTTACCCTAGGAACAATTGCCGATCTTGCCCCCTTAATCGGTGTAAATCGTCGTTGGGTAAAACGCGGCTTGCAGCAGCTACCTCATTCGCAACTAGCGGGCGTACAAGCCTTGATTCAAGTAGCAGGGGTCAAAGGTGAAATAGCGACTAAACCTGGTTCTAAGCCCGAACAAACTCTAAAACCCGATGATATCGGCTTTCGCCTGGGACCAAGAATCAATGCCATTGGGCGCATTGCCGATCCCCAAATAGTCATTGAATTATTAACTACCGACGACCCCGGAATCGCCCTAGAACGAGCGATGCAATGCGAACAAATTAATCAAACTCGCCAGCAATTGTGCGAACAAATCGAAACCGAGGCGATCGCTTTTGTAGAGAAGTCCTACGCCTCGTCTCTGCATCAAGATCGAGTGTTAGCGATCGTCCAACCAAATTGGCATCATGGTGTGATTGGCATTGTGGCATCGCGTTTGCTAGAACGCTACGGCGTACCTGTTTTTATTGGGACTTACGAAGACGGCGAAGACCAAATTCGGGGTTCGGCGCGGGGGATTCCAGAATTTCATGTATTCGCCGCTTTAGAAGCTTGCAAAGACTTATTGGGTAAGTTTGGCGGTCATAAAGCGGCGGGAGGCTTTTCTTTTCCCGCTCAGAATTTGACCCAATTGCGATCGCGTTTGATTGCCTTTGCTAACCAATGCTTGCAAGTCGAACACCTCAAACCTTTATTGAAAGTTGATGCCCAACTTTCCTTGGCGCAAATTAATTTATCGCTTTATCAGCAACTTTTAGCTCTCAATCCTTGCGGTATTGAAAACCCTGCGCCAGTATTTTGGACAGCAAATGTCCAAGTAATCGAGCAACAACCGATGGGAAAGGGGCATATTAAACTTACCGTAGCCGATGGAATTACCAAAATCAAAGCGATCGCTTGGCGTTGGCGCGATTATTTTCCTCTGCCGCCGAGAATTGATATCGCCTACAAATTGCGCGAAAATACTTGGAATGGCAATACAACTATAGAACTAGAGTTGCTAGGCGTTAGAGTTCCTACCCCACCGCAAGGGTGTTTTTCTCCCCTTACGCCGCCTCGTAGCGCCAAATTTGATTACAAGCAACGCCACTACACTTGTGGCTTTTTTCCTACAAATTCTTTATTAGAATTAAGAATTAGAAATGATGTTGGCAAGGTTTTAGCCATCCAATCTGGGCAAAACACAGGATTATTGGGAACCAATCGAGAAAATGCAACTCCTGTGGATTTATTACAGCCGAAATTTTATAACTTAGTCCAAGCCGCACTCCAAGCCTTGGAAACTGCCAAACAAATTGGCGATCGTTAACTTATTTTTAGCTTTGGAGCGGTTGCAGTATCAATAGAGGTTTATTAAAAATAACTAGGGGGTACTCTTTGTCCCCCCATCGGTAGTTTTCGCTTGGCTTCTATAGGTTGCCGTTGCGAAAGGCAAGAATAAATATTACCACTGGCCCCGAAATCATAATTAGTCCTACAGAAACCAATTGGGCAAGTACGAGCCAATTAATGCTGCTTAATCCATCAAACAATGATTCCATTTTTCCTCCGAATTAACCCAAAAAATTCTATAAATGCGCTATAAAATCCGCATCCTATCTTACCCTAAAGAGCGATCGCTCTATTAAAGTAACTTCATAATTCTATAATAAATAACACCAAAAACTGTTTGGTTTTCATCGATTTTTGCCAGCCAGATCGGGGAAGCCCCAAGAAATTAACTAAGCTAGAAAGACAATATCTTTTAAGTAACCTATGGCAACCTGGCAATGTGTCAAACAATGTGGAGCCTGCTGTCATCTCGACGCAGGCGATCGCCCCGATTTAGACGAGTACCTTTTACCCGCAGAATTAGCCCTATACCTTAGTATGGTGGGAGCCGATGGCTGGTGCGTCAACTACGATCGCACTTCAAGAGAATGTCGCATTTATGCCGATAGACCGCGTTTTTGTCGCGTGGAAGCGGAGGTATTTGGCGATATGTACGGTATAGAACCGGAAGAATTAAACGACTTTGCGATCGAATGCTGCGAACAGCAGATTGCTGGAGTGTATGGCGATTTGTCTCTAGAAATGCTGCGGTTTGAAAGCGCCGTAGGCATAAGCTTAGATTTGCCTCCTAAATTATAGATAAAGAGTATTTTTCTTAAGAAAAATGCAAAGTGGTTGATTTTTGTAACAAATACAGAGAAAATGAAAAGAATATGAGAAGTACCTAACCGTGAAACTTGACGCTGTGCCTAATTCAGTCATTACCCTAGAGAAACCGCAAGTAGCGATCGCCAAGGAGCGCAACCGAGGTTCGGTAGGGGCAATTTTTGGTTCTACATTTTTGACAATATTTTTAGCTGAATTAGGCGACAAAACCCAGTTAGCAACTTTGCTAATGAGCGCCGAATCTCAAAATCCTTGGGTAGTCTTTTTAGGTGCAAGCACAGCTTTAATTGCAACCAGCTTGTTAGGTGTGATGGTAGGACGCTGGATTGCGAGTCGTTTTTCTCCTAAAAGTATAGAAATAGCCGCAGGTATTAGTTTGCTATTCATATCCGCAACGCTGTTATGGGATGTAATTGCAGGTTAAAAATATGGATTGGCATTTGCTAGGACTGAGTTTTGTTAGTGTATTTTTGTCAGAACTAGGCGATAAAAGTCAGTTAGCGGCGATCGCTCTTAGCGGACAATCATCCTCACCCCGCGCTGTATTTTTTGGTACGGCTACGGCGCTTGTATTAACAACTTTGCTGGGAGTAATTGCTGGGGAATGGATGGCGGAGTTATTACCCGTGCGTACCGTTAAATTAATTGCTGCAATCGGGTTTGCTATTTTGGGGATTCGGCTTTTGTGGTCTAAAAGCGATAGTGAAACTGTTTTAGACCGAGATTTGTAAAATTTAAGGGAAGTGCGATCGCCTATATTCTCTAAGAGAAGAATCCACACAACGTTTAAAAGCTGCTTCCGATTCGTAGCCAACTTTTTGAGCTATTTTCGTGAGATTGTAAAAGCGCACCTTCCACCAGCAGGAACCCATATTTCTAAAGTAGAAACAGCAAGGGATAGCTACGATCGCCAGCAGATTGCAAAGCTTTGACTCCTGGCGATCGCATTAGTGTTGTGTTAACTTTGATCCGAAGATAGTTTTATTACCAAGCTATAGTCGGGGTTCTGTATGCCCAACTGGTGCGCTACCGATCTGTGTAAGCGTATGCCGCTCAGTGTTTTAACTACTTCATCAGGCGCGAAAGTTGACTTTAAATGGTAGAGCGATCGGTGTTTCGCCGATTGTTAATAGGTTCAAATCCTGTACTTTCTCCAAAACCCTCGTCCTGGGTACGGACACCTTGTTAAAGACAAGTCACTTTGTAAATGTTAGGAAATTCCTAACATCTTGATATTACTCTGCAAGTGCAGGTGTTTTGTTAGCAGTGAAGTAGCCAGCGCCAAGTCAATTCTCTTTAACTTGAGTATGTCCTTCAACTTCCAAATCTGTTTGTCTAAATAGATAAATGGAACTGGTTGTAGAACGGCATATTTGAGCGTAGTTGCTCCTTTAAGGTTGCTTGACAACCAAAGAGCGAGTAATTGCTCTCTTAATCCAGTTTTGGAAAACCTTTTGCCCGCACTAAACTGTAAAACCCTGCATTAGCGGAGTAGAAAAAATTATGTATTATCTGTGTTACAAAAGTAATGCGGTTATTTAATTTATTTCGTTGGGTAAAGTTACCCAATCTTTCTATGTGGAAAACTTTTTATATTAAGCCTAATGAAATTGGCATTTTGTATCACCGGAGCGATTTTAAGCGCATCTTGCAGCCAGGGACTTACACCTATTTTGGTTTTCATTGGCAAGTGACAACTTACAACCGCAACCAACCAGAAGCAAAAATTGACAACTTAGAGTTATTAATAACAACCAACGCCGCCGAGTTGCAACAACATTTATTAATCGTCAAAACAGAATTTAACCAAGCGGCTTTAGTACGCTGCGGTCAAAATTGGATTAGCGTTGCACCCAATCAACTTAGAGCTTTTTGGCGTGGTTTTATTGATGTAGAAGCTCATTTTTTCAACTTAGAGGACAGTTTAGAGTTACCCGCCCAGTTTGTTAGACAATTGAGTTCTATTAACATCAATGGAATTAAAAAAGTCCAGATTTTAGAATCTGAGATTGGTTTGCTTTACATCCAAAACAACTTTGTTCGACCTCTTGAAGTAGGAGAGTATGCTTTTTGGACTTTTACTAGAGATGTTGCAGTGCGGACTCTCAGCCAAATTACACCCAACCCAGACTTCCCTTTGGAAGAAGTGCTAATTGAAAAACATCCCAACTTTGTAGCTGCATACTGCGAAGTTGTCCAATTACAAAATCAGCAAGTAGCAATTATCAGGTATTTAGGAAAAGCGATCGCCTTATTACCCCCCACAAGTCGTAAGTTATTTTGGCAAGGTGTAGAAGTAGAAATTATCGACATTAGCAGTGATGCTAAATTAACCCCCCAATTAGTAGCTGAACTGGTTTCAGGTGCTAAAGAAGTTCAAACCCTAACTCGCAACAATTTACATATTTGCCAAGTACCTCCCCAGCACGTGGGCTTGTTATATATCGATCAAGAGTTTCAAACTCAACTACCGCCAGGAACTCATGCTTGGTGGGTGTTTGGGCGCTCTTTTCAAACAGATATATTTGATTTGCGCTTGCAAAATATTGAAGTATCCGGTCAAGATATCTTGTCAAAAGATAAAGTACCTCTGCGCTTAAATTTAACTGCGGGTTTTCGCATCCAAGATCCGCTAAAAGCAAAAAGCAGTTTAGCAAATGTTACGGAGTTTTTATACAAAGAGTTGCAGTTTGCTTTACGTGCGGCCGTTGGCGAACAGACTTTAGATGCTTTGTTAGAAAATAAAGGCGCAGTTGATACAAGCGTGAGCGATTATATCCGCACCAAAACCGCAGACTACGGTGTTGAAGTAGATTCTGTAGGGGTAAAAGACATTATCTTACCTGGCGAGATTAAGTCTATTTTGAGCAAAGTAGTAGAAGCAGAAAAATCCGCTCAAGCAAACGTGGTTAGACGTAGAGAAGAAACCGCCGCTACCCGTAGTATGTTAAATACCGCAAAAGTAATGGAAGACAACCCCGTTGCTTTGCGTTTGAAAGAACTAGAGGTATTAGAGCGAATTGCGGAGAAAATGGATCGCATTCAAGTCAATGGGAGTTTGGATAGTATTTTGACAGATTTAATCCAGATTAATCGTCAATAGAATTGCTCTGCGATCGCTTTTACTGCCAACTTGCGAGCGCCCTTCTAGGTATTGCTATACCTTGTTGTGTATTCCCACAGTCTCAAGTATTAAATTTAACTTCTACCAAAGGTTGGATAGAAGAAATTGTAAATTTCGCTACTATTGCCAGCAAATACCTCAATGCGGCTAGAAATCGCTTACTACAGGCTACTTTTTCCTTGAGTAACTTGATTGAATGCTAACAATACTTTGTTGATAGCCGTTTAAACAGACTTCTAGCTCAAATTACAGGCGTTCTTTGCTCAATGGAATAAGCCGATGAATACACAAAACACAGAAAAGAAAAGATTTTTACGCCCAATTGCGATCTTGCTTAGTGCAGTATTATCGCTCTCAATTTTTACTGGTTGCGGTAGCAGAGTAAATACTGCTGCGCCCACAGATAATAACCGCATTGAAAACCAAAGTTATAACAATAGCGATCGCGCCCAACAGCCGCGCCAAGGAATATCTAATAAGCAAAAAGTAGTAATTTTAGCGGGTGCTGCTGCGCTTTACTATCTCTACAATCAGCATAAAAATAAGAAAGCTGAAGGAGCAGAAGGACAATACTATCTCTCTAAAAATGGACGTGTTTACTACAGAGATGCTCAACATCAAGTCCACTGGGTAACGCCACCATCGGAGGGAATACAAGTACCGGAAACCGAAGCCCAAAGATACCGTGATTTTCAAGGTTACAACAATCGTCCTACAGGACGCGACCTTACAGACTTACAGCCAGCGCCAGCACTGTAAACAATTTTGATAACACAAATCGATAGGAGTTAAAAATGGGTTTTTTAGAAAGTTTACTTGGTGGCGGTCAAAATAACGAGCAAGATTACCGAGATTTTGTCAATCGCTACGAACAAGGTTCGCCTCACGAAGGTTACTCAGATGAAGAAGTAGCCAATCGCTATCACCAAGTATCTAGACAGTTACCCGCCGATGTCTATCAAGAATCTGCTCAAGAGGCTTTTAGCCGGATGTCACCCCAAGAGCGGATGCAATTCGGTCGATATCTCCAACAACAATCGCGGCAGCAAAATTACAATTTTCCCGATTTAGATGGCGATGGTCAAGACGATCGTTATCAAGATTCTAACTATCTAGCCCAAACAACAAGTCGTATGCACCAACAGCAGCCCGATTTACTCGGTCAATTGTTAGGTGGTGCGGCGGGAATGCTTGGGGGCAATAGTCAAGGTAATATATTTAGCAATCCCTTGGCAAAAGGCGCGATGGCTGGAATTGCCGCGATCGCTGCTAAAAAACTAATGGATAGAGGTGGTGGGAATAGAGGACAGTACGGCAACGTACGCCCCGCCAGTGAAGACCCCTATGGCGATCCTGGTGACGTGCGCCCAGCCAGTGAAGATCCCTACGGCGATCCTGCGGATCAACGTCGTTGGTAATTAGACTTCTTGCAAAAGTCTAAAATTTTCTTCTTAATCGGCTTAAGCTATTAGCCTGGGGTTTTAACCCTAGGCGAACTAGGCTTTTTTATTTAGATGGCTTTGCAACGCCTGACGCATAACATCTACGGGTACGGGTTGTTGCAACCAAATTGCTAAAGCCGCCGCTCCTTGTTGCACGAGCATTTCTAATCCGTCAATGGAAGTTGCACCCTTTGCTTGTGCTTGTTGTAAAAATTTGGTGGGACTAGGTGTATAAATTAAATCGTAAGCGATCGCATCCGCCCGTAATAGTGCCATTTCCTCATCACTCAAAGGCGACTCGTCAACGTGAGGATACATCCCGATCGGAGTCGTATTGATAATCAAATCTGCTTGGGGAATGAGTAACGGCAATTTATCCCAATTGCGGACTATCAAGCAAGTTGTTATCCCGTCCCAACTCGCAACAAACTGAGCTAACTTTGTAGCATTTCTCCCCACTACATAAGTTTCCTTAA
>QQTW01001479.1_pt1 | contig 16458 bp, 19 predicted proteins | sample 1904831 | NCBI WGS metagenome assembly QQTW01 (sample SAMN09435610, study PRJNA476489) | Subsurface metagenome, whole genome shotgun sequencing project. | reverse complement strand
TTGGCTCGCTTTATCGATTTCCATCTGGCGCGCTGATACCACCGTCCGGCGCTCCCTCTCCGATTAGTTGATACCCATCCTTTCTTCCTTTCTCCCATCCATGCATCAATCATGATCGCGAGCCACGTCGTAATTCCCCCTCGCCTCTCTCCGCTCGAGGAATATGACGAAGCAACGACTCAATCGAGGGCAATCGCATCTGTTCCGGTGAACCGCTGGGTCCAGCCGATACTGGTGCTGGCAATCGACTAGCCGACAATGGTGCCGGGAGAGGACTCCCTGCTGGACTTGCGCCCGCTGAAGCAAACGTTCGATGGTTCTCGTCTCCTCCGTAGATCCCCCTCGGAGACGACAGCGACGGGAGCAGCGATGGTCGACTCAACGGCGTGAAATCTGGCGCGTGACTCGACTTGTGACCTATCCTGTCGTGGTCCGTTCGCGCGGACGAGGCCCAGCTCGACGAATGCGGTTCGTGTTCCAAGGGAGCCAACGACGCTGAATGATCCAACGGAAGCATCGGCAGACTCGGTCGACGCGATTCTGGCGGCAACATGGACGTCGCCGATGACGACGCCGATGAAAGCAGATATGGCATCGTGGTCGAAGACGACGTCGTCGTGATGGGTGGCAACGCTCGGTCGAGATGGTGTTGTGGATAGCGCGGGAGATTGGGCGACAGTGGGAACATGCTCCCCGCATCGGACACCAACGACGGCGCGCTGCCGGCCGAATCGGCGTGCGAGACGTCTGACAGGGCCGAGGGCGATGGCACTGACCCGTCCAGACCGCGTCGAGAGGTCGCCAGCACCGTCGTCCGGATCGGACCAGGGCCGGTCTCGGTGAAGCTTGGCAGCGGTCGTTGACCCGGTGGTCGCGGTAGACTCGATCCCGGCTCCGGTAACGAAAAGCCAGCGGGTTCGCGAGGGTGAGGTAGTTCGTATGCGGACTGTGGCACTGGAGAGCCTGGCCCGCGTGGGATCCGTCGTCGTCGATTCATGCCTCCATTCCACCAGTTCTTGACGGCATTGTCGCTGCGACCGTCCAGTCGTCGGGCAATCTCCGCCCACCGCTTGCCCATCTCACCCACCAGCCGTTCAATCAGCTCGCCCTCCTCGGCCGAGATGGGCTTGTGATTGAGACTGGGTTTGAGATTCTGGTGATATCGTTCCCGACATTGCTTGGGCGAGCGAGTACCGAGCAGCTGCGAGATGCGCACCCAGTAGTGGGCGCCTTGATTGCGCACGAGCCGGAGCAGATGGTCGTCTTCTTCTTGGGACCAAGGGCCCCGTTTATGTACGCCGGCCATGATGGTTGGTCTCGGATGGACGTCGAACAAAGATCTGTGATGAATATTATCAGCATGTGAACGAAGAACGATCGAGCAGCATGGACTGACCAACTTTGTGCGCCGAGTCAGATGGCTAGTCGATACAACGTTGAACCGTTTAGGGCTCAGGGGAAGAAATATGTGTCCCAGCTGAATTGCCAACTGAACCGCGTCGGTGAATATCGAGATGATTCGAACTGGCTGACGAGCCGATATGGATGTTGCCGCTCAATATGTATCCGATGGGGGGTCCCTGACCGCACGGCCCTCCTGAAGGGACGTAGGAAGACGATGGCCTTTTATGTTGACAACGGGGTCCACACCGTCGACTCGACCGCCAACGGAGGAGGCTGATTCCCCGCACGACAAGCCACCTCCTCAACACGCCGACGCGTACGCACGACCGGTTCCAGTGGTTCCTCTTGCGCCCGACCGGTGTTTTCCCCCACCGGCTAGTGATATAATGCGTCACTCCGATCACCACTAGGATACTAGTCGCGACGCGTAGTGATGGTAGTGGTAGTAGTGGTACTACTATATCGCCCCGTCGATGATGGGAATGGAAGAATGGTTGGGTATCAACTAATCGGAGAGGGAGCGCCGGACGGTGGTATCAGCGCGCCAGATGGAAATCGATAAAGCGAGCCAAGGGAAGGAGCGCCGCTGGCGTTGGCACCGGCCGGATTCAAGTACTTGTACGGAGTACACACGCGCGCGAATTCAACCGGGAACCGGTGGAACGATGGTCGAACTGGTCGGAACGGGTAGAGTTCGGTGCGGTCGGTCAAGGCGCGGGTCTCTCCTCCGTCGATTCTGGTATAGTCCACGCGTGCCTTCTTTTTTGGGGGAGTACTGGATGCTGCTGGTTGTTTTGAAGAGGGGGAGGAGGCTGTGAGGTGATTTCTGGAAAGGGCCTATAGAGAAGAAGAAGGAAGGCAAAGAAGGAAGAATGGGGGGTGTGGATGTTTGAACGAAGGCGAAGTCAAGGCCAAGACGCGGAGCCGGATGAGGAGGAGGAGGAGGAGGAGGAGGAGAAGGGCTCGTGATATGATGCGGCTTGTCTCTCTTCTCTGACTCTCCCATTCTTCATTCCCATGTTCTGAAGTGTGTATATCCCCCTCCACCACCACCCCGGTCAGACTTCACCAGGCTTGGCCTTGAGGGGGGGCGTGTGGTTCGATCCAAGCGTGAGAGCTTCTTCTTCTCCCAGTTCCCCCCCAGTCCAATCCCTCTACTGGTACAGTAGGGACTTCCGGACTTCCCACGGTCGACTTTCCCACTGGGGCGCACTTCTCAGTCCAATCCAGTCCCGTCTTAGTGCCAGCGCCGCGCCGTTCGATGGGTCCGGCACACCCTCCGTACCGGTAACGCTCTTGAGCGTCAGCAGCCGGGGGGAGGGATGCGATGTGAGATGGGAGGGTGCGGGAGAAACAAGGTGCAAGGAAGTGACTTGGACGTGCGGCCGGCCCGATATCGAGAATCGGCGGGCGCACGCGCGGGCGAGCGCTCATGCCTCATGCTGGTATTGGCGCTGGGCGGGCGTCTGGGGGGGAGGAAGCGTCTGGCGCGAGGCGCGTCCGTCCATACCGGTCCGTTTACAGTACGACTTGGTTGACTGGGCCCGGGGTACCGACCTGGTACCCTACGGGATCACAACACCGATCTGGCGTGTTTTCTTTTAGGGCCCTTGACTTTTCCTTCCTTGCCTTGCCTTTGCCTTGCGTGGCCCAGTTGGGTATGGCTTGAACTGCAACTGGCAGTGTTGCAACTGGCGGCGGCCACGGGTGACACGGGACGGGTGACGCCGATGGGGAAAAAAATGAAATAAATGTACAAAAAGTAAGGCAGCGGGAAAGATTGAGGAAGCATAGAAGGGCCGTCTGCAAGATGACGGTCGATCCGGGTGCCCGTGTCATCCCAACACGGATAAGCGTGTCGAGGGGGTTGTCCTGATTGGGACACAGAACGTCAGCCGTCTGAACGCATTGGGCGATGGAGGGATTCTTTTGGGAAAGAGGGGGGTTCAGCGGGAGAGCCGGACCACGCTCGCGCAGCAGGGAGACCGCTGACATCGAAGGCAGAACCACGCCCGGGGCTTGGCGTGGCATGGTATGGCATGGCATGAGCGCAAACCGAGACAAACACATCCCATCCCCAGTCTTCTTCCCATTCCGCTGTTCCGCTCTCCCAAGTGTTCTAGTTCCAGTTCATCCTGGTTGTTCACATTGCCATCTGTTTTTTGCCGTTGATCGCCTGGTTCGATGCGATTGCCATTCGATCCCAGGTTCGGCCCGGTTGAAGTGGAAAAAGGGGGTGGGGACGGTAATTGAATCATCAGCTGGTGGCGCCCAATGAACAGCTGTGCTGTCCATGATGTGTTTTGGTCGTCGGTTCAGAGTTTGTCCCCTCGTCCAACGCTGCTGCATCGCTACCCTTCCTTCGCGCCCAGCCGCTGTCTTTCACGCGCGCATGCCGGACGCCGAGAATCTCCGGGCGTGCTGTTGCTGCAACTGGGAACGGTCCTGTACAGGATGGTGGAGTCCAGACCAGTGAGAAGGTCGTACGGTCCTCGTCGAGTGATGGGATCCAGTGCAGACGAGGACCGGACAGCGTGCAGATGTTTCGATCGGAGACGCGGCACATCGGCTTGCCGGGAGCGTGCATGAGGGCATGAGAATGAGCATGGATCTGAGCTGGTGGGTGGGCATGGGTGATGGGGACATGGCCGGTCGCATCCCTTGGATCCCTTGTTATTGCTGTACCCCCCATCGCGCCAGGTGGTCGGCCTGTCCCTGTGACATCCCGTTGACCGGTTACCACTCGCGCTCTCGGGGTTTCTTCCCGCCCCGGCATCTTGGTGCCGATGGCCCACTCCATGATGGCGGCGATAGAGTTGGCGTGGCCCTTGACTCGTGCTGGACTGTAGAGTAGGAGTTCAATAGAGTACTTCGTCCAGCACCGACGGGCGGCCCTTTAGCTGAAGGTCCGTTGTCATCACGGTGAGACATGCTGCAGCTGGTGGCTGTTGGTATCCTGCTCCTGGTGGCCCAGAAGGACAGACCAGCCGAAACGACGATCGCATCGCATCTGCGACCTCGTTCCAACACCCTCGTTGGATGACGGAGTGCGGTGTCAGGCTGTTGTCCCGCCTCGTGCAGGACACGTCCCTTTCCCATGCTTCAGATCGGCCGCCGTCCAAGCAGAAACAGGACGGACGGAGAGACCGGTGGCAGATCGTCTTGCTTTTTTAGATCGATCGTCCGGTCGACGTTACCAGTCATCATCACACTTTGCCGCGCCAGCCTGACGTGTGTGTGTTGTCCGAGAATACGGTACACGTCGTCGTGCATGTTCGAGTAAAGATACCCGTCGCGTAAGACCTTCAGTGGGCATTGATCACCTGTATGGCTCCCTGCTCCATGGAGTACTTCCTCCTTCGTACCAGTCGCATTTTCGTCCATTTTTGACCCCATGCCTATCGTGGATGACCGTGCATCGGGAATCGGCGGACGCTTGCCAACGCCCTCGCACAACCTGGATCCCGGTTCGAGCAGGGCCGCCGATTGCCGCCGCCGCTGTCTGATGATTGATGCTGCTGCAGCTGCAGCTGCTCGTGCGTCCAAGCGAGCAAATGTACGGATCCCATAGGCAGGAGGTTAGTGACGACAGAGCGAGGCTCCCAGAGGCCCGGACCGGGGAACGGCCGTCATCGGCGGTGGCGCGGCGGAGAGGAGGACGAGGCGGCGCAAAGGTGCAAGGGTTTGCAAAAGGGCGAGGCAAGACAAGGCAAGGGGGGCGCATAGAAACGCTCTCCCATATTCCGGCACCCGAGCGGCGTCCGAGTGAGTCCGAACCATGCAGGTTCCGTGAGCGCCGGACCCTTGATCCTGTCTCCTCTCGACAAGCACAGGTCGCGTCGCAACTTTGGATATCCCATGAAATGGTGGCCCCTGAACCAATCCCAACAGCAGGGCGCGCGCACACACTCCTCAAGTGCCAGGCGCAAACCCCTAAGCGCGTTCGCGCGCGCGCGCAAAAACTCACCGGCGCGAGCGTGACGTGGTTGACTTTGGTCCCGGCATCTGCTGGACTTCTGACGGTCTCATCGAATGCGCCATGGCGTGGATGGATGGATGGGAGGGGAGATCGACTGTTTAGGATCGATCGCACGCGGATGGCATCTCGCACCGGCCGGCGCAACGGGCAGTCCGTGGGACATCTGCCTCCCATTGCTTCCTGATCATCCATGCCCCGTCATCCCATGCTCTTTCTCTTTCTCTTCTCTCCAGCCGTTTCCTTCCCCGGTCATGTCTTTCCCTTCCCGTCGTTGCTCCCTGCTCGATCCGGACAAGTCGCATTGCGCCCATGTCTTCTACCATTCCTGATTCGATCTTCCCTCGAGCCAATTTGTTTCCTTTTGCCTCACCTGAGTATTCCGATGCCGGCCGTGACCAACGACATCAATCAGGTTCTCTTCGAAGCAAGCCCTGTCAGAGGCTGTCCTGTCCCCCAAGGCGATCCACCGAATGGACATCCTCGCTGACACTCCTCCATGTCCCAAACGGGCGATGCGCTCGCTTGTATCCAGCTGTCATTGGTTCATGAATCCCATACCCTGGCCCTATCCTGGCCCTGTTCTGCATGTCTCACGCACGACCGTTCTGCTCGCCCCGAAACGGCAGAGGGAAAATGTCCCCATGCCAGAGTGGAGACGAAAAAGGGAGGATGTCCCCAGAATGGAACCCCCCCCCCGCTGACGTGCCACCACGACCGCCACCAGCGACAAACCGTCCGCGCCTCGTCCCGGCAAAGTAAGAGATGCGCAAGGCCCAAGTCCATAACGCTCGAGGCTGGGGTTGGGCCCTGAGGCTGGCCTTTTTGTGACCAACCACGGCCCTTCTCCAGCTCAATTGTGACAAACCATATCGGCCCGGACAAAGTTGGGCGCGTTGAGCGCAGATTGACACCCAAATGACCGTGGCCCTTCTTTCCTATCGGTCCATCTGTCGGAGCGCCTGCTCGTTCCTTTTGGATGGTGGGTCCAAGTTCCGGCTAGCCAGCCAACATGCGTCTGCATTGCATATGGGACACACATGCCATACTGTAGCAACCAAGCCAGCACGAAGCAGCAAGGAAGCGCCCGGCAATAGAGCACAGTAAGTGGCCCAGCAAGCATTCAGCGTGACAAGGATCCAAACGACGCCCCCAAGAACTCGGATGGTCTCATTCCCGTCCCTTGGTTCGCTCCTCCCGATGTGGTCTGGCGCGATCGAGGAGATGCTGGTGGATCGCATCGCAGATTTGAGTGAGGGGTGATGATCCCGCCTGTCAGAGAACTCGGTCCCGATGCTTTGTCAACTGTTTCTTTCTGTATGGATTCAGCACCGTAGCGCCGAGGCGCTGCTGGGGTTCATGATCTCCCGTGTCGAAAGTCGGTCCTGGGGGTGATGTCTCCTTGTCGATGCGCTGATGTGACGAGTCCGACGATACCAACACCCATAACATTCCCCCAACAATGGAATCTGTAACCTCGTTGGAGATGATGATGATGATCGTAGATCCCAAACATCCTCGAACTGTATCTTCCAACGTCTTGCGCCATTCTTTCGTTCTTTTCCAGTGTTGGTCCGATATCGCTTCGTCGCACATGATGTTTGAGAAAAACACGAATCCCGCAGGATTTGTGTATGTGTGAGATCAAATGCCTGAACTGCTGAATCTCTAGCGCCTCGTCTTCTCTCTCTCATGCCCACATTGGTCTTCTCATGTTTCTTCTTTCTGGCGTTGTTGTTTCCTTCTGTCATTCGTGCCGGCCGTGCGCGGCTTGTTGGCGCGCGACGAGCGCAACGGCGCTCGATGCGGCGCCGGTTCGATGAAGAAAAAAACAAGAACGGGAGAGACACGGACGAGAAATGGTAAAATTCCCGCGCGCCCGATGCGATGCCCTATCGAAGCCAACCTCGCCAATCTCGTGCCGCCGTGTCAGAAATGGAAGAAGAGGGTTCAATCCCGAGATCTTGTCGATTGTCTGCTGTACAGTATGGATATCCTATGGTAGCCGTCTCCTATTTTTCTTGAATTGAATCCGAACGAATTGAGTGATTTGTTCGGTAAAAATCATTCCCTGGTTCATACTGGTGTTGGAGCGTGCTTTGCTGTAACCTGGAAACCATCTCTGTTAGAGCTCGGCGCCGTCGAACCATGACCATCATCACGCACTGTTGCTGCTCCTGACGGATGTCATCTCCGAGTGAAAGTTCCGTCCGGCGCTGCTCGTGCCGGAGTTGACTTGGAATCTTTCCCAACGGCGCATCTTGGCGCGGTCTTGCCCCCATGCTCGTGCGGACCCCATGGAGGCCATGCCATGCCATGCCTGGGCTAAGTCCAGTCCGTCCCAGGAAGTGATCAACCGCCCATGCGAGATCCCGAGGCCGATCCGATCTGGGGGCCGATTTTTTGCCCGTGTGTCGGGCCGCCTATCCGTCCGTCCGTTCGTCTGTTCGTTGGTCTCTATACGGTATCTAATATCCCTGTGAAAAATGGGATTCTGATCATGCTATTCATTCAACCAGCTTTCCCCCTGGGAAGCGTCACTGTTCCATTGAGTCCAGAATAGGGGTTGATATTGGACACATACTCGATTTAGACAGGAATCAGTCTCCTATTTCGTTAAAGGGAGGTCGGGGTTCGTTTCCAGAGAGTCGCCAGGCTCATGGTGGCGGTATGAAAATCGAGGAATGCGATGCGACACGAGGCCGATGCAATCAATCTCCAACAGAGAGGAACGAGGTCTGCATATCCCGGGAATATCCTCGCTCCATGTGTCGGACAACGGTCGCGATAGATGCGATCGAAGACGATCCAGATCTTCCTAGCTGCAGATTCCGATTGGACTTCGTACTTCGTACGGTAGCTACAGCACCGGCTGCTGTCAGGCGTGTGTCACCAACCCCTGCAACGCTTGGATGTGTAGTGCATCATCTGCATCGGCCTCGGTCCCTTCCTTCGTTTTGGCACTAGGGACACGACCGAAGAATGCAACGATCCAGTCGGATGCAACACATGATCCGCGTGGACGACACATGTGCCTTGATAGCACCACGGGCTCATCACGACCACCGGGGGGTTTCCACCAAAGAATAGTGTAGATCCTGCGTGTAGGCACATGGGTACCAAATATGCGTTTCTGTTTCAGGAATCCGCGCTCTCTTAGAGTCTTTCTGGCGCCAGCGTGGGCCCATCCAGTTAAGTTCAGTCCAATCCAGTAGGACGCACGTGTGCCCGGCTTTGTCGATTTTCCAGTTGTATTGGTCCAACTACGGATGTAGGCATGTTTTATTTCCCGAAGCTTGGCATGCGCTCTCATATTGGTAGTTTCTTTGAAATTTTCTTCATCTTACCGGTCAATCTCCCAGCTAGCCAGCCAGCCAGCCATCGACTTGGATGTCCCATCTCGGAGATGCTAGGACATGTGATGATGACCCGAAGATCTATTGCCGTTACTCACTCTTCAATCTCCCTTCTTGTCCTACCACACGCTCCGCCGTGGCGGGCGCATCCAAGGTCGCAGAGCAGAGGCATTGTTGGACGAAATGAAATAAACAAAAATGGTCAACGACATGGATCTCGGGTTGGTGCACTGCACGTCCTGTTCATGCGCTGCGCCCCGTCTCCTTCATTCAACGGCCGATACGCGGGCCCTTCAGATCGGATCTAGTGATTGATAGGGAATAGTTGGTCCGTGAGTGGGTGTGTGTGTGTGTGGGAATGTCTCCAGATGAGCGACATTCCCAACAGTTCTTGCCGGATGCATTCATCCGAGTCCAGTAGTTACAGGCATGGCCGTGCGATCCGTCCGAGTTGGATGCGTCGAGATCGCGTTGAGCTTGAGTAGGTACCTTTGGAGTACAATCACTGTACCTCATCGTACTCCGTTACCGCCGCGCGTATTCCGTCTGCGGGCTTCGCTCGGATCTTGAGTCGTTTGCTTGCTTGCTGTGTTGCGTGCTTGATGGTTGGGGGGCCTGGGCCTGTCTTGGCTGCATCTCCCATCCGGGTGCGCGCACTGGTCGCACAAATCCGAGTGGTGGACCAATGGATATGGTTGGCTGAAGACGATCGCGGGAGATCTCGGGGGCGGAAAGCCAATCTTGCATATGAGATCGGAACCAAACTTGAATAGGCAAAGACCGGCGCCCATGAGCCCGTGTGTGACCGGTAGGAAAAGATCGATTACGGTACGATAGGGAGGGGAAGATCTCATTCTACCCATCCGAGACACACCCCTCTAACGGTGATGGTGGAACGTGAACGGTCGGTGGGTGGGTGGGTGTCCAGAGGGGCAGTGCACGCATCTGCCGCGAGAGGGAGAGGGCGGTGGTGAGGTTGACGATCGGAAGGGAACGTAAGGGAGGAGAGGTGGATTACCAATGATCGTCGATGTTAGCATCACCACTCTCAACACCATCATCATCACCATCATAGAAAGAAAGGGAAAGAGAGTAATGAGGAATGAGAAAAAGTCATATCGTCATCGATGGGAATTCGCAAAACAATCCGACGCCTCACCCGTCCGAAATCCAGACGGTGAGGGTGGTCCATAACGCCTCCGCCCTCCCACATCCGCCGCTCAAAGAAGCAAGATGCAGAACGGGCGTTCAACGGGAACGAAAACGACGGATATTTACTCCGGTCTTGAGTTGAAGCCGAGTGGGAGGCAAGAGGTTTGTGGGAAGAGGAGGAGAGAGGGGATCTGGAAAGGGAGGTAGAAAGGTAAAATCAGGTATGGTCAGATGCATTCCGTTCTCGTGATAACAGATAGAAAGAACCGAAGATGGTCAGATGAGCAAGTTGCATGCGTTAGCGTTGGCTGGACTCATATGGCCAAGAGGATGGGTTACGAGAGCTCCCATGCAGAACGGGTCCAGTCAGTTGGCGTAAGCCTGTAAATCAAGCATGGAGATGTTGCGTGGTGGAAGATAATGCATTTTGTTCATGGTAGAATGAAGATCCCAAGGTGCAATGATTCTCGATGTAGGGAAAGTCAAATCTTTCCACCACAATACTAGCTCTGATAATGCCATATAAGACCCTGGATATAACCATGAGTTGTTGGTCATTGTTTGAACGTTAATTACTATGCTATACTACAACCGTTTTAAAATGGTATCCTGGCCATATCGAGTTTTAATTTAGCTATTCATACACTCATGAGGTATGATATAACAAGCGTCAACTGTATTAGATCAACAGGATTCATTGGCCTTGTCAGGGTTGGTCAACTAGAAATGCCAAAAGACCCTGAAACCGTTGTGGTTAAAGCAACAATCTCCTCTAGTTGACTATATAGTGACCGGGTGTAACAGAACCTCCTAGCTCTCCATACCTCAATTATATTGAACAGACTTAGAAGTAGATGAAAGAACAACTGCCAAACCGACAACCTTCAAATAACGAAAACGCCGAAGTTCTGAGTGAAATTCAGGTCGTTGAACACAAACAGATGATTGATTCCATGTCTTGATGGCGTTGTAAAATGAATGAGAGGTCGAGCTTACATTCTTGCATCGTCATTCCGACCTACTCTTAATATCAAAGATAATATATTTCAAAGCTGGTAATGATCCTTTGGACATTCGAGCTCCACTCCAATCCAGCATACAACAGCAACAACATCAATCAGCTCCATCTCACCTACTGAACGTACAACTGCAAACTGATGGGATCAATCTGAATAAACTACTTCTAACGTTGTCTTTGGAGGTGACTGTACCTCAAGAATCGATCTCTGATATTCTTGAAGTCTTCACAGATCACTGACGGGTCTCTACCTGTCCGGTCTCTACTTAACCCAACGATGAGTTCAATCAAGAAAGTAGATAGATGATAGGAACAGCCAGAAACGGTATCTGTCATATGGATATCTAGACCAGTCAAACTAGAGATATCAAACACCCAGAGGGGGCATAAGAAACAGTCTTAAGTTGGTTCAGGAGACAAGCACGAAAATCGGATGTTGATGTTCATTCCATTCTTCATCTCGTCTCGTCTCATCTCATCTCATTTCTTCAATCAATTGGGGATATCCGCTCGTCGCCATCGCCGCTTGCTTGCTTGCTCTGTCCCAAGACCCAATCCAATCCGGTCCAATCCAATCCATCGCTTGCTCTTGCTCGCTGCCATTAAATCCGAGAAAGAAGAGAGAGAAAATAGAAGATAGAAAGATGCTGTCATGAGAAGAAGAAGAGGAATTAAAATCGAAGACACAGATTCACTTGAAGGAGGAAGGAAGCTCTCAAAGCTTCCATCTCTTCTCTCAGTTGTAGATGATTAAATGAAGATGAATGGATGAAAGAACCCGCCTCTTGCCTGTTCTACCCCCAATGCCATGCCATGCCATGCCCTGTAGGCCGCGAGGCCCAATTTTAGAGCGTTCGCCTTACTCTTTCTTTGTGTCTTTCTTGTTCCTATTCTTCCTTGTTGTTCAGCACCGTGTAAATAAACCAGATCTGAGTCGGAAGGGAGCGTGTGAGATGGATTGTGAAGGGGGAGGTAGAAGTGGAGGAGTTAATGGGAATGTAGGAGGAATGAATGAGGAGGGAATGAGGAGGGAAGATGAAAGGAGGGATGAAGAAGGGAAGACGGGAGAGGTCGAGGAGGATGAGGATCGAGAGGAGAGTGGACATCCAGCTACAGCCAGATATCACTGCTCATGCCCGCTTCCCAGTTCCGCCAGGCCTTTTCGTATGCTTCCTCCAAATCGTGGACCCAGCGTCGAGTATTGAATAGGGCGCTACTCCAACGACTTTCCCACAGGAGGCGACGGAGGTCCATTAACCTCCCTTGACCTCGTCCCGGGGTTGAGTTGCCCTTCGGATCGTTACTGCTCGAGCTGATAGCGGGCGATGATGACGACGATGAGGGGTACATCAACCCGTTGCCCAATCGTACTGCTCGCTCTTCGTAGTCCTCGTCCGTGTCGGCGATAAGTTCGTCGGCGGCTTTAGCCCCGGCAGCGTTCTTGGGTAAGGCGCCCTTGAGGATCGATGCCGCCATGCGCGAACACATCTTGTATCGATGTCGAGGGAGTGTCAGTAGAGGCGTGCCGGACCATAACACGTCCGCGGCGGTGGTGTGCGCGTTGCACTCGGGTGTATCGAGGAACAAATCGCATACTCGCGCCCGAGAGATGTGGAGATGTTTGGGCGCCACGTCGGTAAATCGCACTCGTGAGGCCACCTCCGGTCCGGCCCATTGCTCGGCCGTCTGTTTCAGGTGCCGCTCGCCCAAGTCGGGGAAGCGCAGCAGCCAGAGCACGGCGCGAGGGACACGCGACAGAATGCGTAGCCAGGTCCGGAACGTACTTGGGTCGATCTGTATATGACGGAAGTTGGTCAGCATGTAGGGTTTTACAGCTATGGGTGGTTTCAATGAAAGAGAGATGGGCGTCCAGCATGTTGGACCCCATCACTCGAGCATCAATCAACTGAGAATATACATATTACTCACCTTATAGAGCTGGTTGAAATTGGCCAAGATGACCGTATCGTCCGACAGATCCGGAAACAGCTGCTTGCGCATCGTCCACCGGTGGGATTGCTCCTCTTCCCACGAAACCTTGACCAGACGCGCATCAGGTGCGCTCTGACGATGATCGCAGCAGAAAAAGGTATCACGCGCGAAGATGATGTTCTCCGAATAGACCCACTCGTCCGTCGATGGACCCATGTCGGCGACACCTTCGTCGATCATCTCGCGCGGGTCGTCACCGCTCATCGGATGACGCATGTTCTGCTCGCGCTGCCACGGCCGCAGCGTATCTCGTGGGATCGCAGTCTCGTCCGCAAAGATGTAGTCGCACCATTCCGCCCCGAGCGTACCTGCAAAACCCATGAACGACATCTGGATGGGTGCCGGTCGGGCGGCAAAGATCTCGTTGCGCGCGCCACGCGTGTAACCGTTCAGATTCACCAAGATATGAATCCCATCTTCGACAATCTGCTTCACCAATCGCTCCGCCGACCAGTGGCTGGCGTCGTGGAAGACGGGCGCCTCGCGCTCAATCTGCTGCCGATGCACCGACTGGTCGCTCGCCGTCGTGGCGTAGCAGTAGGGGCGCACGCGGATGAGATTATGCAAACCGAACACCGACTGCATCAAGTGTGCCAACGGATGATTGTTGAAGTCGGACGAGACATACCCGACGCGTAGCTGTGGGTTGGGCGGCGCCGGCGGCCGGAAGACCGTGTCGGACATCCAGTGAGCGCGCAAGGTCGAGCACGAGATACGCAGCGCGTTGCGTTCGGAGATGAGTCGGATCTGTCGTGGCGACAGCGGACAGGTAAAGGTATGAAAGGGTAGGACGGTCGGTGCTCCAGGGACGGACAGCTGTGCGGGTAGTCGGGGTCGAGTGTATCGTGACGCGGGCCCTGGTGTTCGACGCACGTACGCATCCTGATACCAGCGCCAGACGAGCCGCTTGATCGCACGTTCGACCAATCGGACGACCTTGGCCCCTTCACGAGGCTGACCGGTCCAGCTCCGGAGGGTCATCTGCAAACGCTCTCGTCGCCCGGCCGACCATCGCTCGCCGGCATCGGCCACCTCGAGCTGCTCCAGCAGCTGTTGGACCACCTGCTCCGACAAAACCCCGGCGCCCCATCGATCGCCCTCGCCGAGCTGGTGGTCCACCATGTCGACCACACGCTTCATCCAGCCGAGGATGGCGACGCCATCCTTCTGGTCGACGAGCATCCCATCCGCATCGACATGCCACCGCTCGCGCTCGGGCGCGCCTCCTCGACCGGCCCAGCTACAGACGGAATTCAGTGCGTTGGCCAGCCCGCAGACGGCCTCGGCGAAGTCAGGACTAACGGCGACGGCGCGGCGGTAGTAGCGAATGGCATCCTTGATCCGGCCTTGGTCCTTGACCGCGTTGGCCAGGTTGGCCAGGGCGATGTCAAAGTTGCCGTCGCAGGACACGGCCTGCTCGTACATCTTGACGGCCGCATTCAGCTGACCAATATCCTTCAGCAGGCTTCCCAAATTCGTAAACAGGTGGGCGTGGCGCGAGTCGAGGTTCAGGCCATAGTTGTAGTAGGCCAAGGCCAAGGCGATGCCGCTGCCCGGGATGACGCCGGGAATGTCGGGCATCGCGCTGCCGGGACGACTGGTGCTGGAGCTGGTGCCGGTGATGCGTCCCGGGCGCCGTGGTCCCGGCTGCTGGACGCTCGCCAGCAGGATGCCGACATTGTTGGCGGTGGACGGACTGGGATGCAGCGACAGCGAGAGATAATAGAGGGCCAAGATCTCACGTACGCCGCAGCGTGACCGAGGCCCATCCAACGCGCCGGACGACAGACCGTCCTGGAAGATCTTGGCTAGCGATAGCAGCGCATTGCTGGTCGTCGAGAAGGCCGCCCGCTTGGCCATGCCATCCGGTAGAAAGGACAAGCCCGGTGGCTCGCCGCCGGTGCCCGGAAAGACCATGCGGGCCGTCATTAAAGCCGAGTCGGGCGCCAGCAGCAACGGCTCCGCGGCGGCGACATCCCCATGCGGAGAAATTGAGGGCGAGTTCGGAGAGGCGTTGGCCATGCGTGAGAGAATCCGCTTGATCAACCCCTCAATGCCCCGGCGGCGGCTTCCCGCGGCGATTAACACGACATCCTCAAAGGCCTCGGCGGCGGCGTTATTCTCGCCCAGGGCGTAGAGCATGTTGCCCTTGGCGTGCACCAGCGCCAGGATCCGACCATTCTCCGAGCCGGGGATGGCGTACCCGCTGGACCCAAAGCCCGGCTGTCGTAGCTGGTCTCGCGTGTCAGGGAAGAGAGGTCCATTGTCGAGGAAGGATATCTTATCGGCGACCTGGGGAGACGCGTGCGAGTCCGCGATGCTCGACGGGGTACTCGGTTCCGCCTCGCTCCCGCTCTCGCTGCTCTGCTCGGCGCGTCGAAAGATCTCACCGGGTGGGGCATATCGCAGGGAACGCTCGACGAAGCAGATAATCTCCACGGCCTCCTTGCCTCGTTGATCGTTGAACAGGATGCCGATGAGATGCTCCACAGCTTCAAAGTGGCTGGGCCGCAGCCTGACGGCGCGCAGCCAATGCTGCTCCGCTTCCTCCCGCCGATGCAGCGAGAGCAAAGTCGCTGCTTGGTTGGAGATGGCTTCCACGTGGCTGTCGAATCGGTGATGGTCAGCTTGCTCTCCCTCCCAACGAAGCCAACAAGAGCATCAAAAGCCACTCACTAAGGATCGACATCGAGGATGCGTGAGTACCACCGGAGCGCATCGTCAAAACGCCCCAGCCCGTACGCCAGGCAACCTCCCAAGAGCATGCCATCGATCCAACCAAATCCACTCTCCGCCACGAGTCGAGTGATCATCTCCAGCGCCGACGCCGCGATGGTTTGAACCGCTTCTACGATCACATGTTAGCTGGATCTGCTCATATCAGGGCCACCCGAGTGGACTTTAACTTACGCAGCGAATTGCCCAGCGGTTGAGGCGCCTCGGCGGCTCGAGCCTGCACGACTTGCCGAAGCTGGTTCGGCGAGTGCACCAGACCCAACGCCGGACCACGTTGGCCGTGCTGACTCCCATGTCGAGCAGCATTCTCGTCATAATGTGCGCTTGGGGTTTCTTGAGGCGGACGTGGTGATCGCAGACTGCCATCGGCTCTGTGACCGAAGCCAGGAGCGACCGGGGTGGTTCCGCGGTAATGGTCGACCATCGAACCTTCGGTCGGGCTAGTGACCGGTACAAATGGCCCGCGGGACATGGCCTCTCTTGACTTCCGGGTCCGTGGCGCCATCGAGGGTAGCGCCCGTTGCCGCGGTGGGTTCGGAAAGATGGGCTTGTACGGTCGAAGTTGCGACGAGCCATCGGCGGCATGGGCGGCCGTCGTCGGCGTCGGGTTCAATCGCGCCTGATGAACAGCCAGCAAGTCGATATAGACGCGGTGCGCCCACGCCAGCAGCTTGTCCTTGAAGTGGCTCAGGTCGGACGGGTGTCCGGGAAAGTCGGACTGGCGTCGATGGAGTCGCGGCCGTAAATGTGCCGTCGTGCTCGTCGCCTCCGGGATCTGCGACGACATCATCCGCGGCCCGGAGTCGGTGTGTCGATGTGATAAT
>QQTW01001478.1_pt1 | contig 16474 bp, 15 predicted proteins | sample 1904831 | NCBI WGS metagenome assembly QQTW01 (sample SAMN09435610, study PRJNA476489) | Subsurface metagenome, whole genome shotgun sequencing project. | reverse complement strand
CATTTAGAGGATGCTGGCTACATCACTGTAGCGTTGGTGGGTTTGCGCTTGTTGCTAAGAGTATTTAACCCCGATTTAGTCCCGCCGGAGTGGTTAATGATTAGTGCGATCGCAGCGATTTTTGTTTGGGGTTTCTCCAAAAAAGCTTTAACTCAATCATCTGTAGAAGCTGAGTCTATAAAACTCGAAAAGACCCCAGTTATGGAACCTGAATCTATAAAAGCTGAAAAAAGCCCAGTTTCCGAATAAATATTTATTAGCCCGCTACTGCGGGCTAGTTTTATACTACTCGCGCATCCAACCGCTCAAAGTAGGCTGCCAGTCAACTAACTCTTCCTCCTTGAACCAAAGCCCGATTTCCCGTTGCGCCGTTTCTACAGCATCAGAACCGTGAATGAGATTGCGACCAATATTCACGCCAAAATCGCCCCTAATAGTGCCTGGTTCGGCTGAAAGAGGATTTGTAGCACCAATCATTTTGCGTGCGGCAGCGACGACTCCATCACCCTCCCAGACCATAGCTGTAACTGGACCGGAAGTAATAAATTCTACAAGACCGCTGAAAAAAGGCTTTTCTCGGTGAACGTCGTAATGTTGCTCTGCAAGTTCTCGGCTAACTTTCATGAATTTTAAGCCAACCAAGGTAAAACCTTTGGTTTCAAAACGGCAGATAATTTCGCCGATTAGTTGACGTTGCACGCCGTCAGGCTTGATTGCAATAAATGTCCTCTCCAAAACTATCTCCCTAAAATCTACGCAACTAAATACAAAAATCAGATTAGCTTAGAAAGTCTCTCTTTCAACTTAGGTGTTCTTAGAATAGATAAGTTAAACTGGCTATTCGTCAGGTGCTAATGGAGGTCAGAAAAGAATGGGTGTTGAGTCAACCGCCACGTCACCAATTGAGAAAAAACCCACCCCAGAAACAGGCGAAGATAAGGCTGCAAGGTTAGCTCAAAAACAAAAAGCATCGTCAGCACTAGTTAAAACTGAGCCTTCATCCTCGTGGAAGATTGAAGATAGCGAAGACCTATATCGGATCGAAGGCTGGGGAGAACCATACTTCTCAATTAATGCAGCAGGTAATATTACTGTTTCTCCTAAAGGCGATCGCGGTGGCTCTTTAGATTTGTTTGAATTAGTTAATGCCCTAAAACAGCGTAATTTGGGGCTACCGATGCTAATTCGCTTTTCGGATATTTTGGAAGATCGGATCGAGCGATTGAATGCTTGCTTTGCTAAAGCGATCGCCCGCTATAACTATTCTGGTGTCTATCGGGGCGTTTTTCCGGTCAAGTGCAATCAACAACGCCACCTAATTGAGGATTTGGTGCGATTTGGCAAACCTCACCAGTTCGGCTTAGAAGCTGGCTCAAAACCAGAATTAATGATTGCTTTAGCTCTTTTAGATACACCAGGAGCGCTGTTAATTTGTAACGGTTATAAAGATCGAGAATACATTGAGACGGCGATGCTATCCCAAAGGCTAGGACAAACAGCAATTATTGTCCTCGAACAGATTGAAGAAGTTGATTTAGTTATTAATGCTAGCCGTCAGTTAGGTATTAAACCAATTTTGGGGATACGCGCTAAGTTGAGTACCCAAGGGATGGGGCGCTGGGGCGTTTCTAGTGGCGACAGAGCCAAGTTTGGGCTAACTATTCCTGAAATTATCCAAGCTGTAGAGCAATTAAAAGCCGCTGATTTACTAGATTCTTTGCAGTTATTGCACTTCCATATAGGTTCTCAAATTTCGGCAATTAATGTCGTTAAAGATGCAATTCGCGAAGCTAGCCAGATTTATGTAGAGTTAGCGACTTTAGGCGCTGATATGAAATATCTGGATGTTGGTGGTGGCTTGGGCGTAGATTATGACGGTTCGCAAACTAATTTCTATGCCTCAAAAAATTACAATATGCAAAACTACGCCAACGATATCGTAGCGGAGTTGAAAGAAACTTGCGCTGAACGGCAATTACCCGTACCAACATTAATCAGCGAAAGCGGAAGGGCGATCGCTTCGCACCAATCGGTGCTAATTTTTGATGTTCTTAGTACCTGCGATGTACCATCAGGACAGCCAGAACCCCCTAAAGAAGGTGAACCACCGATTATTTGGAATCTCTGGGAGACTTATCAATCAATTAATATTGAGAACTTCCAAGAAACTTATCACGATGTCGCTCAATTTAAAGAAGAAGCTATTAGTCGGTTTAACTTAGGGATTTTGCGTCTGACAGAACGAGCTAGGGTAGAGCGCATTTACTGGGCTTGTTGCGAGAAAATTTTGGCAATTACTAGACAGCAAGATTACGTCCCTGACGATTTGGAAGACTTAGAAAAAATTATGGCTTCCATTTACTACGTCAACTTGTCTGTTTTTCAATCAGCGCCAGATTGTTGGGCAATAGATCAGTTATTTCCGATTATGCCAATCCACCGATTAGGCGAAGAACCGACGCGGCGCGGCATTTTAGCCGATCTAACTTGCGATAGCGATGGCAAAATTGACCGATTTATCGATCTGCGCGATGTTAAGTCTGTTCTAGAGTTGCATTCCTACAAACCAGGAGAACCTTATTACTTGGGGATGTTTCTCAGTGGTGCATATCAAGAAATTATGGGCAATTTGCATAACTTATTTGGCGATACTAATGCTATTCATATCCAGCTAACGCCCAAAGGCTACCAAATTGAACATGTAGTCAAAGGCGACACGATGACAGAAGTTGTCGGTTACGTGCAGTACGACGCTGAAGATTTAGTAGAAAGCATCCGTCAACGCACCGAACAAGCGTTGCAAGAAAAGCGGATTACTTTGTCAGAAGCGCAAAGGCTATTGCAAACCTACGAACAAAGTCTCAGTCGGTACACATATCTTAGCAACGGGTAATTCAGTGACCAGTTACCAGTTACCAGTTACCAGGTGAGAGTGAAACAAGAGAACACTGCCTTGCCTAGTAGTTGATAACTGCATAACTGGTCACTGTTAAGTTAATGGCTATCTAATAAATCTGCGATCGCTTGTCTTTCCAATGCTGGCTGGGAAGGTGGTGTTTGCCTTGCGTCGGTAATTAACCAGTCTAAGGCTGCTGCTTGAACGTCTATGGTGGCTCCAGTTTTGTCTACGCAATAACGTCCAAAAACTAGCTTATCTACCAAGCGCACGCCAGGACCAAGGCGGGAATACTCAAAAATTACGCTATTTTCTACCATCGCGCCGCCGCAAACCCAACAGTTAGGTCCGATCATTGTTGGTCCAACTATTTTCGCGCCGTCCTCAATCCGCGTCATGCCACCAATGTACACTGGACCTGTAATATCTACTTTGTCCCAATTTACGGCTACATTTAAGCCTGTGTAAATACCTTCTTTGACTTCATGACCAGGAATTTGGACGTTTTTGATTTTGCCTAGCAGCACATCTTGAATTGCTTGCCAGTAGTCGGGGACTTTGCCGATATCTACCCATTGAAAGTCCATCGGGATGCCATAAAAAGGCGCGGCTATTTCTACTAGTTTGGGAAATAGTTGGCTGCCGATGTCGTACTCTTGACCGGAAGGAATATAATCTAAAACTTCTGGCTCAAAAATATAAATTCCTGTATTGATGTTGTTACTTAGAGCTTCTTCTACAGACGGTTTTTCCTGGAAAGCTTTGATGCGTCCTTCTTCGTCGGTAACAACTACGCCATAGCTGGAAACTTCTTCTTTGGGTACAGACTTCATTATGACTGTTGCGATCGAACCTTTGGCTTTGTGCCACTTCACCGCTGCGGTCAAATCTAAGTCAATTAAAGCGTCGCCGCACAATACCACAAATGTATCGTCAAAAAACGGTGAGAAGTCTTGAATCCGCCGCATCCCCCCAGCCGAACCAATAGCTGCTCCTACTAGTTCCCCATCTTTTATGCTTCCCTCAAATGAGTAAGCAATTTCTACTCCAAAACGCTGTCCATCCCGAAAATAATTCTCAATTTCGTTAGCGAGGTGGCTAACATTGACCATAATTTGGTCAAACCCATGCTGACGCAGTAATTCTATCAAAAACTCCATTACTGGTTTTTGGAGAATCTGAATCATCGGCTTGGGAGTTACATAGGTAATAGGACGCACGCGAGTACCTTTACCAGCCGCTAGAATCATGGCTTTCATAAAGATTCACCCCTCCGTATTAATGTCATTTCACTTTAGTTATTTAATATTTCCATCATCCTTTAGTTCCAGCTTTGGCTCGTTACTATTTGAAGAGCCGAAGCTAGAATAAATTGCCAATCTAAATTAAGCTGGCACTCTTTAGGAAGTTATTTACCTGTTTAATAATTTACTCGGATTTTGTGCCTTTACTAAATCTTTACAATTAGCTGACATCTTGAAGATCGGCGATCGCTGACTCTTCAAGGGTACGAATCTTGAGTTCTTGGTAAAATTCTTCTTGAGATAGCTCTACTTTCGATTGAGCCGATAGTAACAGCAAAGCCCAAAATACGCCAACGCGATCGCCCTGGGCTGGATGAGAAGTGTCTGCAAGCTTGCTTTTAGCAGCATGACTGGGCATTTCTTGAGTCCATAACTCTACTAGTTGCTCTAGATTTAGCCAAGTCTGTTTTTGCCCTCGCAGCCCTTGAGAATAATTAGTTAAAAATTGCGATAATTTGCCCGCAACTTCAGTTAAATTTTCTTGGTGGGCAAGTTCCAAGGTAGCGCGAGTAATTTGCGCGCGTGAAACTGAACGCAGCGGACGTTTGGGCTGGGGGCGATCGCTTTCTAATTGGCTTTGCATTTGACTTGCCATTAAGCGCAACTGCTGGATTAATTCTTGCAGCGTTACTGCTCGTCTTTGGGGTGGCAAAGCCGCAGGGCGGCGGTGTAGCTGTTGTTCTAAGCGTTCTCTAGGCTTGATGCTTATGTTGTCGGCATCTACTAGGGCAAATTCGTCGTCACCTACCGGATCTGGAGGATTTAATTCTAGATTGCTAAGAGTATTGGCTTTGAATAAAACAAGCATAGAGGCTAATAAAAAAGCCTGCCCTGATTGCGATAAATCTGCTTCGTAGGCTGAGGCTGTTAGCTGGCGATCGGCAAATAGCTTGACTAAGTAGCGATCAAACACTTCAATTACTTGTACGTCCCAAGGATCGATTTCTCCTTTTTGGGCAAGGTCAATTAAAAGTGCAATACTTTCAAAGAGTTTGTCAGCATCCATTTTCTTCCTCCTCTAAGCGCTTGATTGTTCGTCAGTTTCGCTTGCCATTACCACGACTTGATTGATTTTGCGATCGCGCACAGCATCAATTGTGCCAGCAATCGGTACGGCGACAAGAGCGCCTAATAAGCCAGCAATTTCTGCCCCCATTAATAAAGCAACAAATATCCAAATGGGATTAAGTCCGGTGAAACTGCCCATTAATCTTGGAGCCAAAACATTGTCTTTGAACTGTTGCACCACTATAGCTAGGATTGCTACTTGAATAGCTAACCACCAGTTTTGAAACAAAACTAAAACTGTAACTATACTTATTCCTAAAGTTGCGCCAATGAAGGGGATTAGTTCGGCAACTCCAATGAGCAGGGCAAATAGTAGCTTGAGGACTAAGAATATCGGAGTCAAAGTGACAAACATAAATAGTCCCAGCATCAGTTGAGTAATAAAAAAATTGTGAAAATTTAACCGTAGGGAGGCACTAAGAGCAGGTCCCAAGGGAGATGGGAGCAGCCCGATCAGCCCTTGCCATAAGCGATCTCCATACAGCAACATATAGAATGCCAACACAATTACTAATACAGTGTCAACTAAGCCTGATAGCGTGCCTAAAGCAAAGCCAAAAGCTTCTCCAGCTACGGCTTGGATTTGGTTTTCCACGCGCATAGTAATGCGATTGCTAAAGCCAGTAAGATCCAAGGGCAAGCGTCTAGCTCTTGCCCATTTGTCTAACCACGCCAAATTATCTTGACTCATCTCTAACCAAGCAGGAATCCCTAGTAGCAGTCCTCTTAATTGGTCAAAAACTAATGGTACTAAAGTCAGCCCCAGCAATACTAACAGCGTTATGCTAATTAGCAGAACAATAATTACTGCTTGAGCGCGGGTAATTCTAGCTCTTTCAAAAAACTTGACTGGGTAATTTAATAAAAAAGCCAGAATTGCCGCCACAGTTAATACGGTCAGCAGATGGTCAAAATAGCTAAAAGCCTGAGACAAAACCCAAACGTTTAGAGCAACTATTGGACCGCTCAGACCGATGACCATTAACCGTTGAAAAGAGGCTGAACGGCGCATCTCAAGTAACCTATATAAGTAACTCCTAGTAGATTTTTCCGCATAAGATGGACACTAGTGTAGCGACTCTTCGCAAAGATTACACGCAACAAGGATTGAGGGAAATAGATTTAAATCCCGATCCTGTTCAACAATTTAAAAAATGGTTAGAGCAAGCAATATCCGCCCAATTGCCCGAACCTAATGCTATGACGATCGCTACAGCAACTACTGATGGCAAACCTGCCGCTCGAATGGTGTTGCTAAAAGACTTTGACGATCGCGGTTTTGTTTTTTATACCAACTACGAAAGCCATAAAGGGCGACAGTTAGCCCAAAATCCTCAAGCTGCTTTAGTTTTCTGGTGGGCGCAATTAGAACGCCAAGTGCGTATTGAAGGACAAGTAACTCAAGTTTCATCCCAAGAATCTGATGAGTATTTCCACAGCCGTCCAATCAACAGCCAGTTAGGTGCTTGGGTATCAAACCAAAGTCAAGAAGTTGCTAGCCGTGAAGTTTTGGAGCAAAGTTTAGTCCAATTACAGGCTAAATATGCAGAGCAAACTATTCCGCGTCCTGCTCACTGGGGAGGTTATAGAGTCATTCCTAGCGAAATCGAGTTTTGGCAAGGAAGACCTAGCAGAGTACACGATCGCTTGCTATATCGTCGGCAAAATGATGGTAGTTGGTTGATTAAACGGCTTTCCCCTTAATGGGCGCTACGCGTTGGGGAAGGGTTAAGGGTTAAAGGGAAAGGGAGACAAGGTTTGGCAAGGGGATAAGGGGACAAGGAAGATAATTTAACTTTCCTCATTTTCCTCTTCCCTCAAAATCATTCCTTTCCCCCTTCCCCGCCCGAAGGGCTATTAGCTTGCCTGGTTTTGGGGAACAACTGGTGGCGCTGTTATAGTCCGCGGATCGGGCATAAAGTTGTATCTTAAGAAAATTCCTCCAGCGACTAATAAAGCAATAATTACCGCACCAATACCAATCGGATTAGGCAACCAAAACACTGCTTCTACATGATTTAATTGCCCTGGTTGGAGCTTCCACACTGTTTGTTGTCGATTTTGATTAGTTTCTGGGGCAATAGCATTTTCTGCCTTCCCTATGCTGCGACTTCCCCAAGGAGTATTGAGTCGAAACTCCAGATCGAATAGCGAACCTGGACTAACTAGGACGTTACTGTTATTAGCGATTAAAGAAAGCGATCGCAAATCTAAGTCATAACTTAGGCGATTGCGCAGCAGTAGCAACAAATTGTTTTGCTGCAAATCTAACTGAGAGGCAATCTTAGGCAGTTCCTCACTTACATCAGCCGCAGCAGGATTTTTTTGACTGACGGGGTTAAAAAATTCGTTGAACTTTTCTTCTAGATCAGCACCATTATTAAACGGAATTTTTACTGTAATTTCTTCCGCAGAAATGCGCTTGACTTTGCCTTGCAATTGCCTAGCACGCTCTTCAATGCTGCTTAACCATTGCGTAGCTGATTCTCCACTAAAGCTCGTCAGCCGCTCTCCTAGCTTGATATGCTGGACAATTTCACCGCGATGGGCACTAGCAAAATTTACACCAACGTCATACTGCACGCAACCTGACAATAGTAGCGCTGCTAACAGCATAATTCCTAGCAAACGCGATCGCTGCCAAAAATCTGTAATTCCTCGCTCAAAGTTTCTCTTCACAGCTAACACCTCCAACTAATTTCAGGCATTCCACAGCAATCCTAGCAGCGTCAAGGCGATCACAATCAACGATACCCAAATAAAGCGGTTGTCTTGAGTATTTACTTGGCTTAGATCTACAGGTTCCGGCTGCTGGAGTTGTTTGGGCTTATTATTGCCGCTGCCTATACGAGTTTGGCTTTCGTTGTCAGCTATTGCTGCCAAGTCGGGAATTTGAGTCATCCACTCTGTAGGTCTTTTTAGCTGCGGCGCTTGCATAATGTACAGCAGCCTTTTTCCTTGCTTGCTAGTTTCAGAATCAGGATGTTGCTTGAGTTGTTCGCATAAAGCGATCGCTTCTGTTCTTTGTCCGGCGGCTTCATAAGCTGTAACTAACCAAATTTGAATTTTTCCGCCTAAGCGGGAGTTACGAGTAGTCAGAGCGCTAGCTTTTTCTAAACGCTCTACAGCTTCGCGGTACTGTCCGCGTTCAAAGGCGGCAACTCCAGATTGATACTCTTTGGTAGCAATTTCTAAACTTTCTGTCACTTTTCTCTAAATTTAGAACTATTCTTTCTTGATGTTGCCATTTTCATCGCTAGTTAGGAAATACGCCACAGGCTGGAAGCATCACCTTAAAGGAACTATTACAATCTAATTAAGACTTTATTGCTAACTTTGTTTTTAAATTTTGTACTTTTAGCTAAGTCCGTCCAACTTTTGGCGCAAATCTATGAATACTCAGCGTTGGCAGTTTAACCACAATAAATTGATTGGTTTTGGAGCGCTTTTTTCTCTGTCTGTAGTTTTAATTGCAGCTACAACTCCTTTGCCAGTTACCGCTCAAACAATTAGAAGCCAACGGACAAGATTTGGTAAAGTTTATCCAGTTCCCGATCGCAATACATTTTACAACAACCAATTTCCAGGTCCTCAGCCTGGTTATGGTAATCCTGGCTATTACCCCAATCCTAACTATTACCCCTATCCCAGTCCATTTAATAGCAGAAATCCATTACCAAGGCAGCCGATTTTAGTCGATCCTAGCAATGGTGTAGTTTATCAAGCTCCTGGTCGCAATACAGTTATTTATAACAACTCATTTCCAGGTTATTCGCCTGGTTATGTCAATCCTGGCTATTATCCCAACTCCAATTCTGGTCCAGTTTTAGTTAATCCGACAATCCGCAACTCAACTTTGATTAATCCTGTAATCATCACTCCCAGACAAAGATGGCAGCGGGAAGACAAATTTGTCCAACCCGCGCGTTATTAACTTTGGAACTCGGAGGCGACAATCATCGAACCAATGCCACTATCAGTAAAGATTTCCAACAGTAAGGCATGAGGAATACGCCCGTCGATGATGTGGGCAGCTTTTACGCCTTGAGCTAGCGATCGCACGCAACAATTTACTTTGGGGATCATACCGCCGCCAACTATGCCTGATGCAATTAGAGCGCGGGCTTGCTGAATATCTAACTTGTATAGCAAAGTTGAAGCATCTTTGTAGTCTTGCAAAATTCCGGCTGTGTCTGTGAGCAAGATTAGCTTTTCTGCACCTAAAGCTGCGGCTATCTCTCCAGCCACAGTATCAGCGTTGATGTTGTAGGCTTGCCCCGAATCGTCCGCAGCTACGCTGGAAATTACAGGAATATGCCCATCTTTGAGCAAAGATTCAAGAAGCCGCACGTCCATAGTATTGACTTCTCCCACAAAGCCGATGCCTTGGCGACCTTCAGGGCGTGCTTTGATCAAATTGCCATCTTTGCCGCACAAACCTACCCCAGAGCCTCCAGCTTGGTTGATTAGCGAGACAATTTCTTTGTTTACCCGACCGACTAAGACCATCTCTACTACGTCCATTGTGGGCGCGTCAGTTACTCGCAATCCGTTGTTAAATTGCGGTTCGATCCCTAGCTTGTCTAACCAGCTATTAATTTCGGGACCACCGCCATGAACGATGACTGGGCGCAATCCTACGCAGGAAAGAAATACTACATCGCGGATAACTTTATCTTTTAAGGTACTGTCTTTCATAGCTGCGCCGCCGTACTTGACAACTACAATTCGACCAGAAAACTGTTGGATGTAGGGTAAGGCTTCGCTTAATACTCGCACGCGAGTCGCTTCAATTTCTCTGATGTATTCGCGATCGTTGATCATAGTTTGCTATAAGGTTTTCAGTGCAGTTTAGTTTAGTTTGCACTTGCTAAACAATGTCGCAAATAACATTTTTTAACTGCATTTGCTGCTATGAGTTAGGCACTGGCGGAGAAACTTCGGGCTTTAAGACTGTAGGAATTTCGGTAATTAGGCGGGCGGCTATTTGGGCGGCTGTCTCCTCGGCGCTAACTTCTATGCGGAGATCCGCTTGATTGTATAGCGATCGCCTTTGCTGTAAAAGCAGTTGCAGTTTGTCTAATAGCGCGGCATCCTGGAGCAAAGGTCTAGTATTATCGTTTGCCAAGCGATCGGCTAAAACTTCAATAGGCACGTCTAGCCAGACAATTAAACCGTGACGCAAATAACTCCAATTTTTTTGTTGGGTGACGATCCCGCCACCTGTGGAGATCGCTAAATTTGTGTATGCACACACTTCTGCTAAGATTTTGCTTTCTATTTGGCGAAATTCTGCTTCGCCAACTTCTGCAAACAGTTGGTTAATTGATTTTTTGGTAACTTGAGCAATTACTGCATCTGTGTCTACAAATCCATAACTCAATTTCCGAGCGATTTCTTGTCCTACAGTCGTTTTTCCCGCACCCATCATCCCGACTAAGTATAAGTTTACTCCTTTTAGTAAGCTGCTCATTGGCTTTTCCCTGATTAATATGGCAATTTTATTAGTTTTAAACCTAGCTGAAGTAAAAAATTATCTTGATAAAGAGATAGAATTTACGGGAAATTGGTTGTCAAAGAGCCAATGTTACAGCATTTTTACTCATGTAGAGTAATTTTTTCCTGCTTTATCCTTCAGACTTGTTTGTAAATATCTTTTTCTTAAGGCAATTTTTATATAAAATTTACTGAAACTTTATTAACGCCTGCAACGTCAAGACTAAAGAAGCAAAACCAAACTTCGGTTTTCCAGTCTCGCTGGAGTATTACAGATTAGTTCTGTTCAGACATCAGCTTTACAGGTTAAAGGTATCCGAGGGCGCATCTGCTGGATTGACACTTGATAAAAATACAATATCTAGCTTTTGAATCTAAGGTTTAAAGCATGGCTTTGATTAACGATCTTGTCCAAAAAACTTTAAAAACTGGCTACCTGACTATCGAAGAGGAAGAACAACTACGCCAGTTATTGATGACTGAGTATGACTTGGAAGACCTAAACGCTTTTGTGCTTTTACAAGAAGCTGCGATGACAGGTCACGTAAAGCAAGAATCACGCGAACGGCACAAGAGCGTGCGGGAAAATGTTTTTTCCTCTAACTCATCTTGGCGCTGCATAGGTGTAGAGCAGTGTTGAGCTTAGTTGGTCGCAGGGTCAAAATATATTTATCTGCCTTTTGATGGTTTGTTTTCATCCTCATCTTCAAATTCATCCTCATCAAACCCCCAATCTTCCTCTTCCTGTTCTTGTTCTTGGGCTTTTTCTGGTTCTCGGTAAGGCGGTGTCAAAACTCGATAGTCGGCATCATACACAGACTCAGTTCTCCCAACTCCAGAATCGCTAGGTTCTCGATAACTATAAGAATAGACTGATCCTGTTTGGTAGCTGCTCTTAGGTTCGCTGCGTGCTTCATAGCTTCTAGAATCTTGGACGTTATCTTGGGGGGGAGACTCCTGATCGTCAACATTTTCCTCAAAGTCCCAATCTTCATTAGCACTTTCCTGCCAATCATCAACTGCGCGATCGCGTTCTTGAGGAGGCGGGGTTTTAGGTGGCGCGCTGCTAGCGTTATACGGCGGGGTTTTGGGTGGCGCTTGGGCTTGGCGCTGGTTGCTAGATTTTGGTTGACTAACGTAATTTGTTAGTTGCAACAAGAATGCGATCGCCAAAGATGTACTAGCACCAGCCGCTAAACTAATTAAGATCCAAACTGCTAGCGGTAGTGCTGGAGTTGCCACGCCCAAAAATACTAAGGGGAGGACTGGCGACCAGTTTTGCACTAACAACAGCACTAGTCCTCCCAGTATTACCAGTAACAGAATGATACGCATAAAAATTTAACAATTTAGCTAAGTAGCAAATTAACTAACTCAAAACCCAAAACTCAAACCTCAACACTATTCTTAACTATGCCCTTGCCAACGCTCTAGGGAAATGCAATCAATATCTAATTGGTCTAGAGTACGAGCTACTACGAAATCGACTAGATCGTTAATTGTTTGCGGATGATGATACCAAGCAGGAATAGCGGGGACAATTTTGGCTCCAGCTTCAGCTAAAGCAGTTAAATTTCGCAGGTGAATTAAGCTCAATGGAGTTTCACGGGGAACGACGATAAGTTTGCGTCCTTCTTTTAGTTGCACGTCAGCAGCGCGCTCTAGCAGATCGGAACTTAAGCCTGCTGCTATTTTGGCTACTGTACTCATGCTACACGGCATGACAACCATTCCCAAAGTGCGAAAAGAACCGCTAGCGATATTAGCACCTACATCACCCCAGGAGTGACAGTAGAGTTTGCCTGATTTTTCTACTCCTGCTTGCTGTCGCCAAAATTGCTCTTGTTGAATTGGCTCTACAGGCATGCGCAAGTTCTGTTCGGATTGCCAAACCATATAGGTAGATTTGGAAGCTACAAGTTCAATACTGTAGTCAGCCTCAAGCAGAAATTTGATGGCGCGCACGGCATATATTAGACCGGACGCGCCGGAAACACCGAGAATCAGCGGTAGTGATGTTGACTGGTTAGACACGCGGGGTTCAAAAATAGGGTTTTATTCCTCATCGTCGGTATAGGTATCTAAATCGTCTTCGGCGTTTAATTCGTCGCCATTGTCTAGAGAATCGTTGAGATCTGCATCGCGTTCGCTGGTTTGCCGATCGCTTGTCACCGTTACTAAGTCAACTTGCTGGCGATAGTAGTCAACGCTTTTTACTTGGACTTCAACGCGATCGCCTAGTCGATAGGAAGCACGATTTTTGCGTCCAAATAGCGCTTGCAATCTTGCCCTGTACTCATACCAATCATCTTTGAGCGAACTGACGTGGACTAGTCCTTCTACTTGCAATTGCCTGCCATCTTCGGCTTGAACGGCAATTTCGACAAAAAACCCGTAAGACTGTACGCCAGTAATTAGACCTTGAAATACCTCGCCCGTGCGCTGTTTCATTAGTTGAGCTTTTTGCAGCCCCATCAGATCATCTTCAGCATCTTGGACTTCTTTTTCTCGGTCGTTTAGCGGCACGATTACCCGCGCTAAATCGGCTTCTAATTCTTGCTGAGTTTCTGTAGGTAGCACGTTCCAGTTGATATTTCCAGCAGCGGAACTATGGCGGAGATTAACGCTTTCTTTGGCGCGGGTGTTGCGGCGATCGCGCCCTTGCTCGAATACTGTGTGCAGCACTCTTTGTAAGAGTAAATCGGCATAACGCCGCAAAGGAAAAGTGCAGCGAGTATAACCCTGCTCCAAAGCTAGACCAAAGTGCGGTTGAGCAGTAATGCTGTAAGTAGCATTTTTTAGAGTTGCTTGCAGTAAATAAGTTAATACTTGCTCTGATGGCAACTGAGCAAATTGTCCGGTAAAGCGTTGAAAGTCGCTAGGCAAAACTTGTTCCTTTTGACTTAGTGTTAGTTCAACGCCTAAATTGTTGGCTAGCTTGATTGTTTCCTCAACTTCTTCTAGTTCGGGAGCAGATTGTCCGCGATAAATTGCTGGAATGCCTAACTTTTGTAAGTGAGTTGCTACTACTTGATTTGCTAGCAAAATTATTTCTGTGAGCATCAACGGAATTACTGGCGACTTTTGCCCGTCGTTCTCTCCAGGCGATGTAACTACAACTGCTCCTAGCGTGCCTTCATCTTGATAAAAATAAGGACGAGGCGGCAACTTGAGTTCAAAGCTACCTCTAGCTAAACGTTGTTGTCTGATTGCTCTGCTTAAAGTCAGAAGTTGCTCTAGCTTGTCCGATTCTGCTGTTGGCTGTACTGCGTCGTTGAGAATTTCCTCTGCTTCTTGCTCTGTTAGTTGGCGATCTACTTGAATAACGCTAGGTTGAATTTCAAACTCTACTAAACTACCAGTATTAGCATCAAGCGTCAGCAGGATCGAGATACAACGGCGATCGCTATTTGGCAGCAGAGCGCAGCGTTCAATTACGGTTTCTGGTAGCATCGGCAATACTGTTTTGCCTAGATATACAGCGCTACCACGTTTTAAGCACTCTCTGTCTAGGGCTACTAGTTCTGGTGTAACGTGGTGAGCAACATCGGCAATATGTACTCCCAATTGCCAGTTATCATCAGCAGTTTTTTCTATAGTAAAAGCATTTTCAATTAAAGCTGCTGCGCCTTCACCTTCTTGCCCATCGCCAGTAATTGTTAAAGTTAATAGAGATCGCAGATCGAGGCGCTGCTTGAGTTCGTTTTTAGTAATATCGCTAGAGATAGTTTCTGCTGCTTGCTGGACTGTGGGAGAAAAAACTCTTGCTAGGTCGTGTTTGCAACATACTAAGTCAATATCAGCCGCAGTTTCGGCATCGCTACCGAGAATTTGCACAACTTTGCCTACAGGGGGAAATTGTGCCAAGGGGTAGCGCTGAATTTCGACATGGACGAGGTGATCGATGGCTGCGGCTAAGTTGTGTTCGCTTGGTTGCAACTCAATTTCAAATAAGAGGCGATCGTCAAGCGGTACAGCCCTAAGTCCGCCGTTATTTGTTTGCTTAATCCGAGCTAGCAAGCTGTGATTTGAGCGTTCGACAATTAGTTTTACTTCTCCTTCTGGGCTACGCCGACGGCTGCCTTCTCTGGTAAGTTTGACTAAAACGCGATCGCCGTTCCATCCGGTGCTTAAATGGCTTTCTCGGATGTATATGTCTTCTGAGCCTTCTGGTTCTTGAATGGCAAAACAAAAGCCTTTGCTAGAACAACGCAGTTTTGCTTCTATTAAGTCTTCTTCGTATAGCCGACGATATTTACCGCGATCTTTGGCTAAGATTCCGATTTTTTCTAAAACATCTAAAACTACATGCAGTTTAGCAATGCTTTGCTCGTCTTGGCAGTCAAGTTTTTTCTCTAAAACTTTGGCTGCAACTAATTTATCATCTGTAAAATTTGTCAGTAGTGTAGCGATTGAAAATTCCATGTAGCGAACCGCCCTTTGGTCAAAAACCCATTTATTGTTATTGCTTTATCTAGTTCTTTCCTCGGCAACTGCTAGCATATTAGGTTCCAGCTTTGGCGCTGTACAATAACCCGAATATAACTAGCGCTACTTTAGAATTACCTTGAGCATTGATTTACGATCACTAATCTCTGAGGCTTACTTTGCCTGCAACTAGATTTTTGGTGATCGCTGCGACTAATAAGCTTGCCCTTGAGCAGGAGCGACGTGCAAGCTATCAGTGCAATACTTTGCGGTAGATTGCAGATATATTCTAAGTTACAGCAATTTTTACCCTAGTGGCATGGATTTGCTGCTTTTGAGAAATTACTGCTGGGGCGCGATCGCTCTATTATTTTGATTGTTGAGATCTAAAGTTACTAGAGCAAGTTAGCTTTCAAGGGTGAACTATCACTTAACTATTTTAAGCTGGAGGGTACTTCTAAGAAACTGTTTTTAACTCCCCTCAGCAACTAAGATCGAGAGGAAGTCATTAGTGTAAAGGATAACTCCTCAACTTAATACTTCATATTTTGCTATTTCTTAGTGTAATTTGCCATTTTTCGCTATGCTGGCTCAATTTCAAGCACAATATCCTACAGGCAGTCTTTTATCTGAGTTATTGACTATTTATCAAGGCAAGTTTGTTGTGCGGGCATCTGTACAAATTGAAGGAGTTGTTCGCGCTACAGGGATGGCGATCGCCCAAACTCTAGAATTAGCAGAAGATCGAGCAAGAGAAAGGGCGCTTGCTGTACTTTTGACTGCGCCAGCGCCCGTACAAGAGCAATTAGAAGTACCATCAACGGCTCCGTCACCTCAGATAGCTGCTGTACCAGCGTCAACCCTTCCAGGCGATCTTACTGCTGTTGCTGATGCCGATTTTTTCACAGAATCTATACCTGAGTTGGAAGCACCGCCAGCTACTCCCACTTTTACAGATTATCCAGAATTTGCTCCTACTAACTTGGGCGATCGCTTTGCTTTGACTGCACCTGATATTGAGCCAGCAATTAATGCAGATTTTGGTAGCAGTCCTGTTACTTCATTTAGTAATGTTACGCCTTTTGTACCTCGCACTGCTAGAGAAGAAGTGGCAGAAAAGATTGCTCCACCAGAGGCTAAACCAGAAGTAAGCGAACCAATAGATTTGTCAGACACCTTGATTGCGATTGAAACTGCACTTAAAAACCTCCGTTGGACTGCCGAGCAAGAACGTAAGTATTTGAAACGAACTTACGCTCAAGAGTCGCGCCACGCTCTGACT
>QQTW01001477.1_pt1 | contig 16484 bp, 10 predicted proteins | sample 1904831 | NCBI WGS metagenome assembly QQTW01 (sample SAMN09435610, study PRJNA476489) | Subsurface metagenome, whole genome shotgun sequencing project. | reverse complement strand
GAACGAACTTTAATTAAAGATTTCACCTACGAATTTAGCCCTGAAGATCGCATTGGAATTATTGGCGGTAATGGCGCGGGCAAATCAACTTTGATGGATATAATTACAGGGAGAATTAAACCAGATTCTGGAGAAGTGGAAATTGGTTCAACTATTCATATCGGCTATTTTGACCAGCATTCGGAAGAATTGCTATCAGCTTTAAACGAAAATCAGCGAGTGATTGACTACATCAAAGAAGAAGGGGAATTTATCAAAATTTCTGATGGTACGCAAATTAGCGCTTCGCAAATGTTGGAGCGGTTTTTGTTTCCTGGAAATCAGCAGTACGCGCCTATTCATATGCTTTCTGGTGGGGAAAAACGGCGGTTATTTCTATTAAGAGTGTTAATGGGTGCGCCAAATGTACTAATTTTAGACGAGCCGACAAACGACTTAGATGTACAAACACTAGCGGTTTTAGAAGAATATCTAGAAGATTTTAGCGGATGTGCGATCGCAGTTTCTCACGATCGCTATTTTCTAGATCGTACCGTAGATACAATCTTTGCTCTAGAAGATGGGGGAAATATCCGCCAGTATCCGGGAAATTATTCGGTTTACCTAGATTATAAAAAAGCTGAAGAAGAAACCGCTACGCCAATTGTTAAAGAAAAAGCACCAGTTGACAGAACTTTTAAGCAGCCAGCAAATGACAATAAGCCGCGTAAATTATCTTCAAAAGAAAAGCGCGAATATGAAACTTTAGAAAGCAAAATTGCTCAATTAGAAGTAGAAAAGGCTGAGTTAGAAAAAGCTTTGTATGCAGTTTCTCCAGGCGCAGTTACTCAAGTAAGAGAACTGTATGAAAAAGTAGAAAATATAACTAAAGCAATTGATATGGCAACAGAGCGCTGGCTTGAATTAGCAGAAATTGACTCTTAATTAAGGAAAGTATGAATGTAACTCTAAATTTACATCCAGTTTTAGAATTAACTGACGATCAATTTTACGAACTATGTCTAGCAAATCGTGACTTAAGATTAGAGCGCACAGCTACCGGAGAAATAATTATTATGCCCCCCGTAGGAGGAGAAACGGGACATAGAAATATCGAAATCTCTTTTCAATTGCAAGCTTGGAGTAGTCAAAATGATTTAGGAATTGCTTTTGATTCTTCTACAGGTTTTAAATTGCCTAATGGTGCAGAAAGAGCGCCCGATGCAAGTTGGATAAAACGCGATCGCTGGAATACTTTAAATGCCGAACAAAAGCGTAAGTTTCCGCCATTGTGTCCCGATTTCGTTATTGAATTGCGATCGGAAACTGACTCGCTCAAAACCCTACAACTGAAAATGCTTGAGTATATAGATAACGGTGCAAAGCTAGGCTGGTTAATCGATCCCAAAACCCAAAAAGTAGCAATTTATCGCTTAGGAAAGCAAGTAGAAATACTCCAAAATCCAGCAAGCTTATCAGGAGAAGATGTACTACCAGATTTTGTATTAAATCTAAGTTCTATTTTTCAAACCTTTTAATCTAAATTAATCCTGCTTCCTCAAAAATTTCTGTTACCGTTAGTTCTAAGCCAGGTAATAAATCGTCCGTAATTAGCATATTACCCGTGTATAGTTGACTTGAATCAATGGTAAAAAATACTTGGATACTTGTAGCTTCAGGATCTACAATCCAAACTCTTTCTACACCAGCTTCAAAGTAGTCTTTGGCTTTACTTGCAAATTGTTGTTTAGTTTGACCTGGAGAGACGATTTCAATTACTAATTCAGGCGCAATTGGACAAGCTTCATTACGCTTCCAATTTGCAGGTAGTCTAGTATAAGAAATATAAGTCAAGTCAGGTATAGGAATCCAATCTTCACCTTGACGCTTTAAAATAATTGCCCACTCTGGAACAATTCTGCCCTTTCCTTTACACAAAGCACGTAGAAGGAAACATAATGCTAATTGTAAAGTTGAATGAAAGTATTTAGGAGACACTTTAGGTACTGCATAGCCATCTATAAGCTCGTAATTTATATCTTCTGCTGGTAGCGCAAAAAATTCTGCTAAAGTAAGTTGATTTTTAATATTCACCATACCTTACAAGCCTAAATTAAAGATTTTAAAGATAAATACATTTTAGGCGATCGCATTTCCATAGCTCTAGTATTGAGTACCGTTATGTGGCAGACTATACAATCAAGCTGGCAGGCAACTGTAAATAGCAAACCCATTGGCTTTTGAGTACAGTAAACCCTCAACACCATAATCCAAGCGATGAGCAAAATTTCTTTGCCCCGAACTTGCCTAATAACTACACTTTGGACAATTACCCCTAGTATCTCTGCAATAGCTCAACCAGTACAAAATAGTACATTCAATTATGAGTTAGCGCCAGTCCAATCAATAGCCCAAACTCCAGAAACCAATACCCCGACACAAACTACTGGAGAAAATCGCGTCACTTCGGTATCGCAACTATCAGACGTGCAACCTACAGACTGGGCTTTTCAAGCTTTGCAATCGCTGGTAGAACGTTATGGAGTAATTGCTGGGTATTCTGATGAGACTTTCCGAGGAAACCGCGCTATAACTCGATATGAATTTGCCGCCGGATTAAATGCAGCTTTAGAGCGAGTAAATGAGTTAATCGCTACGGGTATAGAAAATAGCGTTTCTCGTCAAGACTTAGAAATATTACAACGATTGCAGATAGAATATGCCGCAGAACTAGCAACGGTGCGCGGTAGAGTAGATGCTTTAGAAGCCCGCAGCGCCCAATTAGAGGCTAATCAGTTTTCTACTACTACTAAACTAACAGGACAAATCATTTTTGCTGCTAATGCTGGGAGTTTTAGTGGCGATCGCATTATCAACGCTAGAGGCGTAGAAATTGCCAACGATAACCCCAATCCTACAGTTCTTTATCGCTCTATTATAGACTTTAACACTAGCTTTAGCGGTACAGATTTACTAAAAATTCGTTTAGATACAGGTAGCAATGGGATTAGAGATAACGCCACAGGAGTATTAGAACCTAACTTTGGTAGCGTTCTAGACTTCTCTGCTAGACCGCCTAGAGACGGCGAAATTGGACTGGGTAGGGCTTATTACTCTTTTAGACCTTTTGATGATTTTCAAGTGATTCTCGGCTCTGCGATCGTCTCTACAGACTACATCGATCGTAATAGTTACGCAAATGCTAGTTTTCAAGATTTTTCTACTCAAGCGCTAATTGGTAACTATATCCTCCTACCTATTATCGGACAAAGTTCTGGAGCAATAGTTGACTGGAATCCTGGTAGAGGGGCATTTAAGTTTCGAGCGTTGTATGCTGCCGCCGCCGCCAATAGTCCAGACGAACGAGGCAATGCTACAGGTATATCGTTACTAAATGGAATACTATATCCTAATTCTGCTAATGGCGATCGCGGCTTGTTTGGCGATCCCTATCAAGGCGTTGTAGAGTTAGAATACTCGCCTTCTAAAGCTTTTGCTCTGCGCTTGCAGTATAGTGGTGGCAAAATCTTTGATGGGCGCTTTGATGTAGTTGGAGCAAACGCCGAACTTGCAATATCTAGGCAAATTGGCATCTTTGGGCGTTACGGTTACGGCAGCTACGAAGATACGGCGTTTGGCGACATCAACCCTCATTACTGGATGGCTGGCGTTTCTGTCCGCGATTTATTTTCTCCTGGTGCGGTAGCTGGGATTGCAGCAAGTCAGCCTTTTATTGAAAGCGATGTTGGTAATGGCACGCAGACGAATTTTGAAGCTTTTTACAATTTTCCGCTTAATGACAATCTGCGAATAACTCCGTTAGTGCAGGTAGTTACGAATCCCGCCAATCAAGACAGCAACGGTACGATTGTCACGGGGACTTTGAGGACGGTGTTTACGTTTTAAAGCTGTCCTCCAGCTTAATAACTAATTGGTAAATCAAAAAAAACCTGGCAAATCCTCCCTTAGCAGCGAGAATTAAACCAATAATTAAAAGACATTTTGCAAAAGCCCCCTAGCCCGCCTAGGGTTGAAACCCCACTCTTATAGTTGAAGTCGGCTCAAGCCGACTAAAGAACAAACTTTTTAGACTTAAGCTAGAGGTCTAAACTCTTGGGTATCTAGTCGTTTATTTGTACCCTCGACTTTTTCTGCCAACACCTCAATTTTCGCCTTGAGAGCGGAGATGATGCCTCCGCTCTTGTCAATTTTGGTTTCTAATCTGGTTATATCTCTTTAAGGTCGTATTCAATGCCAATTATTTTCCTCCTAGCAGATTACATTACTTTACCTCCCTAAACACACTGTGAGCGAACTGTGAGGTATGGTTGAAAAATAACATTTCTGCTTTGCACCCTTTAGCGTAAATGACTTTAGTTTCTCCCGATTCTTCCCGCCATAAGAAAGCCAAAGCTTTAAAGCCTTCTAGCCGCCGTCCAGCCAAAGAACTTTGTAGCGAGTGCGGACTATGCGATACATATTACGTTCATTATGTCAAGGATGCTTGCGCTTTTATTAATCAACAAATAGCCGAGTTAGAAACCCAAACCCATACTCGCAGCCGTAATTTAGATGACGCGGACGAATTGTATTTTGGTGTCAATCAAGGAATGATGGCGGCGCGAAAAACCGAGCCAATTGAGGGAGCGCAATGGACGGGAATTGTTAGTAGTATTGCGATTGAGATGTTGAATAAAGGCTTAGTTGAGGGCGTTGTCTGCGTTCAAAATACCAAAGAAGATCGCTTCGGGCCGATGCCAATCATTGCTCGAACTCCTGAAGATATCCTCAAAGCAAGAGTAAATAAACCGACACTTTCGCCAAATCTTTCGGTACTCGAACAAATCGAACAATCGGGGATGAAGAAGCTGCTAGTAATTGGTGTAGGCTGTCAAATTCAGGCGCTAAGAGCGGTAGAAAAGCAATTAGGGTTAGAAAAGCTTTACGTACTTGGTACGCCTTGCGTAGACAACGTTACTCGCGCTGGGTTGCAGAAGTTTTTGGATACAACTAGCAAGTCGCCGGAAACCGTCATTGCTTACGAATTTATGCAAGACTTTCGGGTTCACTTCAAGCACGAAGATGGCTCGACGGAAACTGTACCGTTTTTTGGACTCAAAACCAATCAACTTAAAGATGTATTTGCTCCTTCTTGCATGAGTTGTTTTGATTATGTCAATTCTCTAGCGGATTTGGTAGTAGGCTATATGGGCGCACCCTTTGGCTGGCAATGGATTGTCGTGCGAAATAATACCGGGCAAGAAATGCTAGATTTGGTGCAAGAGCAGTTGCAAGTTCAAGAAGTAATGTCAAAGGGCGATCGCACTTCCGCCGTGCAACAGAGCATTCCAGCTTACGATAAAGGAGTTACACTCCCGATGTGGGCAGCAAAAATGATGGGTGTAGTTATCGAAAAAATTGGCCCTAAAGGTTTAGAATACGCCCGATTTTCGATTGATTCTCACTTTACGCGCAATTACCTTTATGTCAAGCGTCAGCACCCAGAGAAATTAGACGCTCACGTACCAGAATTTGCCAAAAAAATAGTTTCTCAATATCGCTTACCAGAATAGCAAGCTGTAAAGCAAAACTTGGAGTTGTTTAATGAGTTACTGCATCAACCCCAGGTGTCAAAAGCGCCAAAATCCCGACAACTTAAAAAGGTGTCACTTTTGCGGTTCTCCCTTGCTGATTAACGGACGATATCAGCTAATTAAACCGTTACGGGAACTGTCGGGGTTGCATACTACAGAAATATTTGAAATAGACGATCGCGGCGTAGCGAAAGTGCTTAAGGTATTAAATAGCGATCGCTCTAAATTAATTGAACTATTGCAGCAGGAAGCGCAAGTATTACAAAAGCTGCAAAATCCGGGTATTCCGAGAGTATACGAATACTTTACTTTCTTACCGAGCAATGAAACCAAAAAACTGCATTGCTTGGTGATGGAAAAAATAGCAGGACAAAATCTCAAGCAGTGGATAGAGGAAAACGAACCCATTTCCGAGCCAAAAGCAATTGATTGGCTCAAACAACTTACAAGTATTTTAAGCGAGGTGCATCAAGCAAAACTGTTGCATCGGGACATCAAGCCCTCTAATATTATGCTGCGCCCTGACGGGCAGTTGGTGTTAATTGACTTTGGTACAGTTAGGGAAATTAATCACACTTATGTAAATAAACTAGCCGAAAGCGATATTACGCAAGTTTATTCGCCAGGATACACGCCTATAGAGCAAATAGAAGGTCAAGCAGTTAGAGAATCAGACTTTTTTGCTTTAGGACGCACGTTTGTCCATTTACTTACAGGGATTTATCCGGCGGAATTACCTAAAAATTTGCAAACTAATCAATTAGTATGGCGAGAGCAAGCGCCGCAAATTTCTGAGTGGTTAATTTATTTAATTAACGAACTAATTGCACCCCTCCCGCAAAATCGACCGCGAAACGCGCAAATTATTTTAGATTGTTTAACTAGAAGCAATAACAGCGATCGCACTAGGCTACCTTTAACAGAGGAGCAAGTTGCTACCACCATCAATCAAACTACTCGCACTCAACCGCGTCAAAGGGCGACAAGTAAAGTTAGGCGTAAGGGGTTTCAGGTATTTCTTACCAGTATGGTTGTTACTAGCTTAGTTGTGGGTGTGCGTCAGTTAGGAATACTGCAAAAGTGGGAATTAGCAGCAACCGATAGCTTGCAACACTTGCGACCGATAGAAAAATCCGACCCGCGCTTGCTTGTGGTGACAATTACTGAATCTGATATCCAAGCGCAAGTACAAAGACAAGGAAGTTTAAGCGATCGCACTTTAGAGCAATTATTAACTAAACTCGAACAATATCAACCAAGAGCGATCGGTTTAGATATTTATCGCGATGTTCCCGTAAGTGCAGCGTATCCAAATTTAACTAAATATTTGCAAAAAAGCGATCGCTTTATTGGTTTGTGCAAAATTAGCGATCCCGATACAAATAATCCCGGTATTGCACCACCACCAGAATTACCACCAGAATTTGTTGGTTTTAGCGATATTATGCCTGATGACGATAGCATCGTTCGCCGTCAGCTATTGCATCTCACTCCACCTATTAATTCTCCTTGTACTACTGAGTATGCTTTTAGTCTTCAGTTAGCAATGTATTACTTAGCAACACAGGGGATCGCCCCAAAAGTTACTTCTCAAGGAGATTTGCAGTTTAATGACGTTATTTTTAAACGTTTAAATTCTCACAATAGCGGTGTTTATAAAAATGCGGATTTAAGGGGTTATCAAGTATTGCTCAACTACCGCCCTTACCGTACAGTTAATGATATTGCTTTCCAAGTTAATCTTCACGATCTCTTAAACAATCGCCTCAGTCCAGCTATAAGGAAACAATTGCAAGATCGGATCGTCCTTATTGGTGTTACTGCGCCCACCAGTGTTAACGATTACTGGTTTACGCCTTATAGTAGTACTCAACAGCGCTTTGAAAAACAACTACCAGGAGTGTTTTTACAAGCACAGATGGTCAGTCATATCTTGAGCGCAGTTTTAGACAATAGACCCTTACTATCAGTATGGAATTTATGGGTAGAAATTCTCTGGATTGGTCTTTGGTCGCTCGTTGGCGGTTTGCTTGCTTGGAACTTTAAGCAAATATTACATTTAGGACTTGCGGGATCTGCTACACTTTTAATCTTATATGGTGTATGCTTTGGGCTTTTAGTGGCGGGTCGTTTAGTTCCCTTAGTACCGCCAGCATTAACTTTAGGCATTACAAGCATAAGTATAGTAGTTTACCAAAATTCTAAATTTAGATAGTAGCGCAACCTTATATAGAAACTTGTTACTTGGATGAAATTAGTTATGGAAAATACAAACCAAGTCCGTGCATTTGCCAAGCGATCGCTCGGTGTTATTGTCTTGGTGCTTATGAATACAAGCTATTTTTCCCAAGCTATAGCACAAAATATAAATTTTGTCAATATTCCCCTGCGCTCTAGCAATCGATCGCTAAGACAAGTACCCACTCCAAGCCTTACTAAGCCGCAGAAGCGATCGGGGAGAGTAAGTTTTATTCAACCGAAGTTGCCAAGTAATGGAGCGCCTAGCGGACGGCAAAGAGGCGCGGCAGGACGTGGCAACTGCTTGCACAATGTAAGTATACCTTTAACAGCAATAGTACCTAGCATCAAAGAATCTATCAAAAACGGGTCTAGTGCGATCGTGGCTACGAATGTTTGGGGATTAACAGTTAAAGAACGCCCAACTTTTTTATTTTACGTTCCTTATACTCAAGCTTCTGCGACTGGTGAATTTGTCTTGCAAGACGCGGACGATAACGATCTATATCGCGCCCTAGTAACGTTGCCTAAAGAGCATGGAATTATCAGACTGCAATTACCGCCTGAGTCTGCGCCGTTAGCTATCGATAAAATGTACCATTGGTACTTTAAAGTTCGTTGCAGTCAAAACATGACAAGTCCAGTATTTGTGGAGGGATGGGTGCAGCGAATTGCTCTTAGTCCGACATTTGCCAATCAAATCGAGAATGCTGCCTCGTTACAGCACCAAGCAGCCTTGTACGCTGAAAATGGTATTTGGTACGATACTGCCGCAACTCTTGCGCAAATGCGCGTGCAAAACTTAAAAGATATGACCTCTTCCGCCGACTGGCAAGATTTATTGCAGACAATAGATTTATCTACCCTAGCTTCCCAATCAATTAAGAGAATAGATAGCAAAGACGAGAAATCGTTGATTAGTAAATACAAATACTGAACTTGGATCTAGAGCCAGTTACCAATTAAAACGTAAGCTCCCCAATAACTAGGGCGGCTGTAATTGGGATAAGTCTTTAAAAAACTAATTTGAGCGCGGCGGAGAGCTTCAGCTTTAGTAAGTTTATTAGTAGCTAACTCTCGATAAAATTCACCAATAAATAAGGCTGTAGCTTCATCATCTATTTGCCATAAAGAAGCTAGGGTACTGCGCGCTCCCGCCCGGATAGCTACTCCCGCAAGTCCCAAAGCCGCGCGTTTGTCGCCTACTGCCGTTTCGCAAGCACTTAAAACTAATAATGCGATCGCATCGGGTGAATTGCGATCGCGCCGATTTTGCCCGCTCCCGGCATTGCGGAGTAAATCGTCTAACTGCTTGACATTAATTTCTCCATCCGCCGCCAGAATAAATGTATTTTTTGCTTCGGAACTAAACTGTCCGTGTGTTGCTAGGTGAACGATATTAAAACCCGATGAATCAATAGCTTTAGCTAAGGTCTTGCTAGTAAAATTTTCATTTAAGAGTTGATTTGTATTTATTCCCGCTTGCTGGATTAAATCAAATTCTGCTTTGACCGATGGCAAGTTGGGGTAAGGCGAATTTGCTGGTGCAACGCTAAGTCCCGCCGTTAATGCGGTCAAACCATTTTGAGGTAAGGGCTGAGATGCTAATAGTTGCAAGCCGGGACTTAAGGCGACGGCGTACTTTTCAATTAAATACTGTTTACCATCGTACAAGGCTGCCATCGGGATATTTTGCAGCGCTCCATCCAAAACAAAGACTAAAGTTTTAGCCTGACTACTGGCAATTTGCGCCTCCGCCGGTTGAATTAACCAGCTATATACTTGTTGGGATAAAGCTTTAACTTCTTTAACAGTATCGGGTTCGGTTAGCTTAGTTCGCAATGTCTCTAAAGTTTTTTCTATTTGGGGTTGAGATTTGGCAATGGTGTAATGAGTTAGGGGCGCATTGGGTAGCTTGAGGATAACTTCCGTGCGATCGCTGAGAATAATTGGGTAAATAATTGCCGCGCTGTTATCTTCCGTATCGGCGAGGCGATCGATTAATACTGATGTATTTGCTTCAATACAAGCTTCCCGAAAAAAGTTATCTAATTGAGCAAGTTGCAACGATTCAATTACCGCCCGCGCTTGAATTAAGTTTTCTTGACTGACTTTTGAATTATTTTTACTCAAGAGCAAATCGACTAATCCGCGATAAACAGGTTCTACTTCCTCGCGAAAAGAAAACTGCACGTCAGGATTAATGGCAACTAAATCGTTGCGTAAGGATTTAAGCAGGCTAACAGATTCGGTGTAAGCTGCGATCGCATTCGGTGTATTGCCTTGAGCTTTAAATATTCTTCCTAGTTGCCACGAGAAGCGATAGGCTAAGTCTGGAGCATTAATTGCTTGAGCAATTAGCAAAGATTTTTCGGTTAGTTGTCGAGCATTTTCCCATTGTTTTGTTTGTTCGTACAATTGAGCTAAATTACTTAAAGCGTGAGCTTCTGCTCTTTTATCGCCTAAATTTTGGGCTTGTTGAATATTTTTAGCTGATAATAAGGCAATTTCTGGCAAATCTGGGCTATTTTTTGCTCCTAGTTTTTTTATATCTTGCAAGCTTTGGGAAAATTCAATTTGAGCGTAGATAGCTTTACTACTTGAGGGTAAACTAGCAATTTGCGCTTCAATTTGCGGGAGTAAGTTTTGGGCAGCACTTATTTGTTTTAGTTCTATTAAGGTACTGAGCAAGTTAAGTTGTGCCTGGGTTTTAATAATTCCACTACCAATAGCTACAGCTTGCTGATAGTAATTTATCGCTCCCGTTCGATCTTGCTGGGCTTTAGCGGTATTACCTAAACTAAATAAAGTTGCACTAATATTAGGAGCAGAATTTAATTGCTGGGCGGACGCTAAACTTTGCTGCAAAGAAATGCGCGACTTCTCCAAGTCTCCCACTAATCTAAGAGCATTACCCAAGCTACGCAATCCTGCCGTTTTAAGTAAAGAATTTGGTTGTTGTTGCAGTTTTTGGTTGACTTCATCTAGGGTTACTAAAGCGCGGCGGTAAAGTCCCAAAGCTTGCAGTGCTTGAGCTTGATTGATTAAACTTCTTGTAACTCCAACTTCGTCTTTTGCTTTAGTATAAGCATCCGTTGCGTTTTGCCAAGTATTCAAAGCTTGTTGAGATTGACCATTAGCTAGTTGCAAGCTGCCTTGCGCCGATAAAGCTTGCGCTAAAACTTGGCTATTGGGGTTATTTTGTAGCAGATTAAGGCTTGAAGAAATCGCCTTTGTTGCTTTTTCCCATTGTCCCAATTGTTGATAAGCTAAAGACAAATTGCTCAATACCATTGCTTGATTTGCGCGATCGCTTTGCTGAGTGTAAGCTTGCTCCCAAATCTCGGCAGCTTTAGCAAACTGTTCGTTTTGGTATAGTTCTCTACCTTGCTGCACTAAATCTAAGAACGAAACCCTCCCAATGCTGCTTGATGCTACAGGCATTGTCCAAATAGGGGCGAGTCCTATAGCAATAGAAACTAAAATGCCTGTAACAGTTTTCATAAGATATTTTCCCTCAATTAGGAATTGTGACAACTGGGCGACTTTAGCCAAGGAACTTCTGGAACAACATTAGGAGCAGAAGCTGTAAGCACTACTTGTCCCTTGGGACTTATTACCCATCCTTGGGCTTCAACAATAGCGTTTGGCTCGGAAATATCTTGTTTAGTAGCAATAGTTGTACTTGCTGTTAGATCTTGTTTAACCGATGCTCCTAAGTCTGCCAATGCCAAGTCGCTTCTCAAAGCTTCGCTAGGAGTAGGCGGCAACCCTCCCCGCCCAGTAATGATAAACTTACTTGTCGAACGTTCAGAAGCGATGCTGCCACTTGCTCCGCATCCTGTAGCAATTAACTTTGTTAAATCAACTGGCTCTACTGTTACAGAAACCGCATCGTCATTAGGATCGCTCTCTGGTCGATTAATTTCTACAACTCCATCTATTCCTTTTTCAGAAGTAGCCTTAATCTCACTATCTGCCGAGACAAATAAGCCTTGAGTTGTAATATCAATTCTTCCTCCCCTACCCTCAAAAGCTGTAGCTGTAATATTGCTATTATCTAGAACAACTAGAGTATTAGTATTAATAGCAATATTGCCTCCATTTCCTTGTTCTCTAGCACTTGCGGTAATTTGGCTATCGTTACGCAGTCTTATATCTTGGGAACTAATATTGATATTGCCGCCTTCATCGGCATTAGTCTCCGCAGAAATAGTCCCGCGCTCGTAAATTCGTAAAGACGGTGTATCCACGCTGATATTACCTGCTTCAGCTAATTGTATGCCTCTAACTCCTACAAATAAGCCACTATTAAAGCCATCATTATCTTGACTAGGACGCTCGATATTCTCATCAATGCTTCCAGAAATTATGACGCTATCGGTTGCCTTAACAGAAATATCGCCTGCACGACCATTGCTAAACGTACTTGCAACAATTTGTCCCCCATTTGTCAGCATCAGCTTATCGACATTAATAGTAATATTCCCAGCTTGAGAAATACTCTTAGTTAAGGTACTTAAAACTGCTCCATCAGAAACCCACAAGTTAGGAGTGGTTACATTAATATCTCCACTAGCACCGCTATTTTGTGATTCTGACCCAGCAACTACCCGACTACCCGCAGCTACTCTGCTAGAAAAACCTTCCCTAGGATTTAACCCTGCAATGATTACAGACTCCGAGGCTTGAATATTAATATCCCCTGCCTCTCCTGCTCCTAGGGTATTTGAGAGGATTTGCGAACCATTATTTAGAGTTAGTTGCTCGACATCAATATTAATTGACCCGCTAGAGCCTCTATTGTAAGTTGTGGTATAAATTAGAGCGCCATTAGTAAGACCAAGGGTATTAGCTTTAATATCAATAAATCCTCCATTTCCAGCGCTTGCTGGCTGAGACAAACCAGCTTTTTCTGGTGACGGGTTTGTATGAATGCCACCTAAATCTAGGTTAATAGAATTATCAACTTGAATAAGTATATTTCCAGCGTTCCCTTGACTAAAAGTTGAAGTGTATACTTCGCCGCCTAAACTAATATTTACCGCTCCAGCTTTGATTAGAATATCGCCCCCATCCCCTACACTGCTCGTATCTAGTGAGTTTGCAATGGTGCTACTTCCTGTAACTGTTATTAGTCCTGTAGCATTAAGCTCAATATTTCCTGCCTGAGCGCCTGTTGAACCTAAGCCTCTCCCTATCCCTGTCCTCAACGTACTACTATTTAAAAGCTTTAGTTCCTCGGCATGAATAACAATATCTCCACCACCTCCAGAAGCAGTATCAACTACAGCACCAGTAGTCAGCGTTACCTTTGCTTGCTCTACCCCATTAGGAAAATTCAATCGTAACTCTTGACCATCATTGGTCAGTCCTACAGTTCCCGACCCCTTCAATCCTCCTAATTCCACTCGACCACCGGGAGTCGTAATTATGCCCTTATTTAGCGTTACATTACCCCCTATTAATAGTAAACTATTACCTTCATCAACTTTTAGTCCCTCTCCCCTTGAGAACGAGTTATTTTCAATTCCCGAAGTTATAGTTTGATTAAATAAAAAAGCTGAAGGATTAACTGTTAGTAAAGCAGGATTGTTAGGATTTGAAGCACTAAAAAAGCCTTGTTCGCCAAATCCAACGGCATTAGCTGTTGTCGCTACAAAAGAGCCATTAATTTGTAAACGTGCATTTTGACCGAAGACAATGCCTTGAGGATTAATTAAAAATAAATTGGGATTAGAAGCGCCTGACGTACTTAGCGTACCCAAAATATTAGAAGGATTATTACCTGTTACCCTTACTAATATGTTTTCAATCCCTCCATTAGGAATAACAAAATTGACTCTATATCCTTGGTCAATACTAAATTGAGCAAAACTATGAAATAAGTTGCTCCCTGCTACTGTTCCGGCGGTAACTGAGCTAGTTTGATTATTAACTTCTACTTGAGAGTTAACAGGTAAAGTTGTATCTGGAACAGGAATATTTTGTGCTTGAATGGGATAACTTAGGCTTAGACAAACTAGCGAAATTCCTTGAATAAACCAGAAATTAGAGGAATGCTGTTTCATAGATAATCTAAGGAAAATATAGTATACTTAGCACCCTAGCTATTTTGATAGAGCGATCGCTCTATCAAAATAGTTTAATTCTTTCTTCAATTTGCAACCAACATAAAATTACACAAAGCGGAGGTGATAATCTCCTCCACTAAAAATATAATTAATTGGTGAAGGATTTATTGCCGTGCTGTGAGTTCCCATACTCTTATTTGTTCCATTTACATTCATTTTGACTATAAGCTCAACAGATACATTTCCATTGAAGGGAGAAGATGGCAGAGTATTCACTTCCCCTGCGGAATTAAAAAACAGTGTAGTAAAGTTCGTCCCGTTTACACGTACAGCGATCAAGTCTCCTGCCGGATTTACTAGGCTATTACAAGTAAGTGATATTAAAGTCGTCATAAAGTTTATCTGTATTCTTCATGTAGATAAGAGCTTAAGTTTGTTATTAAAAATAACTTGGACACATAAACTTACCGAGCAAGTTTTTTAATAACTACTAAGTCTTACTTCAGTAGTTAAACTGACAATTCCCGAAAAATTTGAAAGAATTTTTTAAAGTAAAAATCTAAAAGCGCGATCGCCCTATAGTTAAGTGTTTACAGCTTCTACCGCAGTAATCGCAGCTTCTAAAGCGATCGCTACATGAGTCCAATGAGTTCCCCCTTGGCAAAACACTATATAAGGTTCTCTTAACGGGCCATCGGCGGAAAATTCGGAGGTACTACCGTCAACAAATGTGCCACCAGCCATGACTAACAAGCTTTCATAACCCGGCATTTCTCCCGGAACGGGATCTAAATACGAACCGATGGGAGAATGCTGTTGAATCGCCTTGCAAAAGGCAATAATTTTTTGGGGCGAACCTAGTTTAATTGCTTGAATTACATCGCGTCTGGGAGTCATGGGTAAAGGATTAACGGGATAACCCAATTTGTCAAAGACATAAGCCGTTAAGTGATTGCCTTTAGTTGCTTCTCCTACCATTTGCGGCGCGAGAAAAAGACCTTGAAATAACAGCCGATTTTGGTCAAAGGTTGCTCCCCCATAGCTACCAATTCCAGGGGCAGTCAAGCGGCAAGCAGCAGCCTCTACTAAGTCAGCGCGACCCGCCACGTAGCCCCCTGCCGTGACAATTGTACCCCCAGGATTTTTAATTAGCGATCCCGCCATTAAATCTGCTCCTACGGCGGTGGGTTCTTTGTCTTCGATAAATTCTCCATAGCAGTTATCAACAAAGCAAACTGTATTGGGGTTTTGCTTTTTAACAAGAGAAACAATTTTTTCAATATCGGCAATAGATAAGCTCGAACGCCAAGAGTAGCCGCACGATCGCTGAATTAATACTAGCCTTGTGTGATCGCCCACCGCTTGGGCTAAATTTTCCCAATCGATCGTTCCTTCCTTAGTTAGATCCAATTGACGGTAACTGATGTCAAACTCTAATAGTGAACCTTGACCGTTACCTCTGATACCAATTACTTCCTCTAATGTGTCGTAAGGAGTACCTGCCACTGCTAACATCTCATCCCCAGGACGGAGAACGCCAAACAAAGCACAGGCGATCGCATGAGTGCCAGAAACAAACTGCACTCGCACGGCGGCGGCTTCTGCGCCCATAATTTGAGCAAATACCTTGTCTAAAGTTTCTCTCCCCAAATCGTCGTGACCGTAGCCACTGACTCCGGCAAAATGATGCACCCCTACTTGGTGGGTGCGGAAAGAAATTAAGACTTTTTGAAGGTTTTGCTTGACCTTGGAGTCAATTTTAGAAAAAATAGGAAATAGTGCTTGTTCTGCGGAACTTAGCACCTCAAAGCTGTTAATCATGACTTTTTTCGCAATCGAGATTAGTGAATCATAGATTATTCACGCAAGATCGGTAAGACCATTCGTATTAAGGGTACTGCATGACGATTGCCACCTCAACCAAACCCACGCTTAACTGGGTAAATATCACTTTCTTCGCGATTTTACATATTGGAGCATTATTTGCTCTAATTCCTGGTAACACTAATTGGAGAGCGGTAGGTGTTGCCTTCTTTCTCTACTGGGTAACTGGGGGATTGGGTATAACTCTAGGATTTCATCGCTTAGTTACTCACCGCAGCTTTCAAACTCCCAAGTGGCTAGAGTATGTTTTAGCTTTGTGCGGAACTCTTGCCTGCCAGGGAGGGCCCTTTGAATGGATTGGAATGCACCGCATACACCACTTGCATTCCGATCAAGATTTAGATCCACACGATTCCAACAAAGGCTTTTGGTGGAGTCATTTGGGTTGGATGATTCATCACGCACCCGCCCAAGATGAAATTTCCCGTTATATCAAAGATATTTCTGACGATCCTGTTTATCAGTTTTACCAAAAAAACATGATCGGCATTCAAGTTGCTTTGGGAGTATTGCTTTTACTTCTAGGTGGCTGGTCTTTTGTGGTTTGGGGAATTTTTGTCCGCGTTGTAGTGGTTTATCACTGCACTTGGCTTGTAAATAGCGCAACTCACAAGTTTGGTTATCGCAGCCACGAATCTGGAGATAATTCTACCAACTGTTGGTGGGTAGCTCTACTTGTTTTCGGTGAAGGTTGGCACAATAATCACCATGCTTT
>QQTW01001476.1_pt1 | contig 16485 bp, 12 predicted proteins | sample 1904831 | NCBI WGS metagenome assembly QQTW01 (sample SAMN09435610, study PRJNA476489) | Subsurface metagenome, whole genome shotgun sequencing project. | reverse complement strand
CGAAGGCGAGGAGGAACGAATACACTGGCCAGTCGCCGAGACGTTTCTGCATGTACCTGTTAATGTTAGCCGGGAACAGGAAGCTTGGCGGAGGTATACCCACCTCTTCAGTCCGGTTGGCGGCTTGTAGTCAGTCCCCAGCAAAAACTCGTCTGACACATCAGTATCTTGGTAATCAACTGGCTCGTTGAAGATAGAGCCCGCTGGGATCTCCCTGTACGTGCGGAGAACTGATGGTGCTGGACTCGATAATGCCGATTTGCCGAGGCGTGCCTCTCGAAACCTGTCGAACCAAGTCTTCTCGCTCTTGACTAGATAGTCCTCGATGCATAATTCGGCTTCCGATGTCTTACCGTTCAGAACATCAAGCCTTGTCTCGAAAGCTCTGTAGAATTCTCCAGTGCTGTCTGTGAAGAAAGGATCCACCTTTTGTAGCCTGAAATCCTTCTTTTCGCCCACCACTGAATCAACGCTTAGTACCGAGGATCTGCTCGACTGCGCATAGAATGGTATCGGTGGTGGGAGGAGCTCGCCATGCGGTAGAGTATTCGCTAATCTGGATAAAAGGGGCTGTATTGAATCTGGTGCAGCGGAAGTTGGAGTGAGGCTTTTTGACACTACATCAATCCGTGGTATTGGACGCAGCGAAGGCAATTCTGCCTGCATGCGGCTCGCTTTGGCTTCCTCTTCTGAGATGATATACTCATCGCCAGTTCGTCTGCGAGGATCATCCTCCTCGTTAGACGACTCTCTTCCTTCTGCTCCTTCGAGCCTGGGAGTGGAAGCATTGCTCGGTCTAGGCTTTTGTAGCCTGCCTCGCGGTTTCGACGCGTGGTGACCAGGGCCTGCTTTGACGCCCAATGACAGTGTTCTCTGCAGACGGTTATTCGAGTCGTCATCACCGTGAGCCGACGTTGGGCGGCTTGACGTGCTGAAACGACTGGTCCAGTGGGAGGTTCTGTGCTTGCTCGAGTTGCGAGAGTGTGACCCAACAGGTGTCTGGAAACCACTCGGAAGATCCAGGCTCCCTGGGCGTGATGGGCTGAGATGAGGTGACGGTGGTCGCGAAGATGAGCGTCGGCGACCTTTTGTCTTCTCCTTCTCGTGAATCCTGATGGCTGTGGATTGTAGTATCTCCAAGTCCTCGACCCACTGCGCTACGGGAAACCTTTGCTTAGCTGACCTAGCGCGCATCATGGCCCTCATATCCTGCTTCGATGCTAGGGCCGCCTCTATAGCCTGCTTGAATTGATGCTGTAGATGAAGCGCTGCGTTGGATTCTACCGTATACCACCAACCCGGCATCTGTCCTAAGCCACCGACTCTGGCACCGACGCCAAGCGCACCCTTGCGCCCGAACTCTACAGCGACGAGGCCGAATGGCTCATCTCTGGATGGAATTAGGGCGAACTCCGCACCGCTGAAGATGTAGGGCGGCAATGCGGTAAACTCTGGCTTCGAGAAGACTCTTCCGGGGTACCGCTCCATCATCTTCCCCAGCTTGAGGGCAGCAAATTTGCCATACAGGTCGATAACCGGGCCAATACAGATTAACTGGACGTTAAGGTTCGCCTCCAAGACGCTGGGAAATACATCAGCAATTAGGTCGACACCCTTCTGTAGGGACCAGCGGCCGACGAAGACAAATAGCTCGGCATTCGGGTTGAGGTCAAGATGCGCCCACTCCTGAGCCTGACGCTTGAGCTCGGCCCGGCCGGCTTCGAAACCTGGGTCGATATGGACATCCTCCTCTCTGGGTAGCTGTTTGTCCCAATCGGCCGTATCTGTAGGGTCTGGATTCGGAAGTTTACCCACTTTGTGCAATCCCCAGAATATAGGGTAGCGTGCGTATGACCGCTTGCCGTATTTCTTCGAGACGCCGACAGCACCGAAGCCTTTCTGATGAACGCGCAAGTAGCTCGCTCCTGCGTGCAGAAGGTTGAAAACCGCGCCAAACTGAACATACTGCTGGACGACAGTTGGGTCTAGATTGAAAACCGAACAAACTTCTCTTCGCTCGTTAGGAGTCCTCATCGGCCAAAGACCTTGAAACTCTGCATTGTGCAGAGATAAACAGCATGGAATGGTGTCGGGTAATAGATACAATGGCGCCGCGGCACCATGATAGTCGTTGATATGATAGAGATCGATCGGAAAACGTCGAATAGCCTCCGCAATGCAGGCATTCCAGGCAGAGTAGTAGATGGCGCTATCGAGATCGTCCATGCGCGGCGGATAAGGCTCGGATTTGGTCTGCTTTCGAAATACCGGGGCATCTAGGAGGACGTATGTGATGTTTCGGAGGACGTGATACTGCACTTGTACCTCGTAGACGTTCCCTAAGATAGTAACATGCATGGGTTCCGCTCGTCGATCAATTGGATAGTCGACGCCGCCAACACAGGGCACGACCCAAATCAGATCTTGGTGACCGAGGTTCTTCCCCATTAGCTGAGCCATGACACCGAGGCCACCGATCTTGATCTTGATGTCCCAGTCCACGATGTCATACTCTAGAGTGGCAATCAGAACAGTGCGTCTCTTCACAGCGCCAGCTGTCACACACACCATCTGATCAACCGCAGCAACAGAGTTGTTGCGTGATTGCATCATTACCGCATCATACTCGGTGTCCGCTTGATGCTGGTGCCTGTTTGCAAGACTGCGAGCCGCTTTCCGGATAGCGAGAGGTAAGAAGGAAACCTTCTCCGTAATACCCACCTCGTTGAACTTTACGCCGTAGAAGGACTTCGTGAAAAGCCAGCATCCAAGCGCAGCTGTAATTACCGGAATGATCCAAAACAAGATGAAGATGACGAGCTGCAGCCAGCGGTTACCGACAGGGATAAGGTCGAAGCGGTAGTTACCATCGTTCAAAGACAGGCGATAAGCTAGGTAGGGCGAAGGTGGCACGTCCGAAATGTTGATGGCCGATTTGGTCAGTGAAGATGGGGGCATCCGATCCAGTACATAATCTGCGTTCACATCTCCAAAGACACCAGTCTGATCGGGTTGTCCGTCCGGGTTCATACCCCAGACATTGAGCTGGAATTCCGCCGGCCACTCATGCATGAAGTGAAATTTCCATCGACCATCTTTCTCAAGTTGAAGTTCGTTCTTGAGGCCTGCGTCGAAGCCGTACTGGTTGAAAGGTCCATGGGCAAAGAGATGCGGGAACCGTCGAGGCGGCTTGTCTTCCCAGTCTATATCAGCGTGCTGCATGACGGAGCTGCTTCCACTCAGACGACTCCAATATTGAACCATGAGGTGTTCTTTGGGCCATCGCTGTCGTTGGGTGCCTGACCACGGTTGCTCATCTAGACTGTTGTTTCCTCCTTTGTACTCGGCCCAGTCACTCCAAGATGAGCCCCAGCCCAGGGAGTATCTCCACTTGTCTGCGCCAGCAGCCTTGTGGGAGACTCGCAAGGAACCATCTAGGTCTTTGTGAAGCAGAGCGCCGGTATAGTTTGCTAGTCTTGGAAACGTCATAGGATTGTCGAGCTGGCCGGTCCTGAAGAGGAAACGATCTCTAGAGCCAGTGAACCGCACGTTGTCGCCATAGGTCGATGCATTTCGTACAGTGACTGCGTGTATGCCGTTAGAGACGTTGTCGAGAGTGGCCCTCCACACCCAAGCTGTGGGGATACCAGCATCGTATCGCGGCTTGTCCAACTTGCCAACGACGCTGCAATTGACGCTATCCTTGTTGAGCTCCGCGATGCGAAGGTCTTCTGTTGTCGAATTCAGCTGAATCGAGGCAGTCACTGACTCGCAATCCATCTCTGACGAGAAGTGCAGTTCGATCTCAAGGCTCTCTTGTTTTCCTGGGGCAACCTTGGACTGTACGCGTGCGTCATGGCCTGGTAAGAACTTCGTTATCATCGGTGGAGGACCAACCCATTGGTCGATTGGTACATATGCTTTGAACGCCCATGCACCAAGCTCCAGCTCGTCAATGCAGCCGTTGAACTCTGTTGAGCCAAGGAAACCAAACTTAGTCACAGAGGCCTTGAGGGCAATCTCCTCGTAGGGAAAGAACAGGTTCTTCACTGTCGTGCCCTCATCGAACGGCGCCACCAAGGCATCCTTTTCTGACGAGCAGTTGAACCTGTACCTGATTGTGCTGTTATCATTCTGATAAACCAACCATACCGACTGATTGCCCTGTCCTTCGTCGGAGAGATCCTGCACATTCTCCCACTGTGATCGTAGGACACTCCAAATGCCAGTCTCTGTCGTCGTCTGATTGCTCCCCAGATACTGTATCAGGCGTGTCTGATTCGATAGTTGCTGTAGGAACCAGCCGTCATTGAGGACGGGAAACGCCTCCCGCATATGATACATAGTTTTGATGATATTTCTGACCGGATGTGAAGGATCACGGTGATCCAAGCTCACTGAGTCATCGTTGCAGCCATGTAGCGCCGATTCGACTGGGAACTCGTAGTATTGGGCGCTGCCAAGTTTGTAGCAACCGTGGTTCTGCCACGCAAGCGCCGATGACATTGCCTGGCGGCCGAAGATGTAGTTGCTTGCTGTGTTGTCCAAAATGTAGAAAGCTTGCTCCTCGCCCCAGATGAGCTTCGGAATGCCGGGCATATGGAGCGTCGCGATGAACAGTCCGAGTAACATCTTCTCCGTGCCGTTCTTGATACCCGGCCAGCGAAAGACATCCTGATTACCAACGCCGTACATGTGTCGGGGATCAAACAGTCCGGTATTAGCATTCACCAGATCGTTCGTTAGGACCATAGTCCTCCACGCGTCGACCCAATTTACGGGTGTGTCGAAGCCAGCTGCAAGGTTGCCATCCATCCCCAGGAACCTCGTCAGAGACCGGTACACTGAATAATGGAATGCCTGTGCGTCAAGTGCGTTCTTTCCAAGATCCCGGATGAAGTACTTGTCGTCAGAGGCGTTGGTCATCTTCACTGCCTGCGTAAGGTTTTCAGGTACCATGTCAGGCTCCCGTCCTCTCCCCAAATAGATCGAACCCAAGGTGTTGCCACCTGTGATCTCTCCAGGGATAAAGAAGTTTTGCTTCCCCATTCTTTGCGCGCATTGTCGTATATAGTCCGACCACTCTGCTTGCGCATCTACGGTTACTTGCATTGATTTGTCAATTCTGAACCCGTCGATATCGAGCATTTGAATGGTGATGCACGAAAAGTGCTTGAGCCTTTCTAGCACCGGAGCGTGCCACTCCCGGAGGCGATCTTGAACGGATGCGAACTTCGAGAGCTGACGCTGCCAGTCCGGGAAGACACCGAAGGCTTCAGTGTCACCGTATTGGTCGAAGTCGCTGTTGTAGCAGCCTTTCATGCGGTCCGTGACATCTTTGCCTGCTAGCTGGCCGGTCTCAAGCCAGAAGCGAGGGTAAGTGCAGGTCTCATTGTAGTCGTTGCCAATATCGAAGTCGAAGTATCTGCGATCGCCCTTCCAAAGAACCTTGTGCTCGTTCAGGTCAAAAGGTGTTGTCTCATTGAGGTATCCATCAAAGCCAATCAGGTCACCTAGTGTCGACATGGTGCAATCGAGTACTAGGTACATGCCGCGCCGGTGTATCTCTTCAATTGCCTTGCGCCATTCTTGTATCGTTCCGAAGTGGCGGTCGAGCAGAGTAAGATCTAAGGGGGAGTAGGCGTCGGCGCCCCATGGCTGGTTGATGAACGGAGATCCAGCGATATATAAGCCCTGTAATGTGTGAGCAATGCGCGCTGCTTGGCAATCCAGTACAACCATGCTTCGAGTCAGGCGGCTCAGGTCCTTTAAACACTCACTCGAATGCCCATGCCTTGTAGGTAGTCTAGCGTATCCACCAGCCCTTGCAGGTCTCCTCCGTGACGCAGTTGATTGCTCCATACGTCGTGCTCGAATGCAGTGCCGTTGATATCGTCGTTCGAAGGATCGCCATTAACGTATCTGTCGAGGAAGAGGGTGTAGAAGGGAAAGCGCCAATTCGACGGTGAAGGATGGAAGGTATGGTCGGGCCATTCTCCCCAATAGTCCAGAGGATGAACAGCCGTTGCATTCTGATTCAGGTTGTACTCCACATGCTGGGGATCGTACCGCAAGGCGACCGCTGTTACCACGATGCTAAGGAGGAGGTACGGGTGAAGAGTCAGACCCTTCATTGTAGATGTGTGAGTATCTCCTCGCTCGAACGATTGGAGGGGGTCACAGAAAACAACAAATGAATTTGGGGTCTGAGATATTCAACATTCAATGAGCGACTATACCGAAAAACGGCGGTGACAAAAACAAACCAACTAAACGAGTGACAACGCCTATTGGAGCGAGCGTAGTAGAAGACAGAGCGCCGAGGAGGATTCTAACGGGAATCGGGGTGGGGGAAGACAAAGCAGTCCACATCTCGTAAAACTCCAGCGGAAAGGCTTTTCTCCTGAGTCACTGCAACGTCGCGTAGTATCAGCTGTCCCTGCCACCTGCAGGAATCATTGAGATAAGCTATTGAACACGACCACCACGCTTCCAGGGGTCACATTGCAGCGAGACCAAAGCGTAACAAGCCGCAGGCTTAGTCGGCGGGAGCGACCAACATGACATCAAGGCTAAGGTTATTCTTGTACCGGAGAACTCCTTCTCATCAATACGTGGCTTGCTCCATCGACAAGATGATGCAGGTCCCAACGTTCCCTTGGGCCCGCTGGTCCGTTGGCCCACCGGGTGGATGCATACCTTCGGTCGAACGAGAGTAGTATGCAAAGTCGGTCGGTGGCAATTCTTGTTACCGCATAGCTTGCATGATAGTACAATAAGATTGTGAAAGATTTGAAATCGTGGAGGTGAAACGGAACATTGGCCACGCTTCGGTGCGGTGGTGTTGTGCTGGAACAATCCCAGCACGTGCAGGCAGACCTGTCGCCTGTCGGGACGCCAACACCACTGCACCAGGGCAATCCTGGCGTGTCTAGGCAAAGCGCCAGACTCAGAGTACGAGACAGCCGCTCAACGTGCAAGGGTTGGTGCATGGGAGCAGGGAAGCATCTGCAATCAAAATTATCATGACATCCATGTACAAGGCTTGCTTGGAATCCCTGCTTGCGCATGATAAGAGCTATACCCACACGCGGAGTGGCCAATCCTAATGCGAGTCTCGACAAAACGGGGACTAGCAGGCCTGCGGTTGCGAAACAGTTCTCAGCCTGCTCGCGGGCTTTGTTGTGTTTTTGGGATTGTCATCATCTGTTGACAAAGCCTTACTCTGAGCCAGTGTGTCACCATAAATCTACACGTGTACTGTAGAGAAGTCTAGCTCAGCCCTGCGTACAGGGCTGGGTGCCCGCACCGCGCAAGATCGTGAATTGTTCTGGGTCGGCGGTCCCACGGACCACCTGGGCCTATTTGCGTACCTGGGCCTGTTTGCGTATCGTTCATGAGATTGATCGGCGCGTTAGGCTGAGCCAAGATGGCGCCGGTCCGGGCCCCTGTTTCCGTGCCGCCCGTGGTATCAGCCGTGTCAGCCACTCAACGGCACGAGATGGTCGCAGGGATCTTCGGCCCACCTGTATCCGGGGTGTCGCGTTCCCTCGTTACACGCGCCACTTCTCTCCTTTGATAACGGTGATGACATGGAAACGCCGCTGGGCTGATCGCCCTCTTAGCGTATCGGCACGGAGCACCGCTAGCTGCGAGCGATATCGTATTGTCTCTGGGAGATCGACGGCTCATAGCTGCGATAATGTTGCCATCGACAGAGCTGCAAGTAACCTGCTTTGCGCATACTTTCTCAAGATATTTTGGGGAGACGCTACTGACCTGATTATTCGACCTCTCGCATACTCATGGGAATTTCCCATTCGTGTTCTTCTCCACCAGCAAGCAAGCCTCCGAGAGTGTTCTTAAAGCCAGAATAGAGTAACGAGGACTTGGGTCGACCCTGATTCCAGCCGGATGGGTTGGGACAGTGCAAATGAGTCGTGCGACCAGGCCGCAGCGTGGGAGTTGCCTGAAAGCTTATTAACCTGTTCCGTGCAGGCAATTCGCCAAGCTCACTTTTCTGATCCGTGTGAACATCTCGAGCCCGACCGGATGCTTGGTAACGTATTTGAGGGGGAGTTGCAATAGAGGGGGAGTTGCAATCACGTGATGGGAAGAGCACTACATTTTACCTCTCTTTACGATAGATGATTTCAGGCACAGATCTGGAGTAGTTTACATGCTTTCGACATTAGAACATTAGTTGCGAGAAGGTGTTTACTGCTGTCGACGACCTTATGCAAGTCTCCTAGAGTTCTTACCACCACATGATTATAGCTCCCCGTCCATTGCAACTCCCCCTTAAGTACGTTACATCGTTCCGCGATGCTGCTGATATGGTACAAGCCTGAGGTCTTATGGGCCGCGCATTGGGCGTCTTCTGTTTACGTGCTCAGTCAATCGAACTGGTCGGAGATGGGTGCTTGCCGCCTGGAGCAACTGTGGTGTACGCCGTAGGATGGTTGATCTCGCTTTGTCGTCGCCCGTGTACACGCTAGAAGTACTCTGGAAGCACGGTAAGGGAGGAAGACTAAGGTCACTGGAAAGAGTCAGCCATCCGGCGTGCGAAGAACTGTGGAGCTCGACAACTTTGAGACCCTAACGACCCTTTCCTCAAGAGACGCTGGCGCACCTCGTTCCACTTCACGGAGCTGATCTCACGATGCTTGGCATTGATCCTCCTGCCAAATTTGGAAAGACTCGGTACACATGCCGGCAATACTATAGGTGTACTTGGAAGACTTTATGATTCCTCACATTGCTACTGAGATTTAAATGCTACCCAGAGGTACGGAACAGCATCTCTTTTGAAGTGCTGGACCAAACGCTGCATTCGTCTGTGCCCAACACAAGCACCACCAGTCCTTTATCAATGATCCTCATCGATCACAAGATGATCGCTGGGACTGTGACGCCAAAGCCTGAGTCGCGATATCTTCCAGTGCCTTGCCATCCCACCAAAACATCTGAACTGCCGAAGCTGGGTAGAGCCAACCAGATCACGTGATTAGGCGATGGGACCGGGAGATTTGCGCTGGTACAATGAAGGACCGAGGTGGCTTGGCGGTGGCCTGTCACAGAACAGCTTCGCGGTACATCAGCACAGTACCTAGCTTAACCACCGCAAGTAACAAGGACGCAACGACAATACAACAGAAAGACAACTCAACTTCCGGCTAACCAACTCGATTTCCAGCAAACAAGCAGGGTCGGTGCCGACAAAACCGACACGTACGACGCGTATGTCAGCGGTGCATCAGGCATTCAAAGACTCAATCGCTCACATGTGTTCAGCAGACGGAGCTCCGGGGTTCCCCATATTCTCGATGGCTATGAGAACCGCACCGTCGACTCCGGGTGCACATACGACCCAGGTCGTCCAAGCTACTCAGACCATCACACCTACCGGAACATGGAGACATCCGCGAATGGATGAGATCAACCGACGACAGCACGCAGCTACCTTCAGTGACGAGAACATCCGAACGATACTCTGGAACACATTAGTTCTCATTCTTACGTTCATATCGACAGCCATACTACCCGAATCATCTGGCCATTAGTACGACTACAAGCTCCCCTCGATAACGCCCCGCTGACACACGCTTCAGCTTTGCCAAACTCTCCCCGTATTCCGACTACGCCCTCCTAGCGATCCGTCTCGTCCTGCTGTTCAACGTCTTCGTAGCTCTCTACCCCCTCTTCCGCCGCAAGGATGACCTCTCCGATATTGCCCTCACGCCCTCCCAGCGTAAATTACTGGGTCTGGAACCGAGCAGCACGCCCGCAACACCGGGCTCCCACTATACCACACCCCCGCGCTATACTCGCTCCTCAACGCCCCGACGAGGCAGCGGAAGCGGCAGTCGACCACGTCCAGCATCCAATTCGCCGTTGTCCGGCCGCGCCAGCCCTGGGGGCGGAATGAGTAACGGATCGCCCTTCGCATCGACAGTGAGTCCACTGTTGCAAAAGGCGATGGGAGACGTGCCGACAAGGAGGTTGAGCTATGGACGCGATTCTCCGCTAGGCGCGAGCAGCTTTGGGGCCACCGGGTACGGAGGACTGGATTCGAGTTTGATGGGGAGCATACCAGTCACGCCGACGCCAATGAGTGGTGGGAAGGGGGCGAGCGTCGGGTTGAACAATAAGTGGCTGTATGAGAGGGGAAGGGGAAGTCCTGGGGGAAGGGGGATCTACTCTTGATCAGGCCGGAAGTCCTTAGTAGCCGGGGCGGTCTGGTACTGCGGTACATTCTCACTGGGAAAAGCCGCTATCGCTTCCTCAGCACTCAGCTCTGGCGCGGCATCAGGCAGTAGAACCGACTCAGAGGGAGGTGACGACGAGCACTATGAAACACGTGGCTGGGCGCTTATAGAGATGATACCCATCGCGATCTACATTATTCACAGTCAGATGTAGATATTGTAAATATCTACCTAAGCTCCCTTCGTTAGCCACGATTGCAAAGCCTATGATTAAGTTAGACAACGGGTGCTTCCGCTAGCCACACGATCGCGGCAGGGCCGGGCACGGATAAGCTCCCGCCAAGCAACAATCCAAGCTACAACCTACAACTTACCTTAACCTCCGCAGTGATCGCAGCGTCAGCATTGTCCTCAAGCGCCAGCAACTCGAGCACCCGCAGCTTGTCCGGCAATTACCCTCCACAAGCTACAACCATGAACACAGTAGACATCCCCATCACGAGCCTCTCCCAACCATCGCTGACATCATTCCGCAGATCCGCTCAGTCTGGTAAAGCCCACCGCCACCCTCGCGCAGACCCCGACTCACACAAGCCCCAACAGGTACGGCTGGGGCGTCCTCGTAGTCGCCGGCGGCGGCGCCTACTACTTTGCGAAAAAATCCATCAACGCCGACCGCGCCGAGCGCGCGGCTGCAGACCGGCAGCGCAGAGCATACTTGCAGCGCCAGGAGTACGACAACCAGCTCGCTGCCCCGATCAAATCCTCGCGCTCCAAACAAGAAAGTCCGGCGGGCGGCAGCATAGCGGCAACGGCGGCGAATGGCTGGAGAAAGGGCGACGTCGAGGGCAGTGGAGGGGGGAATCCGAGTATTGAGGCGAGCGAGGATCCGGCGCCTACAAGACATGCTCCGGTAAGCGAGGGCCAGCGAACGGAGGAGAAGAGTAAATACGAGGCGAGTGAGCCGTTTAGGAGTAGGAAGGGGGATCGGTTTAGTGGGCTTTGAGGGAATGATGTCGCGAGGGGCAACGAGCATGCAGCTAGGATGTATGCTGTCGTGGATGTGTACAAAAGTCATGGAGGTATGTTTTGCTGGATTAGGAATGACCTCAGGATGTGCTGATTGGGATGGCGGAGTTTATGGGGGTTGCGTCTCTCCCTGTACAGAATCTCGGCATCTCATGTTAACGTGTCAGAGCATTTGCATCTTCTCGATTTCGTCTCTGCTCATACTATCGATCCCAATTGCCCCGGGGTAATCCGTTCCGTGTCTGCTCCAAACAGCGCCATTACCGCTTATGTTAATCAATCCCAGAAGTAACGTGGCAACGCATGGCGCAGGTGTGGGCGCTGTGTAGCCAAAATTCTCAATTGAATCAGGACATCCAAGCAAAATTCCTGAAAGCTCCTTCACAGCTAGACGCGAGGACTCGGGCAAAACGCTAAAGGCTTCCTTGACTGGTGGTCAGCACGAACTGTGGCGCCTCTGGTCAACGCTCTATGCAGTTTACACATACTTGGTGAGATAGCTTCCGTCAGCCCTACTCCGCCTTGATTCCAACAGGGGCGGCACGAAGGGGAGGGTAAAGGCCGCAACGCAGTAGCCCATTACCGCGTAAGCTTTGAGCCTGTACTTGGGATCTTGCGGGACTCGCTGAGAGTAGCGGCGGACATGTTGGGCGAAGTGATTTGTGAGAGGCATGATGCGTTGGTGATGGACGTAAGTAGGCAGAGCTAGCGACGAGACGTGGTTCGTCCTGCTGGAGGTAGCAATGCCGTGTTAGTCTGATGGAGGTTGTAAGTGCGCACTTCTCTGTCAAGTGCGCGACTTGGGCACGAAAAGTATACAGGCGGCGTAGTCGAGCACGTGAGTATTCAAGTAGAAAGACCAACCTGAGGCGGAGTCAATATCGGCACTCAAGCCAAGACGAGCGGTCGAGATAATTGACAAGGGTAGTTGTGGAGTACAGGTGTAGGCAAGGTGTGTATCTTGGATATCGTATACTGCAATGCAAGCGTTGCTGTGTATGTGCGTGATGAAGCGGAAGGGAAGTTGAGAGATGTCGCTGAAGAACAGTGCAGTTGGCTTGGAGCAGGAGGGGGAAGGAGAGCGCAGCGTGAACTTACGTAGAAGCTCAATGCGTTTAAGATTCTTAGGACCAGCTGTTGGGCAGGAGCGGATCCGGATATTCACTTACGTTGTCAGGCCATGCTGGTGTGAGTCTCCGTCCGCCTAACTGCCGGATGCAAGCGCCGTTTTGGAACTCTCAGCCTTTGGGTGACTTCGATGCTCATATCTGATCCGTGTTTACCCGCTTGGGCAATCTGATGGCGAGGTGTTAATTTGCAGAAATTCAAGCAACCAAGGCGGCAAGCGGCGGAGGGCGCACGAGAGGCACCATGGCAGGGCCCATGTATTTACGGTGGGTGGAGTGTTGAGATCTACCTAACGAGGACCCATCAGCTACCTTACAACAACGATTGCGACGACGCCAGAGCGACTGCATGGCGGCGGAGAGCGGAGCCATGAGAATGCCAAGAACAGCGCTCCACGTCTGCTGCCCCGCGTCATGATAAGCGCGTAGCTTACGGTTGACCGCCGACGACGTTGAGCTGCGAACAAGTCCTCCGTACTTCGTATACCCAAGGCCTCGTTCCGGATAGCGAAGATGGCTGGGCTGATCGAACAAGTCGACGCCAAGATAGCAGAGATCTTGTCAGGATGGAACATCTACACCACGTTGATCGCGCTGTTGATCACAGCCTTGTTGGTTGGATCCATCATCTATACCGAGGAGCCTGATGTACACCCAATGCTCCTAGCCAGAGGCTCCTCGGCGTCCATGGTCAGGCAGCCCGGAGAATCTGCTCTGTACCGTTCCCACGGCGTCCCGCACGGCTATCCGTTGCGGACTGGTCTTCAGGTAGCTAGCTCTCGGAGCTCCGAGGGCGTGTTCGATCAGTCGCTGACTGGGTGCCCAGGTCAAGTACCCAGGAGCTCCGCCCTACTCTGGCGGCAAGGACGGCGACCTTCGGGATATCTGGAGGAGAGTGACTGGAGAACTGCCGCTTGAACAAGGGGCCAGCGCTGGTCAGCCGGGGAAGATATTTACCATCTTTGGAAAGGAACAGATTGTCGACAACAACACAAATGATGTCACGCAAGAAATAGTAGTCATTGGAAGCCATCTCGAGGGCTGTGGTAGCAGACGTGTTGCAGTTTATCTTCCGAACTGCATTGAGCTGCTATCAGTGATCTTCGGTGCGAACATTTTGCGCCCGGTACTTTCTACAACATGCTGACGGAGCCATGCTAGCTGGCGCTTTCTTCGGCTTCACTCCAGTACTCCTCCCTTACAATCAGCCTCACGCAATCGTTATGGACCTCCTGCGGCAGACCAACGCCGATGCTTTGGTCGCACAGGCAGGATCATTGCCCCTAGAGGAGCTCAGCAGGGCAGCCGGGGGCTTGAAGCAAGTAATCTGGGTTGTCGAGAACACAAGCAGGCATGTGGGCTGGAGCGACGTTCCCAACAGTATAGGCACGAAGATCGGCGTCTCGACATGGCACGAGCTAGTCGAGCAGCAACGCAGCTCGCCCGCAGAGCTACCGGCCGATGGCTCCGGTCGGAAGCCTGGGAACCTCGTCGCCGTCTGGCAAAGCAGATCTGGTGCAGACGCAGAGATCGTAGAGTTTACTCAAGCGGCGAGTGCCAGCGACCAACAAGGCCGTAGGACTTCTACTGACAACAAGTCTCGCAGAATGTAGTAGCAGCAGTAGCGGCGCTTATGTACGCCCTACCCTCTACCCAACGCATGAACTCCTCCGACCTCTTCCTCCCCGTTGACTCGCTCACCCACACCTACACCCTCTGCCTCACACTAGCCGCGCTCTTCTCGCACGCCGCGGTTGCTATCAACTCAGTAGCGGGGCCAGGAGTCGAAATCTCCCGAGCAGCTCGCACCATCTCGCCAACCATCATCGTAGCATCCGCCGAGACAGCCGCAGTTCTCCACAGCACCACCTCGACGACAGCAGTCGGCAGCATGAAGAAACTCGCGCACACGCTGCAAACCAAAGCGCTGGACGCAGGCCGCATGCCCGCTGACTCAATCCTCACGCGCCTGAACGCGCCTGCCAAGGCAACAGTAGGCGCTACGCCCGGCAAGCTGCGGCTATTATTCGTTTCAGAGCGGGCCGGTGCTGCTACACCGCCCTTGAGCTCGTCTGATCTGTCGGATTTGCGAGTGTTTACGGGAGCGAGGGTGATCTATGCGCTTACGGTGCCGAAGGTGTGCGGCGCGGTTGCGCAGACGGATGTGTATGATTATAGGAGGGAGCCGGGGACGAAGCACTGTCATTTTGGGGTCCCGTTGAGCTCTGTGGAAATTAAGTTGAAGGATAAGGGGTCTCATCGAACGACCGATGAGAAGGTTGAGGGCGAGGTGAGTGTCTATCAGAGGTTGCATCGGCAAATGAAGACTGACTCTGTCCAGATTGTGGTTTCTGGCCCCGCGGTTGCCGGGAAAGAAGCCGAGCTGGGTGTTGTTGGGAAGATTAGAGACGACAATACTCTGGCTTATGCGTGAGAAATATGGCTCGCCCAGAATCTGTTTATTGTCTGGAGCTGGGTCGCATATATCTGGAGTTTGGCTAACTAAGATCTACATGGAAATGAGGTACGAGGAACTAATGAAAGTATCATGACTCTAATGCCCTGCTACAGTCTGTTGCTCAAGGCTGCTCATGGACGTTCTGAAAAAACCTGCTAACCCGAACACGACAACACGGCTGGTGCTCAATGCTCCGAAGTAGTCTCCTGGTGCGCCGGGACGTGTTGTAGATAGCACGCTTGGATAGCGAACCAAATCAACCGGTCAAACGTAGAGTTGCGGTCGAGCCAGCGTTAAGATCATGCGGTCGTAAGAACATCAAAACTGATTTCCTACAGCGACAACACTGGCGACAATACCTCGCTCCTTGCACAGCCATCTCGAGCTATAGGATTCTGTCCGCCCAGGCTTTGAAGCCTCTCTTCTCCTCCAGGTTCTCCTCGCTTCCTAGCTCGACCTCAACACCTACCCCTTCAATCTCCTCATGCCTCTCATAAACCTCGTCCGGCAGCACCGCCCTCTCAATAAACGTCTCCCTCGGCGGAAATATCGTCTCCAGCCCCACATAAAAGATCGTCGTGGTCGCAAACCCCAGCAACCATCCGAACTGGTACGGTCTAACTCCCACTCCAACCTCAACATCAGGATTGACACCGTTGATGAAGCCAGGCATACTGGGCGCCACTCCCACCAGGAACGCAAGAATGGCTCGCCACTTGAAGCCGTGCCAGTACCTGTAGATGCCGTCGTACGTGTACAGGGCCAGGGTGTCGTACTTCCGCTGATGCACGACCCAGAAATCAAACAGCATGATCCCAGCGATCGGCCTCAGAAAGATGGCGTACGCAGCCATGAAGTTGAGGAAGGATCCCGCGGACGCGAGGATTTTCCAGGGGACGAGCGCCCAGGCTATCACGGCGCACAGCAGCTGGCCTCGCCTGATGTTAACGAACTGCGGGAAGAGCGCGGTAAGGTCGTTCGCGGCCGACAGACTGTTGGCGGAAATGTTGACGCCGAGCGCGGCGAGGGCGAAGGAGAAGGCGGCGAAGAAACGGGCGGCGCGCGACGTCCAGTTCGATATCAGGGCCATGGGGTCCCAGAGGATCTCGCCGTAGCGGACGGCGCCTGCTGAGGTGGAGGCGATGCCGATGAACGCGATGAAGGTGAAGATGACGGGCAGCATCGGGACGTAAAGGCATGCCATTTTACGCTAACGCGAGAATGGCGCGAACACCGTAAGGGTCATGATAGGCGCGATCTGGCCTTCCTTCCTGGTTCTGCCAAATCACATTCCAGAGGAGCAGGGCATAGCAACCAACACGATGATCTCTTTCTTCATCTTCTGGCTCCTCCAAGTCCCGTTCCTGATCATGCATCCCAACAACCTGCGCTGGCTCTTCATGGCCAAGTCCATCGTCGTGCCCCCCGCCTGGATAGCCATCCTAATCTGGGCCTTCGTCTTCACCAGCGATAGCGAGAACTCCGTGTGGAACCAAACCACCACCATCTCCGGGAGCGCCTATAGCTGGGCGTTTCTAGCCTCCCTAACCTCCGTAATCGGGAACTATGCTACCCTGTCAGTAAACCAAGCGGACTTTTCGCGCTATTCTCGCGTTAGCGTAAAATGGCATGCCTTTACGTCCCGATGCTGCCCGTCATCTTC
>QQTW01001475.1_pt1 | contig 16489 bp, 13 predicted proteins | sample 1904831 | NCBI WGS metagenome assembly QQTW01 (sample SAMN09435610, study PRJNA476489) | Subsurface metagenome, whole genome shotgun sequencing project. | reverse complement strand
CGGATTTGGTTTCATTCTCCGGAGATTGGACCACAAATGGAAGAAGTACCGAGCCAACGAAGGTAACGATAGAGAAAATGAGGAGAGACAGGGAGCCGATACGACCAATGTCGCCGAGCGGATCGGTCGAATCCGCGATAGAAGCTTCCGGGGTATAGCGATAGTAGGTCTCACCTACCCAGGTCGTGCTGTAAAATAGGAAGGGGAACCAGCCTGGGCTCGGATTAGCAAAATCGAACCCGTACGTTTTTGGATGCATCAATACCGATCCAGGCCCAGAACTGCACCCAGCAGATTGCTCGTATCCGGTCGGGAAGATTCCAAGTCGTTTTCAAGATTTTAGCAACCACTTTGACCGCTCCGCTCTTGACATCAGCATCCCTATCATTCTCAGCAGTGGTCGATGTTTATCAAACCTGACATCCTGCATTGTGGGCGCTTACTTTGATGCTATGAGTACTCTTTCGTCCACAGCCCAAGAGGTGACGCCAACGGAGACCAGCAACGCCAACGCAGCTATGACGGTGCATTGCTTGAATTGTGAGTCGCCAAGGGTCTTTCCAAATACCTTCAACAGGTCGATAGTACTGACTCCATACCCTGCAAGGTGACCGATGGCAATCATCCTGCTTGCTTCAGGAACTCAACGCCCGCTATGCTCATGGGTGAGGAGATTGCTTACCCCAGGCGGACCCTTTCTGTTGCTTTGGAATTGGCAGGGTATCTACAATCAGGCTACGGGAGGTTGATTGAACTGATGGATTGTCAAAACCATTTCCCCTAGATATATCATGGTGCTGTCTCTTACTTGCATTGATGGCAAAGTCCACCAGGTAGATGCTGAGAACTGCCAAGGTTATTGTGAGCACGCGCCTCTGCCGAAGCTATTAGCAAGGTAGTCGAGTGTGTGTCATGTTTCTGCGTACCAGCTCTGACTCGGGAATGAAGAGGCCAACGATCTCGGCCGTCCATCCAAGTACGAGTAGGCCCATGGCTACAACTATAGCGCCTCCTATCATGAATGGCCTTCGCCTGCCATACTTGGATTTGGAATTATCGGCCAGCACTCCAATGACGGGCCCCATCACAAGCCCTGAAAGTGGTCCGGCGATCCATACCAACGACGTTTTACTCTTCGTAAGACCCAATTGCAAAAGGTAGGGTGTACAGTCTAGGGCAGTGTGAGCAACGGATTAGCTCATTGAGGGAACTCGGGATGGTACTTACATGTCATCTCAATGCCCCATGTAAATCTGATAGATCGCATAAGCGCAAGGAGTATGCGGGTGCGTGGATCCACTTACTGAAGGCCCACCAGACTGAACGTCAACAGAGCCATGCGGATAGACTCGGTTGAACCCTTGATAGACGGTGTGCCTGTCCATGATGCCGATTGAGGCATGCTATCCAGCTTCTTTAGGCGATGTGTCATTTGCAGGAAGACGGTGGCTGCCGCCTATCTCGACTCATGGTTGCCCGGATTGGCCATTGACCTTTTCATATGGGTGGATGCGGTGGATAAAGGTTCGAGATGGAGTAATCAATGATAATAGAGGAATAAACTCAAGGTAGGAGAAAACACATGCCAGAAGTGCTACTGACGAAGCCCCTGGGCTAAAAATAGCAACAATCACTACCATGCCACCCGCCTCAAGCGCCCCAACGCGTTTGTTTCAAGGGCGCCGGAGAGCACCTCCGATCTCCCTACCCAGTGTACGCACTCGTCCCCACCACGCATCTGATATTCCACAGCACTTTGAACCCGTCATGCTTCGTCGTAAACCAACCGCAATCACGCTGACTTCAGAAGACGTGGCCGCCTTCGAAGATTCCCGGATTGCCAAAGTCCAGGGCGCCGCCGAAAACGTTAGGACGAGCAAAGACACACAAGCAGGCGACCCTGATCCTAATGACGAATTGAGACCACTGCCTGGGGATAAAGTTAGAGCTATGAGGGCTGGTCAGAGTCGTGATGAACGGATTGGTGTCAGTCGTTGAACGATGGCCCCACGCGCGGAATCATTTTTGCTCTTGCTATGCTCCTCCTAATGAGCAAGATATTTCCAAGACTGAGATAGAAACATCACGAAAAACATCACGGCAACCATTCTACGTCTTTACCCCGGTTATGGGGCACGCTGACCAGACTCTATGTTCCTCACGATCTCCGACCCAGTGCAGCCTTGGATGAACCAGAGATGAACAGCGGTCCTGGGACCCAATGGGACGTCACTTACGTTCTTCAGCCTTGGATATATGCCCTGACATGAACATTGAGGAAACTATGAAGGCACGATCGATACTGGAAGACCCAGGAGACTCTCAGAGCGTTTTCAAGTGGCCCAGTCGGTAACGCGTTCATTGGTGGCTGGCTTTGTTCCGGCATCACGATCCCAAGTCCAAGCCCTTCCACATTGCCAAGGTCCCACAGAGCTGTGCAAGGTGTTGCTGGTATTCAGCCCTTCCCAGGTTGGATTCTGACAGCGTACGGGCATTGTCCCACGAAGGCCCCGAACCAACGCGGCCACCTCGGCACAATCACAGTTCTTATTCGTCGATCATATGCCTGTTTCGGATACAGCATGACATTATTTATATCTGCGCTATGAACGAAGTCGTATCTGCAGCCGCCCATCTGCCGGAGAGTAACCAGGAACTATAAACAGGCATTTGGACCAACAATCGTTGGCGTGGCCACGGAACAAGCTAGAGCCTACTAGACAGCTGAAAGCTTGCTGTTCACTCGCGCTATGTGGACATATTAATGGTTGCAAACATCGACACGGGTTTGCCCTCAGAACGTGAGATATGCATCTACCCGTTTCCTATCTATCGGAGCACCATCCGTACGCAAAGGCGGTTTGGCTAGGTCTGGCCGCTTCGGGTTTGGAGCTTGCAGGGTGAACAAACAGTAATATCCCCAGGCGTCGTTGGTCGTCATACTACCTATGAATAAATCTTTTATCGCAATCGGTCTCCCACCATACCATCGTTATAGCCGTTGCTGTGACGGTTCTCGGCCGTCGATACGAGATGAAAGCCTCTACGGAGGCAGTGACATCAGTGGGTTGCCTTGGAGTAACAAATACCATCTTTGAGAACTACTTAAAGGAGAAGATACCGGTATGCCGGAATTCCATTAAGTAACCAGAGCAATAGTGTCAAAAAGCAGCCCAAAGACCAACCAGCGTACAAGAACGTCACATCGACACAACACATTAACAACGATTCCAATTAGTGAGAATGAAGACCTCCACTATCTCCGTTGCCCTGGCGCTCGTGGTCTCTATGGCTTCAGCAGCCCCCTCTGCAACTCGGCACGAAACCCGCCAGGTCAAGGACAAATTCGCTCGCGTCAAACTCTCTGGAGGCGACGACGAATCTCACAAATGGGAAATTTTCCCACTTGACGCCGAATGGTATCCTATCTGTAAGCCGTCTAACAAGTCCTAACCTTGTCAATATCCTTCTCTGATATTTTGCAATAGACAACCCCCTGCGCGTCAACTCCATCAGCACACCCGACAATGTCACCTGCCAATTTTCTGGCACTGAAGGCAGTGCCACCACGCTTGTTGGGGACCACAATGGGTTCATCTACGTCTCTCCGCCACAGCCGCAGAAGTCAGCTTCATGCTACCAGAGCGACTAAGAGGCTGCAAAAAGGGGGGAAGTCAAGAGGTGGTAATGCTTTAGCAGGTAATAGTATATGCAGCTTAATGTAAGAAGGAGCTGAGAGCGTGAGGGGATTGACGCTCAGTGATAGTCGTGCAAACCACTTTCATTTGGCCACTTTCTCCATCACTTCCCTACGCAGACCTACCATATCGCTACCTTAGAACTGAAAAACAATACCAGCAAGCACAATTAATTATCACTAACATATCAGAATAACAAACGCTCGCTAATTTCGCTATCAGAAAGGACAGTATGAGAAAAGTAGCGATGAGGGATCCGATATCTCAGTCACATTATTCGAATCCTTGCCGCTTTCTCTGCTCCCTAATTGCTTTTTAGTTTCCATATCACCCCAAGATCCATCGCTATGCATGAAATGAATGTGGTGTCGGTGCGCTCTGCTCGAACTGGGGATTAGAGATGCAGCTTGATGACGCTTCTAGCCGCGTGAACGGGTGTCGGAGTGGTTGGGAATGACGTATAGGATCATAGGCACTCAGGATTCCGAAACTGGATTCCCATAAAGATCGTGCCAGAAGTGCTCCACCTAGAGCATGAAGGTGAATCCTGCCGAGATCCCAACGAAGACAACGGCAAGCCCCCACGATCGACCAAAGCCGATGACCAGAGACTGCGCATTGTTCGAAGAGTCTTCGCTGCCCGTCGTCGAAGCAGCTCCGAAGCCAGTGTAGACGGCGGATGCATCAGTGGCGGCAGCACCCCCTCCGGTTGCTGTAGCAGACATGGTGCTGCTAGTTGTGGTATTGACTCTAGTTGGGTTCTGGGCGCCGCAAGGGGCAGCAGTCCGGCATTGTGATTGACATACGGAATCGGTGCTAGGGCATCGATCGACGCACTGGGTGGCGGCTTCGGTACATTCGTAGAAGGGGACCGTTTGGGAGTACTCGGAGGCGTTCGGTGTCAAGCCGTTGTCGCAAACGCATGAGTAGACGAGGGTGCTCTAAGAAAAGATGACATTAGCGGTTGATCTCCTTCTTCTTTATGGATAGGGAAGGCTTACAGGAGTGCAGTCGTTGGATGTCGGTACGTCTGAAGCTCCCTCTTGCAGGCATAATAGAGGACAGGATGCCTTCTGATTGTTACACCAGGTCTCTGACAATAACATTAGCCACGCTCCCAGGCTCGTCCACCAGTTTTACATCAAACCTACCTTTTGTGCCAGGGTCCACGGTGCTAGGATCGATAGTCTGTGGGACAGCAGTCTGGAGGAGGAGTGTGAAAACAACAGCAAGAATTGTAAGGTGCTGCATCTTTAATATCGAAGATTGGGGGAGGATGGCAACTGGCTATGTGTTAGTCTCAATCTTTTAAGGTTTGGCATACATAGGGGGTCGGAAAGTGCAGGTATCTACCCTACCTCTGCCTCACCTAGATATGTATTACGATGGAAAAGAAGTAATTACGACCAATTGTGTACTTGCAAACGAGTGTACTGATGGATGAAGTGAAGAAGACAGCGAGTGTCGAAGAAGTGGGAGGAGTGAAGACTAAAATCCGAAGGCTGTTCGAGGCTGCATAATATCAATTATCTATGGAGCAGACCGATAAGGCGCCGCCTGATGGGCTAGTAACGCTAATAACGTCTAGCGGCGATCGAGTATGATTAGGGGTGTTCAATCCGAGCGCTATACTACTTTCGTCTATCTATCCACGGGCGGGGCGGGCTCGGGCTGTGGAGAGCCGTTACTCCTTCACACATGATTCCACCACCTGCTTCTCACGCATTGTCAATGCTGACGAGAACCTTGTTGATGCAACCAGGGTTCTTTAGCTGATGGATGGATCCTACCGATGAACGATGCTCGGCCAGCCACACTACCGAAAGAGCGCCACCGAAGGATCAAACCCAGGCCTCCCAGCCAGTGGTACCTCCATATTGGCAGCATAGACGCTTCGAGTCTTATTCTTCCGTCGGATATTTGCGGCCTGCTCCTATTAGCCTGGAAGACAATACCGAGGAACTGCTAGAGCAAAGTAGCCCACTGTGGGCAAAAGCCGTTACCATCAATGACCATGTCGTTGTGTCAGGAAATATTCCATCCGTGGGGGCCTATACCGTCTGGAGCTGTCAGATCGAGATGCTTGACGTCGGTTAAATCCTTCTCTGTTCACGTGCGTCAGATTTAGCTGACAATACTGTTCATCCTCTCAAGGGCGGCTACATGATGATCAGAAAGAGGTATGAAAGGACAGGTCCTGCTGGCTTGAAATTCTTTCAACGATGGCTGCATACAGATACTCAGAGTTCGAGGACCTGCGTTCAAAGCTGGCAATGACTTTCCCCAACGCTGGCCAAGCCCTACCACCACTCCCGCCAAAAAGTGCCTTCTGTAAGCTACCCAAAAGATATTGCATATTTATTTTATCTAAGCACGTGATATCAAGCTAGATTCAAACCAAGTTTCTTAGAGAAGCGAAGAGTCGGTTTGGCCTATTTTCTCAAGTGAGCATCTTTCATTGCGCGACACGGCCATGGCTTATGAGAGAAGTTGTTTGCTTTTGAACCCCGAATTTGCTGCAGCTCCGATACTCAAGGATTTTATATTCGACTGATAGAACGGGAATACCATGATGGCTGCTTTCAGGGAGTATTAGAATATCCAATGGCCCTGGATAGTACCTCTAGATAAGTATGGATTAGATAATATAATTGTCGGGGAACTTTGGTAACATGATTCATGGGCCCTTGGATGAGGTGCGTCTATTGACAATCCAATCACTCGGCAACTGTCGTAATCTGAATGTTGATCTTGAACGCCCGTATTTTCTATGTTTGAGGCGGTCGCGATGCCATCATCGCTAGTAGGGAAAATGCAATCCGCGTTTAAATGCTCAATTCCTACACCCGGCTCGCTCGACGTCGCAATGGTTTCCATGGGGGATGCCACCTAAGCTGATGCATATGAAGATGATATTCTTCCATCCATCCGCTGATGGCCGCCCAATCAAGGCTTGCTCTTCGTGCCTCAGGTCGAAGTAGCCAAGGTCTTGACGATTTGTTACCTGTCACAGTCATCCAACGGGACCCTTCGCCTGTCAACATCAAAAAGCGACCACATTCCCTGTCCACCCACGACGGTGAGCATCTGACAAAGAGAACTCGCAACAACCCGAACAATATCCTCAAGACTCGCAATGTCAAAGTCTACTCTGGGAAGCTCAGTGCAAAGGGCGATTCGGCGCCTGCAGCTGAGGAGGCTGTGACGCAAGTCGCGGCCTTGCGCGATCCGCCTGCTCAATCCACCCCCATTGTGCAACGAACCCCTCACAATCCTACCAAAACCAACGGTTTGGTTAGCAGTATCCGTGAAAGTTCTTCTCTCAAGCTACAGAATACTACATTACTCAACAAGGTCGATAAGAGAAGCCTCCGATCAGATGGAGGATCACGCTTCAAGAGCGAGCTCGCATTGTATTTTGCAGACTACGATGAAGTCCTCAGTGACGAGCTGAAGAAGCAAGGTAACAATCTGTCGTTCCCGCAGTGGTGACTGCTCCTGACACTGTTTCAGAACTTTTGACGCCAGAGACCCGTATCCACATTGTTGATGAGCCTCTCCCGCCGTTTGCTCTTACTGCGCCATCTCCGCCTGCACTCAAGCATGACAAGACCACCGCACACCAGGGGTCATCTGGTCATGAGGAAGTAATGAATGGCAATGTCTCTGATGAGCAAGGGGAAATCCAGCACTGCCAGCTCAAGAATGCCGAAAGACTTGACATCTCGTCTACCGAAAGGCACTCTAGACACATCACGGATGATCCCCTTACCGATCAATTGTACTTTAAAGCTCATCGTCGCGCCGAAAGGGGGGAAAAGCAACACCGGAACCGCGAGAAAGAGAGTGCCCAGCATGAGCAGAGCCAGCTGGAGCGGATCCTTGAGGAGCTGAAAGGGCAGGCGTGGCTCAAGACTATGGGCATCACCGGTATCACAGACTCGGAAAGAAAAAGCTATGAACCCAAGCGGATTGTTTTCATCCAGCGTGTGACGGCGTTATTGGACAAATTCAAGGCATGGAAGGAGGAGGAGAAGCGCCGGAAAGCCGATAGAGAGCGGTCTTGCACAGTGGATGAGGAGGATGTAGATGAAGGAGATCAATCGGATCAATCCGACTCTCCCGCGGGACTGGATGGCATCGATGAGCGGGTCAACCCGACTGGAAGACAAAATGCCAATGCCAATGCCAGGTCGAAGCGCCTTAGGCGAAGAAGGTGTGCTGCAACACATACTCATGCATCCACAATGGAGGGAGGAGCTCGATCACAGCATGTCAATCTTCTGCCCATACCGGTCGAGAAACCTTTCACGTCCTTCTTTTCGAAACCTTACCAACGCGAATCAGCCCTCAGTGGCCATCGCCGTGGTAGGCAACGATTCGCATTTGGCCAGCAGATACCGGAGTTGGAGCAACAAGACTTTAGTCTCTCGGCGGACTGGCTTACGAGGAATGTCCTCGCAGCAAATGCGCGGAGCAGGCGTGCTGCTAAGAGAGATCATAAAGATGATTAGAACATGGTACGGCTTTGCGGTAAAACTCGGTGTAACAGGCAATTATGAGGCGTACGGGAAGAGGACTCCCGATAGCATGGGTGGCTGTGCGTTGTATCTGGGTGGGCTTAGCATGGTCCTGGTAGTTTATCGCAAAAGTCATTAAGGCTCAGATAACTCTAAGCACAAGTATATAATGGATCAACCCTCAACCTTGACTGTACACTTTACAGTATACACAAGCCGTTACTCTGGCCAAATGACATGTGATTTGAAAACGGCGGTAGCGGCAAACTCATTCATTCCGAATCAACGTAGTCTCCGTTCAACATAAAGTATTGGCGGCTTCGATGCTGTCAAACAAACACCAACACACCCTCTGCAAGCTTCTATGTCTGATGCATCGACGCCAAAGCATTGCCTTTCGAAGGAGGCTCCCTCAGCTCAACCAGCCGTGAGTTCGCTAGGCCTTCACATCCACCCTACGCGATCCCGAACCTCCAGTAATGGCGAGTATAATCGACCCTCAAAGCGCGCAACCGCTATCACCTGGCTTCTCTCTTACGCATCAGAAAGTTGAACTGGATATCGACCTCCTAGCACGGCGTTTGAAGGGCCGAACAGAGATCAACATCAACCCTCACTCCAAGGATTTGAGGAGTGTACGGCTCAACTGCCGACAATGCGATATCAAACGTATCACAGTCAACAACAAGCCATGTCCGAATTATAACTACGAAGAACCATACAATAAAACGACATTGCCGTGGAAAGCAAGCGTACATCAGCATCATATGCTCAGGAACAAGATCGAAGCTCATCTTAAGAGTCCGCCAGACGGAGAGCTGGTTATTAATCTGCCTAAAAGTGTCAAGATCGAGGAGTTAGACCCCTTCGCCATACCAGCATCGACACCTCTGGCTACAAGATCAAGCGTTGGTCTCAATTCGAAGGATGATCTACCGGGGGAGGCACTTTCTGCTCGGACTGCCATTGAACAGGATCTTCGCTATAAGTCGCTTGCTGTCGAAATAGAATTCGTAATCTCAAAGATTCGGGACGGCATGGAATTTGTGGGCTGGGAGGAAGAAGACCTGCGTTACCCTCATGCCTACACCAAGAGCTTTCCAGCGCCTGGAGGGGTATGCTGCCTCTTCCCTTGCCTCGATGACCTGGCGGCCCGTTGTACGTGGGAATTATCTATCAAGTGCTCCAAAACTCTTGGGGATGCGTTCAGCCTTCCTCAGTCAGATGCACCCAACGGCACAAGGGATGGCATGAATGGTGTACATAAAGACATTGCCAAGGCAGCTTTAGATCCATTCCAATCAAACATGAGTGCCGAAGATCAGGCACTTGAAATCTCTGTGATTTGTACGGGGGACTTGACAGATGAGGTACCGTGGAAGGAGTAGCTGCATCTGCTGTAACTGACCAAGTCAGGTTGATGACCATATCGTGCCAGCCAAAAAGAAATCGACTTTCTACTGCACAAGCCTTCTATCTGCGCAGCAGCTCGGATTCGCTATTGGACCGTTCGAGCATGTTGACTTGGCCGAATTCCGTGAAAGCGGAGAAGACGACAAGCTTGGGCAAAACGCGGTCCCTCTGCATGGGTTTTGTCTACCCGGTAGAGCGGAGGAAGTCAGAAACACATGTCTTCCAATGGCGAAGGTACGTTGTCCGATGCATGCAAGAATACAACAATGACCAGCCATAGGCCATCGACTTCTTCACATTGGAATACGGTCTCTACCCATTTTCAAACTACAAGCTCTGTTTCGTCGACGACATCAGTCCGGAGATCGTTCATACAGGATTCTTGACAATCTGTAGTAATAATTTGCTCTTTCCGGTTGATATCATCGAACCCCTTGAACGTACCTGTCGCCAGCTTACCCATGCCCTTGCATCACAATGGATGGGCGTCAGTGTGATCCCCAAGGAGCCCACAGATACTTGGGTGGTAGTCGGTATAGCATTTTTCATGACCGATGCATTTTTGCGGAAGCTGTTTGGCAAGAACGATTACGGCTTCCGTCAAAAGCAAGCGATGGATCGAGTTGTCGATCTCGATATTGGTCGCCCGTCGATCTATGATACTGGAGCTTTCGTTGGTTTGGATCAGTTCGAGGCTGAGTTCTTGGAACTCAAGGCTCCTCTAGTCCTTTCCATCCTAGATCGGCGATTCACCAAGACTGGTAGTGCGTCTGGGCTCTCTCGTACTATCTCACGGGTTTTCATGAATGCCACAGTGGGGGATTTAGCAAACCGTGCCATCAGTACTGCCTATTTTGCCAAAACTTGCGAGAGGCTCGGCCATGCCAAGCTCGAGTCTTTCTTCGCGCAGTGGGTGTACGGTGCCGGCTGCCCTCGATTCCGTGTCGCTCAAAAATTCAACAAGAAGAAAAACGTGGTTGAAATGCTGATTACACAAATCCAAGCAGAACCGCCGGATCGGGATCTTGAGAAGGACACTTTCATGCGGGACGTCAAAGAAGATCTTCACAACGTCTACGCTGGCCCTCTGCAGCCTGTGTTCACAGTAAGCCGCAGTCATCTTTTGTTGATTACAGGGGGCTAATTTGCAGGGTCCTATGACGATCTGCATTCACGAGGCTGACGGTTCTCCTTATGAACATCTGATCGAGATCAAGGAAGCCGTAACGAAAGTCGACATTAACTATAACACAAAGTACAAACGCCTAAAACGCAGCAAGCGGCAAAAAGAACGGATCGTTACTGCTGGTGGTGCAGACTACAACCCCGATGGAAATGATGACGTGCTCCTCTACTGCCTAGGCGACGTTCTACAGAGCGAGGAAGAAATCCAGCAATGGCGCTTGGCTGACTGGTCCAAAGAGGTAGAGGATCAGATGAGTCAAGAGTCGTACGAGTGGATTCGAATGGATTCCAATTTCGAATGGATATGCAGAATTCAATTGAACTTGCAAGGCTATATGTATCTCTCACAATTACAGCAAGACAAAGATGTTGTTGCCCAGTTGGAGGTATATATGACTCGTTCTCGTCTTACTCCATCGGTGCTGATCGTTGGCAGTCTGTTCAATACATGGCTTCCCAGAAGACACACCCCTTGATATCGACTATCATGCTGAGAACACTTATGGATACACGGTATTTCCATGGCGTCCGCACAGCCGCCGCAGATGCTCTGGTAAAACACGCAAAAGAAGGCGATATCAACTGGCTGGGCTTATTCCATCTAGAAAAGGCCTTCCAACATTTCTTCTGCTACAACGACTCACCAATGCCACGACCTAACGATTTTTCGGATCGAGCCGGCTATTTCATACAGTGTGCGATCCCAAGAGCAATTGCCCGGGTGAGAGATTCCTACGGCAGAAGCCCAATAAGAGCCCGAATGTTCTTGCTCGAGAAGCTCAAATTCAATGATAATTCAGATAACGAGGTAAGTGTAATAGTAATATACCCTGGGCCATCTGCTCATATCCTCAGTTTTCCGATAGCCATTACCTTGCCACACTCATGGAAGGATTATCGGAAGCAATGGCTTCGCGCCCGCCTCTTGGCCGGGAGACAGACAACGAATTCACGTTCGCCGAAAACGACGGAGACGATCTACGCTTCCACAAATCCTGTCTCGAAGAGATAGATAGATACAGACGCGCAGACGAATGGCTTCCATCATACCACAACGTCCTCTCCAGAGCAGCATTAAACAGCACAAGAGTCCTCTCAATAGCCGGCACCATCGACACCGTCCCCTCCCACCTCATCCAATACACTCGGGACGGCACCGCAGACCAACTGCGTCTGAACGCCTTCTCCAACCTTTTCGAAATGGGCCTGGGCAAGAACGACGCCGTGCTACGTTGGTTTCTATTCGCCCTAGGCTCAGACCCATCCCCTTATTTCCGCGATCACGCCTTCTATACCCTAGGTCAGTTCTTAGGCACCCTCGCCATCGGCCAGACCACCGAAATCAGACGAAACCAACAACAACAAGACAGCCTCATAATCGAACAAGAATCCTCCTCCACCGACGCCCGCAAAGCCGACCTCGCCCGCCGCACAACCATCCCAGGCGCCCTCGCCGCCCTCAAAGACGAAGTCAAAATCAACGACACCCTAAAAAGGGGCCTCTGGACCGCCATTACCAGCCCAATGCTCTCCTTACGCGAAGTACGAGAATTATTAGATATCTGTAGATTGCTATTCCATGAAGATACTCGTATGCTATTGGTGCTGCAATATCCACGATACTGGCGATGCCGAAAAATCGGGAAGGGGAAATTGGTCTTTGAACGTACAGAGAAGATTCGGACGAAGCCTTTGTTGAAACGGGTTGGTCCTCTTCCGCAGTCTGCACCGGTTTCTCCGTCGTTGGAGCGTGCAGAGAGTGGCGGTGGTGGTGGTGGTGGTGGTGGCACGCCGATGGCGCCGCCACCGCCGGCGCAACAGCGGAAACTGTTGTTCAAACCGCCGAGGAAGCCGAGTCTGCCGAGTTTTCCTAGTGAGTCCTCGGAGGCGTCTTCTTCGGCGGATATGGGGGGAAAGAAGGCGACTTCGGGTGCAGCGGTGGAGGGGGAGAAGCCAAAGTTGAAAATTAAATTGAAGGTAGGGGCTGCCGGTGCTAGGCTGGCGGAGGGGCGGTGATGGGGATGGGAAGGCGTGATGTGGATGCGGTGGAGCAAGATGGTGATGCCGTCGTAGGGGATGGATATTGAGAGATGGGGTGTATCCAGCGATGGCGTTGGGAGGCAACAGGTGATTTGAAAAAGGGGATAGAGACCAAAGATTTAAGCTAGATTTCCAAGTCGGATTTTCTGTGGAGTATGCCAACGTGCTACTTTGTTTACCTTTGATCTATGTCGGAGAGCCTCAAGCGTTAGTGTGAATTCAACGATATGTATACAGAGCACCCTGGCCTCTCCGCCATGCAGGAGAAATCTCTATTCGCCTCCCACCAACCCATCCAACCCCCCTGGAGCGCCTCCCAAAACCCCCGGCGCCGGCTGCATCACGCAAGTCCCATCCTGTTCCGCTTGTTGCTAGAGACACGGGAGTATCGTCTGTCTCGCCCTTCAAGCTCTATCATGGCCATATATAATAGGGAACATTCGCCGAGAACCCCAAGCTCACGAAAACTACACCCCACCAAAAAACGTTAGATTTAACAATATCCGAATAGAGGCATAGCCCAATAGGAAGCCGTGCCATCAGAACTCACCTTCCAACGCTTGCCGCAATTCTGACATTCGCAAAACGTCGTCATGGGCTCATCGGCGCTTCTCGTCTGCGCCTGATTATAGGCCACTTTCTTCTGCTTGCAGCGTCCGCACTCGAAACTCGTGCTGATGCTGCGCTCGGGCTTGGCGACTTGACTATTCTTCATGTTTATTTCATTGAACTCCTGGTCTTGCTTTTTCTGCTCTACGCTCTTGAGGTCTTCGTGCGTCATTGTGACGAAATGATCCGGGGTGATTTTGCCCGAGAGCACGCGGGTGCGTAGGGTGGGATTTTGTTTGTTCTTGAGGTTTTGGAAGAGGGAGCGGACTTTGGCTTTGTAAGGGGGGTTGTTTTCCGGGCCAAGGGTGGAGAAGGCGGCGGCTTCAATGGAGGTAGCGATGTGAATGATGGTGTTGGGAGCAACGTCAGAGGTGTGGGCGAGGCCGTTGTACAGGAGGCCAATGCAACTGTCCCGAGTGGCTTGGTTGGTGCGATCAATGGAAACGCCATCTTTCTGGTAGGTACGTTGGTCTGGAGGGACAGTAGGTTTTGCGGGTTCTTGCGCTACTGGAGAGTCGGTCGACGCGGAAGGTGAGGCCATTTTCTTGTTGCCCTTGGTGGATTGCGATCCGGTTGGGGTTGGTGTGCCTGCTTTGGTTCTTGTCACCTCGTCTCGCCACTTTTTGACAATCCCACCGGCGAGCTTTGCGACTTCAGGGTCTTCGTTTTGCTTGAACCGGTTAACGATGACGCCGATTTTTGTGGAACGCAATAAGTCTTCTGATGGCTTGACCCCTGTCTTCAGCTCGTTGAGGATCTTGATGATGTGTCCTGAGTCGCCGCCGGCTGTAGCAGCTTTCCCAAGTACTTTCGCTCTTTCGGACACTTGCTTGGCGTCCATGATGAAGGAGAAGGATCCGGGCACTGGAATGTGACGCAGCGGTTTGTGGAATGATATCAGCTGCCAGGTTTCGTGCCACCCTGGGATGTTTTATGTGGCTCAGGTCCGCATATCGTTTAGACTTCCAGATTTGCTGCTTTGTATAGCGTTGCTCTAGATACAGATGGTCAGCACACAAACACTGCTTCCCTGACCCATCAATGCGCCCTTCGTAAAGACAGTCACCTCCACAGACTCCGCCTCGTGTTTCGGACCACTCATGAGAACCAAGGCCTTCTGATGTTTTCCTCCAAGTTCAAGGTTTGATTGACGGAGCTATTACGGCGCCTTCGTTAACGTCCTTAGATAAGACTCCAGTTCCCCGTGACGGCGAGATGTGTGTAGAGAGGTGAGTAAGGACAATGTGCTTCTTTAGTGTTCGTAGAAAGTGCATGACCGCCTCGTCGCACCTGGCACCTGGAAGCTTTGCGGAATGGTCTTGGTCCTCCATCTGAGCTGGCGGCCTTGCAGTAGGGTCCGGTACGTTGCGGCAGAGCAAGTAGGTAATGGAGAAAGGTGCTTCACTCACCCGATACAACAACAGTCTTGGTGCCGGGTGGGCTGTTTACTGAGGATGGATTCGGTAAATATTAGTACCTAGTCCAGAGTGAGGGAGTCGAATACTTAGTCGCTGACAGAGCCTCACTTCTGGATGGAGCTAAAGACGAGATAGAGTTCAACCTACTTACCTAGGTAAGGTAGTAGGGGCTTGGTTTAGAGTAGCCGTTGACGATCAGGTGGGGAATTGGCGTGTGCACTATTCTTGCGAAAAGCTCGGCGCCTTTTTTTTTTGTGTTGCGCAACACTTTCTACCTACAATAGAAAGAAGTTATATATAAGGCTATAGGTAGTCTTTATATCTTTACGAATCTATACTACCTTATAAAACTTTTCAATACCTAGTATTAAGCCTAGAATAAGGTCGTTTTTCTCTACTTTTTCTCGTAAGAAATAAAGAAGATTTAAAGTTCTACGCTAAAGTTTAGTAGATTTCTCCACGATAAGCCGAGGTAAAGGAGAGAAGAAGGAAAATAGCTAATAAGATCGTTAAAAGAGCTTTTTGATTCTAGATTCTTAATAGTCGTAGATCGCCTATAGTAGCTCTATTCCTATCTAAGGTTTTAGGCTCTAATACCTCGTTTTAGTAGAGAGGGGGGGTCTCCTATAGAGGTGCCGCAGGACCCGAAAACCCGTCGGGTCGAATCCTAGAAATCTAGGACCCGACGGCCAGTCTATTCGCAAGGAATGGTGCACACGCCAAAACCCTTGACCATACCCCAACTCTGGTGCTCTCAACGATCTCCCATCCAGAAACACTTTCCATTAAAACAACAACATGAAGTACAAGTCGCCCTTTAGTATTTCATCTAGGATCTGCTGAACTCCATATAGCGCTGAACAAAAAGCCAAGGCAAACGCGGAGATGGCCAAGTCTTCGGGCCAAGCGACAAACACCGCGGCTCCTCCTGCCGAAAAGCAGCATGGACAGCCGGGTATGGATGCGGGTACTCTTACAAAGTGATGGTGCTGACTTTAGTTGGAATATAGGTGACTCGAAGTCTACTTTCCAGAAGCTCAAAGAGAACACCAAGACCGAGAAACCTGGTAGCCGATGAGTAATCCCGGGTGCCATTGAGCAGGGTGGAACATGATACAATGACACAGTCGGGAACCGGTGTGCTTGGAGTTTCCGAGGGGTATTGTTTGGAGGCGGCTTGATACCCCAACTGGATGACATTCTTTGAACAACACGTGGCTCTTTGATGCGAAAGTCCTCGAATTGTGCAAATGCGTCTTTGGTATCTCAAAATGAAGACTAACGTTGCGAAGATCATTGACGCCGCGCTTGGCAAGAACCTCCGTGAGCACGATTTCGACATCACTCAACATTGGTGGGCCCATTATGACTGCTCTGTTCACCTTCCTGTTCGTGACTGTTCTCCTCCTCGACCTCTCGATCCCGAACCTTCCTCTGATCTGCATGCTTCGCAGGATCAAATACGTATATGGGAAACTCAAGGAACAGTGTCCTCTTGAACACGGTCGGCATCGGCTCGTACAGCTGCGGAGGAAAGGGTATCAGGATACTGGTACGCCTCGTATAGCGCGAGAATGACTCCCAATGGTTGCCGCTCTCATACCGG
>QQTW01001474.1_pt1 | contig 16491 bp, 17 predicted proteins | sample 1904831 | NCBI WGS metagenome assembly QQTW01 (sample SAMN09435610, study PRJNA476489) | Subsurface metagenome, whole genome shotgun sequencing project. | reverse complement strand
ATCGCACTGAGCAATTTATTCAAAAACAGCCCAAAGTATCGGTTTCGCCCCCTAACCCCCAAGCTTGGGGGAACTGGATTCTTAAGCCCCCATTGGGGGTCTGGGGGCAGATAAATATCTCACTGACTCAAAACGGATCGATATATGACTTCCCTAACTTTAAACCTTCGCTCTACGATGGAACTGACTGACGAGCGATTCGAGCAGATTTGTCACTCTAACCAAGATTTGAGATTTGAGCGTAGTGCTAAAGGAGAGTTAATTGTCATGCTGCCAACTGGAAGCGAAACAGGAAGACAAAACTGGGGATTAGCTGGGCAGTTGTGGCTTTGGAATCAGCAAACTCGTCTTGGTGTAGGGTTTGATTCTTCGGCTGGATTTACCTTGCCTAATGGAGCAATTCGTTCTCCTGATGCATCTTGGATAAAACAAGAGCGCTGGGATGCTCTTAGTCAGGCACAAAAGCGTAAATTTGCGCCAATTTGTCCAGATTTTGTCGTGGAATTATGTTCGCCAGGCGATCGCTTGGCAGATGTACAAAGCAAAATGCAGGAATATTTAAATAATGGCACTTGCTTAGGCTGGCTAATTGTTCCTGAAACTCGGCAGGTTGAAGTTTGTCGCTTAAATCGGGATGTAGAAATTCTTAGCAATCCTGTTTCTCTATCTGGAGAAGACGTATTACCTGGATTTGAGCTAGATTTATCAGATATTTGGGCTTAATTGGTATTAATGGGCGATCGCACAAGGTTTGGCAAAGAAGACAAGCAAGTTAAGTTAATCAGAGCTTCCCTGCCTCCCCTGCTCCCCATCTCCCCATCTCCCCATCTGCGTCCATCTGCGTCCATCTGCGTTCGCCATCTCCCCATCTCCCTATCTCCCCAACATGGAACCCCATCAACTTAACGTCCATATCCAAGGACAAGGATTCCCCATCCTCTGCTTGCACGGGCATCCAGGTTCTGGTAGTAGTATGTCTGTGTTTACGCAACACTTGTCTCAGCGTTTTCGGGCGGTTTCTCCCGACTTGCGCGGATATGGCAAAAGTCACTACCAGGGCAATTTTGCTATGCAAGATCATTTAATCGATTTAGAGGCGCTGCTAGACCGTTTAAAAATTGAAAAATGCCTCGTCCTTGGCTGGTCGCTAGGTGGCATTTTAGCGATGGAATTAGCTTTGAAGCTACCAGAACGAGTTACTGGATTAATTTTAATTGCCACAGCCGCTCGACCTAGAGGGAATCATCCGCCAATTAGCTGGCAAGATAATTTATTTACTGGGGTAGCCTCAATAATTAATAAGCTACAACCTAGCTGGCAGTGGAATATCGATACTTTTGGCAAAAAGTCACTTTATCGCTATCTCGTTCGACAACATACGCCTGCTACCTACGGCTACCTTGCTGCTGATGCCATGTCAGCTTATCTGCAAACTTCTAATGCTGCTAATAATGCGCTAAATACTGCCCTCAAAGCTGGCTACAATCGCCTAGAAGCATTAGCACAAATTCAATGCCCGTGTTTAATGCTAGCTGGCGCAGAAGACAGACATATTACCGCCCAATCGAGCTTAGAAACTGCCCAACACCTCAAGGATTGCCAATGGCAATGCTACCCCAACACCGCCCACTTATTCCCCTGGGAAATTCCTGGGCAAGTAATTAGCGACATTGATCGCTGGATTGAGTTACATCCAGAGGTGAGTAGGAAGGGAAAAGGTTAAAGGGGAAGGGTTAAAGGAGGAGAAACCTTTATCCTGATGATTCCCCTGCTGCATGAGGCGATCGCTACTAATTACTGAAAACTGGCTGATTCTGACGAGGTTTCTCGCTTAAGTCTTCCGCAATTGTCAAATTTGCTGGTTTGCAACGCTTTACAGCAACGCTAATTCCAGTTGCGCCTTCTTGCTCTAAATCTTCTACATAACCATTCATCGCTGTATGTGCTTCTTTTGTGCTTAAAAATGGACCGAAGTAATACGTGCAACGCGGGTTCTGCGTTACCACCTCTATCCACCAAGCCCAACCTAAGCTTTGAAAAAAGTTAGTCAAAATCTCTTTGATGTCTTGCCAAATGTTGTTCATTTTTCTTGCCTACTGCTATTTACAAGGTGCTATCCAGTCCAATTGCTCTTGATATTATTCCCAATTTGTTATGCTTCCTTACGCTTCTTTTCTCAATTTATTTGTTTGTAACTTATCCAAATAGAGTTTGTTGCCCCAGCGTTGACGATAAATCTCATATAAAGCCATACCTGCGGCTACAGAAGCATTCAAGCTAGGTGTATTTCCTGCTAAAGGAATAGAGACTAATACATCGCAACTGCGTTGAGTTAGCAAGCTCAACCCTTCACCTTCTGCGCCGATAACTAAGACGATTGGACCGCTGAACTGTACTGTATGTATGGGTTGGCTAGCGGTTGCTGCTGTACCATAAATCCAAAAGCCAGCAGCCTTTAATTCTTCCAAAGCGCGGCTGAGATTTACTACCCTTGCAACAGCAAATGTCTCTAAAGCTCCTGCTGCTACCTTCATGACGCTAGAAGTCACCCCTACTGCCCTTCTTTGGGGAATTACTAAGCCTTGAGCGCCAATAGCTTCTGCTGTGCGAATAATTGCCCCCAAATTGTGAGGATCGGTAAGACTATCAACAACTACAATTACTGGTTGCTCTGAACTTGATTTCGCTTTTTCGATCAATTCGCCCAATTCGCTGTAGTCGTAGGGGGCAATTTGCGCCGCTACTCCTTGATGATTTGCCCGATTGGTAATTTGATCTAAACGTTTAGGATCGACTTCATCAATAACTGTGCCATTGTCTTTAGCCCCAGCAATCAAAGAATGAAAGCGAGGATCGTAGCGTAAGCGAGAAGTAATCCAAATCCTGTTAAGACGACGTTGGTTTTCTAAAGCTGTTAGTACAGTATGACGACCATAGAGCAAGTCGTTATCTTCTTCTACGTCAGGAGGCGGTGGAGGGGAAAATCTGGGAGCGCGCTCTTGACTATAGCTACGCTCTGACGAAAATTTTGGGGCGCGTTCTTGACTATAGCTACGCTCTGATGTTTGTGGTGTTCTCGATAATCTGACTTTAGCTGGCTTACCAGCTTTTTTAGGGAAATCGCTATCATAGCTACGATTGACAACTTTTCTAGGGAGATCGCTATTGTAGTTACGATTAGTGGCTTTCTTGGGAAAATCGCTATTGTAGCTATTACTTGTTTGCTTTTTCAGCACTGGTTTTGCAGTACCATTGCCTTGATTTTTCTTTGGTTTGCCTTGATGCGGTTTACCAGAAGCTATTTGTTTATAAGGTTTATCAGCCATTTGCTTTTTATGTTTTAGATCTGGTCTTCCGTACCAGTTATTAATTTATAGAAATCAAAAATCTATTTTAGTATCCAAAGATCGATCTTTGCTATTGCTTGGCGATCCCAGCAAAGATATAATTTAAAGCTTTACATTGCTGCCTTGAATCTACTCTTCTGCATCGACTGCCAAACTTAGCTTTTCTAGCAACTGACTTAAGCGGGGCAAATCAGTGAGGTAAAGATAACCGATTAAAGTTTCTAAACTAGTAGCCTGTTGATAAATCTCCGGATTGACGCGCCTAGAAGATTTTGCAGTATTGCGCCCACGCCGGACAATTTCTAATTCGGTAGCATTCAGGTGAGGAGTAAGCGAGGCTAAATGTAATGCTTGAGTTTCAGCGCGGACTTGCTCTACTACTAATTGATGATAGTGGTGCGATCGCTTTGGCGGCAGTAAATAACTAGTTCTAATATACAGTTCGTACACGGCATCACCTAGATAAGCTAATGCTGCGGGCGAAAGCTGCTGGATCTGTGCTGCCATTAATCCCACCGCTAACGGCTGTAAATGCTGGGCTACCAAACCGAAATTTGGCAATTGAACTAAGCAATCCTCATCCGTCACAAAGCAATTATCCCTCACTGGCAATATTTTGTGCTGTATTGCACCTACGCTACTATAACTGTTGATGTCGATTGTTAGGTGCGATCGCTAAAGTTAAGCGAACAAAATAAAAATTAAGCTACCCAGATTACAAAAATCGGATAGCAATAAGTAATTTGTCTTGTGGCAAGTGCTTAAGACTTTTTAGCATTCTCTAAAGCTATGTCTACGCTGGGGCGCAGAGACAAAAATTGTTCTAAACGAACCAGCTTTACCGTTTGCGTAACACGGGCATTAGTAACAATCTGCGATGTACCTCCAGCGCTTTGAGCTTGTTTAGCTAGTTGTACTAAAGCACCTAAGCCAGAGCTATCAACAAAGTCAATTTGAGACAGATCCAAAATAATGTGTATTGGTCCTTCTTCAATACATTTGCTGATAACTTTGCGGAATGTCGGCTCGGAAAAAGCATCTAACAAACCTGTAAGGCGGAATAGCTGGTAGTTATCCTGGACTTCACGAGTACCTCTCAGGCTAACAGTTAGGTTCAGTGGTTCAGCGATAATACCCTCCTTGTGGTGTCTGCTGTAAAGTTGAGGATCAAGTATAAATTCTTTTATAAGATGTTGTCTACAGTCTTTAGGAAGGGGATGGGGAAGCAGGGGTGCAGGGGGAGTTGAAATTTGTACCACCTACTTATGACCATACCCAGAGAGATCAGAGGTGATTGCTCTAACAGAGGGTAAGGGTTCCCCACCTCCCGATCTCCTAATCAATACTAATCGCTGTCGGCGCTGAACCTGTTGTCGTTGAGGAACCTGGAGATAATTTGCGGTACTGGCTGTACAAGCGATCGCGCCATGCGAAAAATGGTTGGTATGCTAAGTTATCAGCTAATCCTGGTACGCCTTTGCCTTTGACGCTGGCTGGTAGATCTAAATAAGGTCCATCAGGAAATTTGATGAGCATTGATACTCCTGCTACTGCCAAATCTGCTATTGTTGTGCGATCGCCTACTAAATATGGACTATCTGCTAGCAATAGGCATAATGCTTCTAAATCTTGCTTCAAATCGTTTTCGGCTGACTTGACTACATCGGGACTATACCCAACACCAAATCCCAAGATTTTTAGTACGTCATTGGGGACGACTTCAAATAAGCCTTTAATCAGATCAGGCGTTGTGTTTGGTAGCAAAGCTTTACGGAAGTTTTGATCTTGACTGAGTGCGCCAAATAAAGCTTTACGGCTTTTGATCCCAATAGACTCATCAGCCCATTCTTCTATGAGCAGACACATGCCTCTTTGTTTAGGATCGGTAGGAATCAAAGGGCGACTGGGATATTGTCTGTCTAGGTATTTAGCGATTTCTGTAGAATCTGCAACAATGTTATTACCATCTTTGATAACGGGTACTTTCCTTTGACCTGTCATCCGAAACAAGTCTACTTGTCCAATTCCTGGCGTTACTTCTATTTTGCGGTAATCTAATCCTTTGTAATCTAGAATTAAACGGACTTTTTCTGAATACTGGGACAATTCAAACTGATATAGTTCAATCATTTGTATATCCTTTTTAGACTTACTTTAAGTAATAATATCGAAGTATTCGCTTTCTTAATTAATATATTTCATTCAATGAATTTGTGTTTTTTGGCGACAATCCAATACCTAATAATAAATACTCCCTCAGATAATAGGCTGAGGGAGTTTTAGTGACTATATAGTTTGTCAATTTCTTAATTATGCAGTCCGACGTGTGATCAAACCCCAAATAAAGAGTAGAACGATTGCACCAATTACCGCAAAAATAATGCTTGGTAAAGTCAATGCGCCTACAGTAGCAGCTGTTCCTACACCACCGCCAAAGAATAGCCCGCCTAACCAGCCACCAACTAATGCACCTAGAATCCCTAAAATCATTGTTGCTAGGATACCGCCGCCTTGATGTCCTGGATAGATAGCTTTAGCAATCGCTCCAGCTATTAAACCTAATACAACCCATGCTAAAAGACCCCACATATTTTTTCTCCTTAACTTTTGTTAATTTCGCTTCGTTATGTATAACCTAACACTTAGATTTTGGTATTTCCCTCTACCGTAAGTAATAACCTCAAGGCATAGAAATTGCAGCAATATTTATTAGAATCTAAGTTATTTATTTTTGATAAAGCTAGTATTAAATATTTAGTTTTCAAAGTTTATTGAAATGTGGAATATATTGGCTCAATCTAAGATTTTGTCTACTTATATTAGCGAAAAAATTGTTATATTGCTCCTTTATTAAATCTTTACCGTACCAAGCGCTTGTATTTGTCCTGACTCTGTGCAAGCTTGGATCAAAAGATAATGGGCGATCGCCAAAAAAAAGCATGCAAACTATCTAAATTAATAAATATATCTATCTCTAGCTAGATGTTTGCTACAGTAAGGGGAAAATGTTTGTACATTTATAGTCAAATGTTGTAAAAATTAACAAGCCCTGGAAATAAGAGGAAAGCAACAGTGAGCGAAAAACGATATCAGAATAATTTGCTCAAAAAAGCAGCTTGTATAGTAGGAGTAGCTGGAGCCAGTATCATAATTGGGTTTCCGCTACAAGCACAGCAATCGGGAGGAGGAGCGCTTAATCCTAGCCCAAGTATTTTTAACGAGCCTCCTTATAATCGTCGCGGTGCAGGCTCTACAACACCGACTCCAGACACGACTAGTCCTTCGACAACGCCTCCGGCAACTACTCCAGATACTACTGTTCCCACTACTCCAACACCTACTACTCCAGATGCCACTACTCCAACGCCTACTGGCAGCCCAACGTCTGGAACTGGAACAGAAAACGTAGTAGCTCTAGCGGCTGCCAATGGTTCTTTTAAAACGCTAACAGCAGCTTTAAAAGCCGCTGACTTGACTACAACTTTAGAAGGAACAGGTCCATTTACAGTTTTTGCCCCTACGGATGAAGCTTTCGCAGCATTGCCTCAAGAGGCGTTGCAAGAATTGCTTAAGCCAGAGAACAAAGCTTTACTAGCCAAAATTCTGACTTACCATGTAGTTCCTGGCAATGTCGCATCTACAGATCTCAAATCAGGAACAGTCAAAACAGTAGAAGGCGGTGCAATCAACGTTAAGGTCGATCCCGCTACTGGCGTAACAGTGAATGAAGCTAGAGTAGTTCAACCAGATATCAAAGCTAGCAACGGCGTAATTCATGTAATTGACAGGGTGATTTTGCCACCAGACATTTAATTAAAGTCAGCAGGGGTGCAATGCATTGCACCCGTACAAAAGTCAAAAATAATATCTCTTGAGATATTAGGCTTTAATTTTCTTACTTTTGACTGTCGTGCAATAAAAACGCTTAGTTAGTATTTCAAGCAAGTAATACTCATTCAAACTCAAATTTGAATGAGTTTTTTGCTGTTAGCTAGCAAGCCAATCTTGTTTGAGAATTGCATAAAGTTTGACATCGTAAAAACTGCCTTTGGCAAAGAGATGTTGGCGCAGTATGCCTTCAAATTGCATCCCTACTTTTTCCATAACTCTTGCTGAGGCTGTATTAGCAATAGCGCATCTAGCTTCAATTCGATTTAGCTTCATCATGCCAAAACCGAAGCCAAAAAGCGATCGCACAGCTTCAGGCATATATCCTTGACCCCAATATTTGCTAGATAGTGCATAGCCAATTTCTGCGCGCCTGGCTGTAGCAATCCAATTTGTAAAGCCACAAGTTCCGATAACTTTGTTATCAGCTTTGCAAACAATTCCCCAACTAGCTAATTGATGGTTGCGATATTGGGCGATGACTGATTCAATAAATTGTTTGCTCTGGTCAACTGATTTATGTGCTGACCATGTAGCATACTGAGAAACTTTTATATCAGCAGCATACTCAAAAATATCTTCTACATCATTTAAATTAAGGCTTCGTAGCAAAAGACGTTGAGTTTCCAATACTGGTAAGTTGTTCATGCAATAAGCAGAGTAATTTTGTGATCCAATGCAATGCAATGCAATTTTCTCTATATCAACTTTAAAATCAAATAACGCTGTTGGTATTTTTGTGCCTAAATAAAATGAAGTTAAGTCTGTGCGCGATCGCCAAAAATGAGGAAGCCGCTTTACCCAAATGCTTAAGCAGCGTTAAAGGTGTAGTAGATGAAATAGTTTTGCTAGATACTGGTTCAAGCGATCGCACTGTAGAAGTGGCGCGCAATTTTGGCGCTAAAGTCTATAACTACCAGTGGTGCAATGATTTCTCCGCAGCGCGCAATGAAGCTTTAAAGTACGTGCAAGGCGACTGGGTTTTAGTATTAGATGCAGATGAAGTGCTAGTACCAGAAATTGTCCCCAGCCTCAAGCAAGCAATAGCAAGCGATCGCTATTTGGTAATTAACTTACTCCGTCAAGAAGTTGGTGCTGCACAATCTCCTTATTCTTTGGTTTCTCGGTTATTTCGCCATCACCCCGATATTTATTTTTCTCGCCCATATCACGCGCTGATCGATGACAGCGTGGCACTAATTTTAAACCAAGAACCCCATTGGCAAATAGGTAATTTGGCAGAAGTTGCCCTCTTGCATGAAGGTTATCAAAAAAATGCGATCGCTTCCCAAAATAAGTTTGATAAAGCGCGAGTAGCAATGGAAGGCTTTTTAGCGAATCATCCTGACGATCCTTATGTTTGCAGCAAATTAGGCGCTTTATACGTAGAATCTGATTTAACTTGCAAAGGTATTGAGTTATTAGAACGCGGACTTCATGCTACATCTGTAAGCGCGGATATTTTATACGAACTCCACTACCACTTAGGTATTGCTTATACCCGCCTGCAACAGCCGCAAAAAGCGATCGCTCATTACCACAGCGCGACTTCTGTTGATGTCTATCCGATGCTCAAACTCGGCGCTTACAATAACTTGGGTTCCTTAAAATGCGCTCTTGGAGATTTTATTGGCGCGAAAGCAAATTATGAAATGGCTGTGCAAATTGACCCTAATTTTGCTACAGGTTATTTCAACTTGGGATTAACTTGGAAGGCGATGGGGAAGTTGAATGAGGCGATCGCAGCTTATCAGCAAGCGATCGCGCTTTACCCTGATTATGCCGAAGCTTATCAAAATTTGGGCGTAGTACTGCTCAAAGTTGGGTTAGTAACAGATAGTATAGAGGCGTTTACTGAAGCGATCGCCTTGCACGAACAACATAACCCTATAGCCGCGCAGCAACTACGCCAAGGCTTGAAAGAAATGGGTTTTCAAGTTTGACTAGCACTTTAGAGCTTGTTGGCTTGCGCTTGAGGTATTACTCAGATGAAATATTAATACTGATATGAATAGTAACTAAGCAAGCCCCAACTAACTTGACATTAACTGTTGGCTATGTCTTAAAATAACCAGGACTGTATATATTGTTATCTTGCCTCCAAAAAGTACTTACTTGTTATCTTGGATAGAAAGCAAAAACCTATTTTCCATGTGTCCCTAACCCTTTGTCGTAGCCTTAAGGGGAGCAATAACGGCAAAAAACAGCACTTATGCCTGCTGCCATTGCCAATTATCTTTAAAAACATGGAGTAGAGATCTAGGCATGAATATTTTTAACGGTAATTTGGCACTACATGCGCAGCGTACATACAACAATTGATAATTTCAAGAACACTCAGCGGCGATAAAGCTAAACAGAGGAGTAGCCAATTAGTAAGACTTGTTAAATTAACTCAATCGTAATTAACGTATCTACCAGCTATGCGAATCTTAATTGTTGAAGATGATGAAAGGATAGCAGAATCTCTATCAGAAGCTCTTACAGACCAGCATTACATTGTAGACATTGCTAGCGATGGTGAAAAAGGCTGGGAATTTGCAGAAGCATTGACCTATGATTTGATTCTATTAGATTTGATGCTACCAAAACTTGATGGTATGAGCCTTTGCCAACAGCTACGTTCTCGCGGGTATCGAATGCCAATTCTGCTCTTAACAGCGCGCGATACAACGGCTGATAAAGTTGCAGGGTTAGATGTCGGCGCAGATGATTATGTAGTTAAACCCTACAAGCTACAAGAATTAATGGCACGTTTGCGCGCTTTGCTGCGTCGAGGTAGTTTGGAAGCGCCGCCTGTACTGCAATGGGGCAACTTGCAGCTTGACTGTAATACCTGTGAAGTAGCTTATGACAATCGTCAAGTGCAGATCACACCAAAAGAATATCGTCTTTTAGAACTATTTTTGCGTCGTGGTTGTCGCGTATTTAGCCGGAGTGCAATTTTAGAAAATTTGTGGTCGTTTGAAGAACCACCAGGAGAGGATACAGTCAAGACTCATATTAAGCGTCTGCGACAAAAACTAAAAGTAGTGGGAGCGCCAGATGATTTTATTGAGACGGTTTACGGGCTTGGGTATCGCCTCAAACCGAACCCCCGATCGGCAGATATTTAAGTCTTTACGCTTGTACCTGCTACTGTCTTATTTGACAGTGATGACAGCAATTTTAGGGGCATTTGGCGCAGCAGTATATGTTTTTTTCTCTCGCAGCCTTGACCAACAACTAGACCAACATCTACTAACTTTAGCCCAAGCCGCAGTTCCTAGTTTAGATGTTGTTAAAAGTAAAAAGCTGCCAAAATTAGCCCAAAACTCTCCCTGGCGCGATTTATTTGCTCGCGATCAAAGTTTGGAATGGTTTAATACTGACGGCAAGCTTTTAGCCAAGCAAGGAAATATCTTTACCAATTTGCCTTTAAAGAAAGGCTCACAAAGCATCCAGCAAGTCAATCAAGTTCGGACTTTAACTATTGCTGTGTATTCTGGTCCAAACGAAAAAATGCTGCAACTCAAAGGCTATATTCGCGCCAGCGAATCTACCAAGCAAGCAGAAGCAGTAATAAAGAAACTCGTTTGGGGACTAGGTTCGGGGGGAACGATCGCCTTAATTTTTACGACTATTGGCGGTATGTGGTTAACTCAACAAGCGGTTGAACCAATTGAGCAAAGTTTCCAGCGCTTGAAACAATTTACCGCTAATGCCTCTCACGAGTTGCGCAGTCCGTTGACAGTGATCAATACTGCTGTAGAAGTGATGCAAAGCCATCCAGAGCGCATTCATCCTTTAGATACCAAAAAGCTAGTGGCGATCGCCAGTGCTAACGATCAACTTACTCGTTTGGCTGAAGATTTGCTATTTTTAGCGAAAAAAGATGCTGTAGCCACACAGCCCGCCAGCGAAAAAACATCTGTTGTTTTAGACAAATTGTTGCGAGATGTTGTTGCCCGTTTAGAGTTTCAAGCTGAAGTCAAAGCGATCGCCATTGTATCTACTTTACTTGCAGACATATCTGTCAGGGGCGAAGCTGCTGGGCTGCATCGCTTGTTTTTCAACTTGTTAGAAAATGCCCTCAAATACTCCCATCCAGGGGGAAAAATTAGTCTGTCTATGTCAGTACAGGGTCATTTGGCGATCGTGCGCGTGGAAGATGATGGTATGGGTATTGCACCAGAGAATCTACCCTTTATTTTCCAGCGTTTTTGGCGCTCAGACGCAGCGCGGAGCAGACAAATTAAAGGTTCGGGTTTGGGGCTAGCAATTGCTAGTGCGATCGCCGAGCAGTATCAAGGCAAAATTGAAGTCACAAGCCAACTTGGTAAAGGTAGCTGCTTTTCGGTATATCTCCAACGAGCGTAAAAAGCTCTTGACTTCGCCCCAAGTTTGTCACTTTTTCCAGCTAATCTAAGCGGCATTACCCCTTGCCCTTTAACCGACTTCTGCAAGAAGTCTCTTACGATGCAGGCATATTTAAGGCGAAAAAGTTTATCTTGTAGTTGGTTTGTGGCACTAAACAGTTTTTTGGTTGCTAAACCGCTAAGTCTTTTAGGATTAGTGGGGGGAAGTGTCTTAATTACCACACTATTGCTTTGGCAAGCCCTAATTGCTCAAGAACGATCGTACATTCATCAAGAAACGCAACTAGCAGCAGAAAGCATAGAAAACGAGCTTGTAGCTGGGATGGAATCTCGCATCCAAACGCTAGTACGCATGAGCGAACGTTGGCAAATGCAAGGTAATATCCCCAAAAATCAATGGGAATTTGAAGCGAGTTTGAATGTCCGCGATTTTAAGGGATTTCAGGCGATGCAATGGGTAGATCCTTCTTTGCACGTCCGCTGGATTGTGCCACTCAAAGGTAATGAAGCAAGCTTGAATGTAAATTTGGGATTGCAACACCGCCACCGCGTAGCTTTAGAACTAGCACGCGATCGCCGCGATGCGACAATTACTCATTCGCTCAATTTGGTGCAGGGTGGCAAGGGTTTTTTGGTTGACATTCCCTTAGTTGACGGTCAAACTTACAACGGTTTCATTGTGGGCGTTTTTCGCACGCAGACTGTGTTTGACGCTATTTTGAAAGACACAAAACAAGTTGCGCCTGGATATGCGATCGCACTTTTTGATGGCAATGAGGAAATTTACCGCCGTTATAGTAGCTCAAAGCTTGAGCAACAGTGGCATGAAGACGTAAAGATAAATCTGCACAGTCTGCAAAACACTAATTGGCGGCTGCGGGTTCAGCCTACACCTGAGTTATTGCGGCAATTGCAATCTCCTTTACCAGAAGTAGTATTAGCTGGGGGAATTTTGATGGCAATGCTGTTAGTAATTGCCGTTCATCTAGCTCAACAGGCGCAGTTTCGGGCAAAACAAGCTGAACTTACCAATCAAAAACTAGAAAAAGAAATTAGTGAGCGCCATCGCGCCGAAAGACTGTTAGGGGTGCAGCATACTATTACCCGCATCTTAGCAGATGCCAGCGCTCTTGACGAAGCTACCCCCAATATTCTCCAAGCGATCGGCGAAAACTTGATGTGGGATTTGGGCGAACTTTGGCTAGTAGATGCGCAAGCTAATGTACTGCATTGTGTAGAAACTTGGCATAGCTCGTTGTTTCAAGTTTCTAAGTCTGAAGTCATCCCCTGGCGTACTGTTTTTCCCCCTCATATCGGTTTACCAGGTCAAATTTGGGCTAACAACAAAACTATCTGGATTGAAGATGTAGATCGAGAACCCAATTGTATTCCAGTAGCAAGTAATGCTAAACAAGGGCTGCATGCGGCTTTTGGTTTCCCGATTGTCAGTGGTAGTGAGGTTATTGGCGTAATTACCTTCTTCAGCTATCGCTATCAACAGCCGGAAGCAGATGTACTTCAGATGCTCGACGATGTTAGCAGTCAAAGCGGACAGTTTATAGAGCGAAAATGGGCAGAAACAGCCTTAAGAAAAGCTCATGACGAGTTAGAAAGACGAGTAGAAGCAAGGACTACTGAGCTTTCTTTGTCAAATCAGCTACTTACGCAGGAAATCGATGAGCGCAAGCGTGTAGAGGAGCAAATCAAAGCTTCGCTGAAAGAAAAAGAGGTTTTACTTAAAGAAATTCACCATCGCGTCAAAAATAATTTACAAGTCATCTCTAGCCTGCTCAAACTCCAATGCGCATCTATCCAAGAAAAACAGACTTTAGCAATATTTCGAGAAAGCCAAAATCGCATTGAATCAATGGCACTAATCCACGAACAACTATATCAATCTAAAAATTTGTCAGGCATTGATTTTGCTAAATACATTCATAACTTAGTAGCTAATTTGTTTTGTGCCTATGAAGTCAATACAAATAACATTAATTTTAAGCTAAATATTAATAAAATTCATTTGGATATTAATGCAGCAATTCCTTGCGGTCTAATTATTAATGAATTGATTGCAAACTCTTTAAAGTATGCTTTTCCATGTCAGGAAAAAGGTGAAATAGTTATTAATTTCTTTTCTGTTAATAGCAAATTTATTTTAATTGTCAAAGATAACGGTATAGGTTTTCCCAAAGATTTAGATTATCTCAATACCCAAACTTTAGGCTTACAACTAGTAGTCGCTTTAACAGAGCAGTTAGAAGGGCAAATTGAACTAAATAATAAGCAAGGCACAGAGTTTAAAATTGCATTTTCCAGAGTAAATAATACCGAAGTAGGCTAAAGTAATGAGCGACGAAGTTACTATTTTAATAGTTGAAGATGAAAGAATCGTTGCCAAAGACATCCAAGTTAGCCTAGAACAGCTAGGCTATCAAGTTCCAGCTATTGCTTCTTCGGGAAAAGAAGCCCTCAATAAAGCAGCACAAATTTGTCCAGATGTAGTATTAATGGACATAAATTTGAAAGGCGATATAGATGGGATAGAAACTGCTAAAAACATTAAAAATCGCTTTGATGTTTTAATAATTTATCTTACTGCCTATGCAGACGATCATACATTAGAAAGAGCGCAAGCAACAGAGCCAACAGGGTACATACTTAAGCCTTTTAAAATTAGAGAATTACACGCAACAATCCAAATGGCAATTGTTAAGCACCGCTTGGAAATTAGGCTAAAAAAACAGGAACAATGGTTTGCCACTGTACTCAAAAGTATTGGAGATGCGGTAATTGCTACTGATGTTGAAGGATTAGTAACTTATATGAATCCTGTTGCCGAAAAACTCACAGGTTGGCAGCAACAGCAGGCTATTGGTAGAAGTTTAATAGAAGTAGCTCCAATTATTAATAGCGAAACTAAAATAAAAATTCAAAATTATCTCAACAAAGTGCTTCAGGAAGGAGCAGCTAGTTGTCTAACAGAGCAAATTCTCCTAGTTCCCAAAGGCGGTAAAGAAATAGCAGTTGCTGAATGTACTGCGCCCATACTTGACGATACAGGAAAAGTTACAGGGCTAGTTATAGATTTTCGGGATATTACCGACATTAAGCAAGCAGAAATAGAAATCCGCCATGCATTAGTCAAAGAAAAAGAACTTAACGAATCTAAGTCACAATTTATTTGCACAACATCCCACGAATTTCGCACGCCGCTAGCGACTATCTTATCTTCTACTGACTTATTAGAACAATACGGTTACCGTTGGGTTGAATCTAAAAAACTTGAACATTTGCATCGCATTCAAAATGCCACAGAACATATGATCAAACTTTTAGATGATGTTCTATTAGTAAATAAAGCAGAAGTAGGGAAATGGAAATTTAAACCAAATTCATTAAATTTAGTCAAGTTCTGCCAAGATTTGGTGCAGGAGATGCAAGCAATTGCTGGCGATCGCTACACCATCAAATTTATTACCCAAGGCATGCATAATACTGTTTATTTAGATGAAAAATTACTGCGGCATATCCTAACTAACTTGCTCTCAAATGCGATCAAGTATTCCCCCCAAGGTGGCATGATTGAATTTAGTCTTGTCTGTACCCAGGTTGCAGCTATTTTCACAATTAAAGACAACGGTATTGGCATTCCCGAAAAAGATCGAGAACAACTTTTTCAATCTTTTCACAGAGGCAGTAATGTAGGCGCAACTTCTGGTACAGGGTTAGGGCTAACCATAGTCAAAGAAGCTGTAGACATACACGGCGGCGAGATTACCTTTACAAGTATTGAAGTGGGAACAACATTTACAGTTACTCTTCCCTTGCATTGAGGAACCAAAGATGACAACAATTTTAGTAATTGAAGACCGAGCGCCACTGCGAACTAATATCTTAGAACTCTTATCTGAGGCAAATTTTAACGCCATTGGCTTTGAAAGAGGGTTTACGGGGATGATGTGGGCGCTCAACAACATTCCAGATGTAATTATTTGCGATATTATGATGCCTGACTTAGACGGTTACAACATCCTTAGCGAGTTAAATCGTCATCCGAGTATGGCAACAGTAGGCTTTATTTTTCTAACTGCCAAAGCTGACCAAGATTCTGTACGTGAGGGGATGGAATTGGGAGCAGATGTTTATCTTACCAAGCCATTTAGACCAAAACAATTGCTAGAAGCGATCGCAAATTGCTTGGAACAACAGACAGCTTTGCAGCAAGCACTAAACATTAAACCTCTGGCATGAATAGTTTGTAGTTGCGCTTTAGCGCCATACCAGTGCGCTAAAGCGCAACTACGAACAAAGCCGTATTTGCATTTTGAAGCGCGCAAGATGTCTATTCAAGAATAAGTAATTGTTGATTATTCCCCGCCAACGTTGCTAGGTAAGATTGCATCGGTAAGATTAGCTTGGCTGAAATTGGCTGCATCTAAATTTGTCATACTCAAGTCTGCCCCAGTCAAATTGGCTCTCGTCAAGTTGGCTCCTATCAAGTTGGCTCCTGACAAGTCTGCATAGCTCAAATCTGCTGCACTCAAGTCTGCATAGCTCAAGTCTGCGTTTACCAAATTTGCATCCCGCAAGTTGGCATGCTTGAGCTTAGTGCGGATCAATATTGCTCCGATTAAAATAGCTCCAACTAAGCTTACCTCATTCAAATCTGCATCAGTTAAGTCTATCCAACTCCAATCGACTCCGTTAAGATTCTTGCGACTCAAGGGTTGCCTCACAAATTTGTTTATTCCTAAATTTGTCTGCACTCTCACTCCCACTTTTGCAGCTAAAAGCAGATAGACTTCCTATTTTTAAGGAGGTATTAGATCTTATTTGCTATATTTTGTAATTTTTGTTGTTATTGCCTGGTGAGGGTTATAACTCAAATAGCCGCGAAT
>QQTW01001473.1_pt1 | contig 16491 bp, 12 predicted proteins | sample 1904831 | NCBI WGS metagenome assembly QQTW01 (sample SAMN09435610, study PRJNA476489) | Subsurface metagenome, whole genome shotgun sequencing project. | reverse complement strand
AGCAACCACGACCAGCCCCGCAATGACGACGATGGCCGCCATGAAGACGTCCGAGGACCTTCCAATTAGACCAAGAAAGAGTTGGGACAGCTGGAAACATTGCTTCAAGCGCTTTCACGATATATCCGGCATTGCATTCACAACGTCATGACCGAATCGGAGGAGTTCTCGCCGTACCGGCCCGACGGAAAGCTGGTAAGTCTGCGCGCCCACCTGCAGGCTTGATGTTTGTAGCCGTTGACGAGGGTAATAGTATGGCTTCATCTGTGTCGTTACCGGCGCCACCAGACCCATTGGTCGAGCCATCTGCTTTGAACTTGCAAGTGCGGTTGGCCGGTCGGCATCGGACGTCGTCCCGAAGATGCTAACGTAACGGTCTGTGTAGCACATGGCGCCGCATGTATCTACGGTCCGTGACCATGCTTTCCCCCTTGCCGACCGCTAGGTACCCGTCATCCGTCGGAAGGAGAACATCAGCTGAAACGGTTTACACGCGACAGCATGTGCCAAGTCGCTCGAAGATGATTATGACCACCTCAAGGCCGTCGTGGCGGAGCAGTATCCAAACACCAAGGTCATTGGATATCCGTATGACGTTGCGGACGAGGAGGCCACGCTGGGCTTGATTGACGATGTGCTCAACACCTGGGGAAGGTATGGCGAAAGACGAACACCGGATCGGAAGCCACTCGTTGAGGGTCATGTGCAGGTTGGACATCTGGGTGCATAGTGCGGGCTTATTAGGCCCGCCGTCGCTGGAGACGACCACCCCGGCCGACTTGCAGCAATGCTTCCAGGCGAATGCCCTCGCCCCCTTCTTCGCCCTCAAGTACGCGCCGCCCGCCATGGCCAAGACGACGCCGAAAGGTAACTATCCGAACGCGGCTCCCAAGGATCAGAAGTACGGCAGCATCATCGTCGTGAGTTCGGTGGCGAGCACGTATGGCGGTGAGTGGGCCCAGATGGATAACAATCACTCCATCCGAACTTCCCCGGCGCTAACGGCGGCCAATGCGGATGCAGGATGCTGGGGTCCCTGTTACACCATGACCTCGCATGCCGCGCTGGGCGTGGTTCGAGCGGGAGTCGCCCAGCTTCGAGGTAAATGTTTGCTCGACAGCGGTCAGGATCGAGTGCGGTACATCTGACGATCGATGTGACAGGGAGCGGGGTGCGCATCAACTGCATCTCGCCCGGTCAGATTGACATTGGCGTCGATGTCAAGCGGGTAAGGCGGATTGGTACATGCAATGATGCCTGAAGATGCTGAGCAGGTGCAGTCCGATCATCTAATAAGTATTGAGTGAGACCAATGATTGGCTGGTCTAATTGAGCACCTTCGAGCGATGTCATCCAATCAGGAGCGCTCAATTTCCGTCAATTTTCAATTCTATCGAAAAGTGTTGAAGGTCCGGATTGGGCGTGTCATTGGTCCATTTGGTGCACCTGATTTGCACAGTCGGCATATACGACAAGCTGTAGAAAGCTGCAGAGATATCCCAAGGGTCTTCCCTAGTAAGCACCCGTGGTGACGAAGCTTGGCCAGTGGTCGACGAATTTGCGACTACGCAATTTGTTTGAGCCACTGCGTTTTCGACGATGGACAGATTAGATATGATGAGCGTCGAAAGTCATGAAGTCTTTTTGACTTGTCATTTGCAGTCTATCAAACTAGACATATGACACACCGGCGGCCGGGTGTGGGGTGATGGCCCCCAAGTGCTTTAGGCACACCAGCATAAAGAACGGCTCTCTCCTTGCAGACTGCATAGGACACGACATGGCATGTCTGCATTCTTTCTCGTCATCCAACCCGGCATTCTCGTGTTGTGTTCTTCATCACATCACAGCTCCTTTCACATTGCTCCTTCAGCTGATGTGGGAGGGGCGGGAGACCGGCCGCTAAGATTCCTGAATGGCGTTTGAACCCGCGATCTTCGGCCAGGGACGACCAAACGGCATGCCGGCGAGAAAAGGGTCCATCATCCTTTTTTCGATGCAGAGTTTCGACGATCACCATTATCGTTTTGGGGGCCTGTCACATTCCGCTGGCCAATTCGAAGTCCGGGGGATGGCCCCATCTCCGCCTGGAGTCTGTTTTGATATGGCCGTGATGAGGTCTCGTCACGGTGGTTTTCTCTCGTCGTCCGTCGCTGCTGTGGAAGCAGTGTTCCTTTTCGTTCCAACTGCCAAGACAAGAAGACCACTATAAAGCAAAGAAACCCTGCCTGTCGCATGGCATTGTCTTCCCGGAATGAAATGAGACGACGAGAAGAAGAATGTGACGGCTCAGCTGCAAGGTGTTCCGGGGACGGGAGGAGATCCGCGCGGACACACGCGCGCACGCGAGCCGCGGCCGGCCAGCAAGGGACGTCAGGGCAAGACAAGAGCCAAGTGCAAGGGCCAAGGCAAGAGAAAAGGAGAGGAATGATGGAATGACTGAAGAGAAAGAACGACTTCACCGTCAACGAACATTCCATCCCACGTTGCGTCCAAGCGTTTGAGCGCAAGGGGGACGGACGGACCTCACTTTCGCTTGGACGCTGATTCTCCCCCCTGGACACGAGCGCATGGACCAGTCCGTCGTCATTCCATCTCGATCATTTGTTCAGTCATTCCACACTGCCGCCGGCCGGGGTCTCTCCTTTCATTTGAACCTGAAGAGGGGCATCTCTTTCTTTTCTGGCATTTCTTTCATCCGAAGATCATTAAGAGTAGATCAGCATGCCGTCTCATCATAGTCGAGAACCGTCGGCCTACTTTGCGCCCTCGCTCTTTGCGCGCACTAGGTCTGGAACGATGACGACGACGGCATCTTCCTCAGCATCATCATCGTCCTCACGTTCCAGTGGCTCGAGAATGCAGCAGGACGACCATCCATATATGCCAGCGCAGCACGTTCGCAGGGCAACAGGAATGGATGGGTTGACGAGCGACGAGTTCAATACCTTGCCGCCAGTCTTTCGTCGAAAGGTATGTAGACCGTGGTGGTTGTTGACACGGTGGGCGTGAGTTGGCGTTCCCTAATGCGATATACAGTTCTTCTCGTCCCACGAGCGATTGCGCTTTGCGCACGCAACCACCGACACCCCTCCCCACCGTCGTCCGTCCACTCAAGTTGGTCGGCAGTCGATCGTGTCCATCTCGCGGCCAAGAGCGATTACGGGAGGACCGGAAAGGGCGGCCATCGCCCCGCCTGGTTCGGCGTTCAGCCCAGTTGACGCGCAGTGGTTCATGAGTCTCCCGGACAAAGTCAAGAGTCGTCACTTCACCAAGGAGGAGCAGGCCTTTCTGCGCGGTCAAGGTGAGGGTGTCACCCTGGACGCCTCGGACGACGTCCGCTATCGACGGCCGGCCATGCGTAGTCCGTCGGTGTCCCCAGGGGCCAGTCCCCGGCAGTCAATCGATCACCAACGCCAAGAACGAAATGCGGAAGCGTCAAAGGGATGGATTGATGATAAGGCGGATGATCCGCTCCGCTTCTTTGAGACCGACGATGATCTCGACCTCCGATTGAAGTTCGACGACTACCATGCCTACATCTCGCCGGACCAGACCGTGCCAGCCTTGCCGGCCGATGGCCGCTCGCGCAAGCCATCGTTCCGTCGTGCCGCATTCTACGCATCACGCATCTCCGGCCGCAGCTGGTCGTTGCCGATGCAGACCACCAGACGACCATCGAGAGAGGCAGGCACGCAGGAGCGGAAAGGGTCGACGGTGTCGGCGCTATCGGGTATCAGCGCGTTACCGTTGCCTCCACCTCCCTCGGCAGCAGCGGTGGGAGTGACTCCTCAAGATTCTACCTGGTCTGTCGACGCCGGGGCGACGTACTACCGCGACCCCGAGGCGCGGTTGAAGTTGCGAGTCTACCTCGCCTCGCCGCAGAAGTTTGACGAAGCCATCGAGTTTGGATTTCCATCAATCGAGCAGGCCCAAGCGAACAACTCCGCGCAGCAGCATTCACGACGAGCGTCGACAAAGAGCGGAGGACGGTTGTCGCAGAGTGGATTCAAGAGTTTTCTTGAAGACGGCGATGACGAGGACGATGAAGATGGCAGAGAACAACTGCCATTCGAAGGTGGCTCGGAGAATGATGAAGACAGCGAGAGCGAGAGCACCACCGATGAAGACGAGTCCGAGCTAGACGATCACGAGGATCAGGAGGATGAGACATCCACCCCGGATACCGACCAGCCCATGAACCCCGTCGAGCTCGACACGACCTTCCGCTCTCCCCATCGACTGCCCTACGCCGCGAAGCTACACTCGACAGACTCGACGACGTCTCGACCCGCAGGAGGCTCTCGAGTACGTAGATTCGAATCGTACGCCTACGCCCCGGCTTCGAACCGTGAAATGACGCTGCGAATCACCTTGACACGACCGGATCTGCAACATGATCCGGCAGCGGATGCCAAGATGGAAGGTGGTGGTGGTGGCGGTGGTGCAACAATCGCCCCTGGAGTGATCACTACTGCGGGAACGGGAAAATGGCATCGGCGTCGCTCGAGCACGACTCCCTCGCTGTGGTTCCCTCGAGAGAAGAACGACCCATTGGGGATTGATAACGACGATCTCCTCGTACACCACAGCAACAGCACGTCTCAGACAAGGAGACCGTCGACAGATGCAGGAAACCCCGGTTGTATAGGTGCTGGAAGAGGTGGCAATGACTCGGGCAAAGGAAGGGCTATTGCGGGGTTAGACAACTACTCAGATGGAGGAGAATCATGTGTTCCTCGTCCTGTAAGAGCAGGAGACAACCACGGGATGAAGAAGTTTTGGAAAAAGGTTCGGGTGTCGACAGCTCGATCTGGTTCTGGTTCTGGTGTTGCACGACGATGAGAGCCACTACTTCCATATCCTTTCCCATCATTCAATACTTATAACTGAGTGTTAGGGTAATCATCACAGCGTCTATATCATTTCAGGGCAGGGTCTGCTTATCCGTATTGGTTGTTCATATTGCTTGCTCTCTCACCCACTTCTATAGTTCTACGACACGAGTGATGCAACGCGTAGTAAGCGGCACCACTTTGGTTTGGACCATTTAGTACGATTTACTCGTCTCACCCACTTTTAGGTCCAACTTCCATCCTGCCGGGTGGAGTGCTACCTATAGTAGAAACAGATCATTCAATCATCCACACAATACAGTTCGGTACCCATACCTGAGTATGGCACGCAGACACACCATCTCTGTAGTTCGACAGTAAATAAGTGTTGACCAGTAGTATGTTCTAATTGGTCCTTGAACAGTACGGTTGCAAAGCTGAAAGTCCAGAGCGGTTAGCAATTCAAACTATCAATCTACTGAGACATTATCCCATAAGATCGTCGTCAACTCAAGGTAGATACTAATAATCGAAGAGCTTGCCCCGATTACCTCTTGCATCGCGAGACGGGCCACTGCTCGTACCGGGAGGTGCCACGGCAAAGTATACGGGCAGTAAGCGGCTACCACTCAAAATGGCCGACGAAATTATAGGGCGCCGGTTACTGCCCGTATACTTTCCCGTGGCACCCCCCGCACGCGGGTGACAAAATAACGAGTACACCAAAATCTCGCATTCTAGATAGCAATAGCGACACTAGCCATAAAATGAAATTCAATAGCCCGTCATCTTGCCCTCTCCATCAATGACTGCCTGAAGACGTTCAGGCATCGATAGAACTTGCCTATCGATGAATTTTTGGGACCCGCTGTCCCAACCCTCAAGGATGAGCCCCCGGGTCATTGTATCGTCCCAATGAGGGTATTTTTTGAGATGCTGCTTTGGCGGCTGCCAGCAGTTCTCAATAGGAGCCAAGTCAGGTGAAGAAGCACAATTGAAGTAGCTTTTCAATTTGTGATCCTTCTTCCATGTACGGACAATGTTTTTGGGCCCTGTTCCATGCCCACTATCATTGTCTTCTTCCAAAACAAAGTCATGCCCTGCATCCAACCACGGCTTAACCATCGGCTCAAAGATCTGGTCGATATAGGCTTGCTGGATCATCTTCTCATTGGTGTTTGTCGGAATGTCGTAGAACTGAATTGAAGACTTGAACTGATAATCAATTGCAGCCCAGCAATGAAATTGTTTTTCATCGTGAGGATTAGGTTTATCTTCATGTTGAATACAATCTTGACAATATTGTTCCCCCAGTTTGCGTATGATGCGTAAGGTATGCTGTGGACCCCAATCAAAGTGCACTTCATTGTTGAATCGTATATGCTTCCAATCGTTCTTATCGGGATAGCTGTCCAGCATACGTTGAGCAAACTCTAGACGTCGGTCGGCGATTCAAGGGTCTACCCATCCTTTCTTACATGCAATACACTTATGGTAATTCATGGTTCCCATAGTGCGTTGCACTGTTCGTCCACTAGCTTTGACATTGGCTTCAAAGCCAAGTTACTCGCACGTTAAAGCGCGATCATGAAGACCTTTCGTCTTTAAGATGTGCTCCATCTCCTTAATTTGATCTTTTGTGATGATATTTTTCCCTCCTTGATGCTCTGCTACATTCGGCTGGTTGTGGTGTCTTCTATTTGTATTGCTACCAAGCATAGTGTACCCTTTGCTATGCGATACCCCAAAAAAGCGAAAAACCTCCTTATTTTTGCCGATAACGCTTTGGCTTTAGAGGTACTCAATCATACCCTGGACTTTTGCCTTTGTAGGCGTCAGATGATGGCAGAATTCATTATTGCGAGGCTCAAGGAGTGGAGTGCGTGGGTGGGCCATTGATGCGTGAATGAAGATTTGGTGTTGCGAAATTTGGGTGTACTCGTTATTTTGTCACCCGCGTGCCCCCGGTAACATCGCTGAAGCTGGGCGTACACGACCTTGCCATTTTCGCTTCCGGTCAATACTAGAAGTCTTCCCCCCCTCCCGACCGCCTGTTGATAGTTCTGCTCCGTGGCAAAATCTGCCCTGGTCTACTCAATGTAGTTCAATTGCTTGTTGGTTTATCCGGTCTTTCATTGGCCATTGCCAGTAAAGACCTTCTCGATAGTTTGACAAATGTCCACATGGACTCAGAACCCATAACAATGGATCATCTATCATGTTTGTTCTCAGCGGTGGAACTCGTCTCCGTACATCTGGGATAACAGTTGCCGTTATGACCCTGATGATTTGGGTTGCCTGATATACGGTACCTCAGTTGCCGTTTTCGCCTGGATCAAGCTATCGTGAAGAACTCCATGCGGACAAGTTCCTAAGAACGGCCAAAACTCTGTAGTTCCTCGCCAGCGGAGATGGTGTTGGTTGTAGGTCTTGTGTCACCTCGGCATTATAGTCGTTGTCGTGAAGTCCAGCGTGAGTTACATATCCGCATCCAGCTCCTCTGGAGAGTGGGTGAATGTAGGATCTCCCGCAGCAGCACGCATCGAGTCCTCGGACGAGGATTCCTTAGACTCCATGACCCTTCTTCTGTTCTCGATCTCATTTTCTTTCAGCTCGGTGTCCTTGTATTTGGATTGATCATTCTCATCCTCATCCTCGATCTCGTTCTTAGCTTGATGACCCTCGTCCTCGACCTCGGCTTCACTTCATCATCCTCGACCTCCGTAGTACGGCACTGTAGAAAAGTACGCAGCAGCCAGCTCAAAAGCATAGAGACACGTACATACAGTATGTAAGTAAATTGAGAATACCGCTCAATGGAAATTACATACACAGCTAACTAACGCCCCAACACTCAATACCAAACCAAAGGCAATGGAGTTCACCGTAACACTTTCAGCACCCACAAGTGAAGAAGCACCTAATGAATATCTTTACACCCCGCCGCCATCACTTCCTTCCTCTTCATCATCGTCATCACTCCCCAACAATTCCCCCTCATCATCGACATTCCCATCGCCATATACTCCTCTCGTATTCCTCGCGAATGAATCCCGGGTGGTATACCTCCTCCCTCCGTCCACCCCTCGTCCCCCTCCCCCTCCGACTTCCTCATCCTCATCCCCGCCGAGACCACTATAATACCCTCCCCTCGCTCCTCTCCCTCCTCCTCTTCCTCCTCCAAATCTACCAGTAACCGCACGATACCCCCTCCTCAGCGTATCCGGCACAGCAATCAACACCGCTACCGACACCGCAAGCACCATAACAGGATATTTAATCCACGGTCGTTCCGCATCCCATACCATCTTTGCGCCACCCCCTCCTGTACTTCCATTCGCCACACTCCCATCCGTAGCCCCAAGCTTGATTTGTCCAAACTTGCCGTCCCAGCGGGTATACACCCACCAACCCACCCCTCCCGCAACCATGATAGGAAGAACAATAGCCAGGAATAATCCAAATCCGCGAAGGCGATGCTTGGCTTGGAATTCTTCTTGGTGGTTTGGACAGGGATGTGCAACTAACTTGTCGAGTTCACGACCACCCTCGCAGGTGGTTAATGGGATGCGGCGATACCCTGTCGGTTCGTAATATTCGATCACGGAAGGGTCGGTACTGCAGATCGCGGAGTGGTCCGCTGGGGATAATCCCGGGACCAAGCCGCATGAACCATCTTTTTGAGGGGCGTAGTTGTAATCACTTCCCATTTATTCATATCCATCAGTATCTTGAAAGGAATGTGGGGAGTGGATGTTGGGAGACAGTCTAGGGAAACAACAGAGGGGGGAGTAACAAGGGAGGGATGGAGGAACTGCAAAACGTACCATTCAAAATCCCTTCGGGTACAAGTACAATTCGTCGCAATGGAATGTAAATGCTGAATCGGCCTTCCATTGAAACAATCCCGATCGGGTCTCTTGCGATGATACTGGGAGACATGCCCAAACAAACAATCATTATCTTGCGCGGGATGTTGGGGGATCCAGAGATAATAATCGTCTTTCTCGGGATCGTTTTCATCGAGGATACATTGTCGATCCCGTAACCCCGTGAAATCCAAATTGACGGTTGTGACGGTCCGATCGTCGTCTTCGAATTGACCCCATAACAGAAAATTCTGGGACTCGTCGCTGGGAACGGTGGAGATATCGCTGATGACCATCTTTTTGTTGTTGTCTTCGGTGAACCGATATGATTCCCACGTCTGTCCTTCGTTGATTGAGTAAAACACTTCGTTGGTCGGTTGGGAATGAGCGACGATGACAATTATTGCACCCTGGTCGCCGTATTCCCACAGATATCGTCCCTCTTTGATCATCTTCCAACTGATACCGCCGTCGTTGGTCATGAAGGTATCCGCTTCGCCGGCGGGAAGGAGATATTCCCCTACGTTCCCCGTCGCCAACATCAACCCTACAGCCGACGCTGAAGAATAGGTGTTGCCCGGGTTGATCCGCTCGGTGTATCCGTGTAGATGCAACGAGCAGGTTTCCGTCGCCTGACCATCGTCGTCGACGGAACATCCGATGTCTTTCCCCTCAACGCCCGTCTTTGGGGGAGCGAGTAACATCCACTCCGCCCCGTCGTTGTGCGTGATCATCGTCTTGATCTTCTTCTTTTCCGACCCCGCTTTGGTTTCTTCAACGTTATCCACGACGTTCACCAACGCCACTCCTTCCAACCCCTTCATCTTCTCGAAATCCGCGTATCCGTCTCCATTCCGATTCACTCCGGCGATGCTCAGCACGTAGGACGTTCCGTTCGAATTACTCTTCAGAATCGAGCCGTACTCGTGCCCTTCGCGGTCATTGACCGTCACATGAAGAAAAACAGCATGCGTCGAGCTGTTTAGCACCGTGTACGCGCTCTCGTGATGGACGTCGAAGTCCGGTGGGAACTTGGCGTCGGCAAATGTCTGACCGTCGATGCTGGTCACCACTTTCAGCGAATCCCGCTCCTCCGCTTTCGCCGCAACAACTAAGAACTCCGACATCGTGGTAAAGTCGATAATATCCGGAAGATGCACCGTCTTGTCCTCAAAGAAATCTTTGCTCGCCACCAGCTGCTTAGGTTTGCGTTTATCTTCATTCTCGTGCTGCGCGCAGAAGATCCGTTTCGACCGTGCGTGCTGCTCGCTCGCACCATCACCCGCCAGCGGACCCTTCCCGCTATGCTCCTCCGGGATGAACTGGCAGCGACGAACGTACCGAAGGAGCGTCTTCCATGTATCTCCACGATCGGTGCTGATGGACGCCACCGCGTGACATTCCTCGTTCTCATCCTCGCAGTCTTGCGCCCCCGTCCAGATCAACCAGTCTTTGTGATCGGGATGGAAACTCAAGATCTGCATGCCCAGCGTGTTGGGTTTCAACGGCGCCTTGAACTCGTGGAAATGCTTGCCGCGATCCGTCGTGTAATACACCGTTTTTCCTTCGGTAATGAAAAACACGACGTCGTTGAAGAAGTCGTGCTTGTAGATGGCCTCGACGTGTTTGTCTTCCAAAATCGGCTCCCAGTTCTTGCCGTGGTCGTGCGTGATGTATAGCTTCCGATCCGTCCGCATGATGATCGTCTCGTCCGTTCCCGTGCTGGTCTGCGCTCGAGGCAGATAGTACTTCTCGCGGAATTCCAGATCCTTTTCGAAATTCGTCATCTCGCGCGAGATGTCTTTGTTGACCGGCGGCTCGATCAGATCCTCACACGGCCATTCCTTGGGCTCGTCCTTCTTCGATCCACCCTCCCGGATGCACTCGTTGCCCGGGAACAATCGCCAACCGGAACTGCCCTTGAACGTGCCCTTGGGATCCTTGCATTCGCCTTCAGATGCTTTGAAGCGTTTCGTCTGCAGACATTTATCGCCCGACGGCACAAAGTTGTAGTCGCACTCGAAATCCTCATCCGTGCAGACGCACTTGACAAACTCAGGTTTTGGATTCTTGAACTCTTCATCGATAAAACAGTCGGCGTCCGCCTTTCGTCGTTGGAAGAACTGTTGGTGGCCCATGAGACAGTCGCATTCACCCTTATCGTCCTTTCGGGCGCACCATCGCTCGAGGTCATCCTCGCCGCACTTGCGCTCATGCATGCCCTCAAAGTCGATGGCAAGGACACGATACGGCTTGTCGTCAGACTCGCCTTCTGTTTGTCCCAGCAGCAAAAACTTGAGTGTGGTCGAGTCGGATGTCGTCGTCAGCTGGCTGACACGAATCTTCTCGTCCAACTCAACATATTCCCAGCTCTGACCGTGATTGATCGAATATGCCAGCTGGTTCGTGAACTTCTTGTCGGCGATGGCCACCAGCACCGCGCCCTGATCGCCAAACTCATATTTATGAGGTCCATCGCGCGTCTTTCGCCACGTCAGACCCGCATCATCGGAGATGTACGTATCACAGTCCTCGTACGGCTTGAGCTTGTCCCCGGTGTTGCCCACACCCATGACGATGCCCGGAGCGGGGCTCGAGAAGATGCGGCCGGGATCGCGCACGTCCGTGACCGAATGAAGATGTAGATCCTCCTCACCAGCGCGTAACGATTTGAAGGTCCGGCCGTCGTCGAAGCTGATCTGACTCCGTACTTTCTTCTTCGTCCGAGGCGACTTCTCCACCTCCTCCCAATTGCCAACCACGTTGACCAACACGATGCCCTGGATGTTTTGTATCTTCTCGAAATCGGCGTAGCCCCGGATCCCTCGGTGTGTATGGTCGACGTTGCGGGTGAAGTAGGTGCCATTGGAGTTGCTTGTGAACAACGCCCCCATGCCGACCGTCGGCCGCGTGTTCAGCACATCGACCTGGATGCTGTAATCGGTCGATTCTAAAATCGTGTAGGCGTCCTCTTCGACCTTGTGTTCTCCCTGAAACATCGCTCGATGCCATGTCGCCGTGTCGGTCGTCACGTACAAGGCCATCTCGTCCGTCCCGCTGGCCTTGGCCGCCACGACCATGAACTTCTTGACCGTCGCCATGTTGACCAGGCCCTGCACGGTCCGTCCCGGCTCGAGATCCGGCTCCGCCTCGATCGAGTCCTCAAAGTAGTTGTCTGAGATGACCAGCCGATAGTCCCGGGGCCAGGGCGAATAGCGGCCCTTGACGATGCATAGAACGCGGTTCGCGTCGGTCGGGTCATGACCAGTCTTGAACTCTTCTGTCGCCCGCGCGAAGCTGCAGCCGCGAATACCAGTGCGGAGCAATTTGGGCTCCGTCGCGAAGCCATCGGTCGTATAGAGGGCCTACAGTGCATCAGTCTGCTATTCGATATGAGGTAGGCCACTCTGCACAACGTACCACCTCGTCGCATTGAAAGAGGCTCCGACACGCATCACCCTGAAAGATGATCTTGTTGCTTTCGCCCGCATGGAAGACTAATGCTGATCGCCAGGAACTCGGCGTTGCGGCCGTTTCGAACTTGTGCCAGCTCTCGCCTTGATCGTCGGTCCGCCAATGTTTATGTCCGGCTGAGAGCGCGTAGGCTTTTTTCCGATCGTACGGATGCGGGACCAGTTCCACCACATGACCCTTGGAAACATTCTCTACCGTCGTCCAATGCTCGCCGGCGTCGACGCTGCGATGCAGTTGGCGCGCCCGGGAATCGAACGCCACCACGACATTGGAATCCTCAAAGTAGAATAGACCGCGTAGTCGATTCTCAAATGAGGTCTTGCTGATGCGTGGTTCCGCATTCTTGGCCGAAACCAGGCTGATCAGGGTGAGCGTCGCGATGAGCAGGCTGAGAAATCGCCAACATCTTCGCGCCAAGGGTCGAGGAGCAGCATGGCTTGCGCCCATGATCGTCCGGACGAGCGGCGGCAAGAATCCCACATCAAAGAGGAAACCAGGACGTATAAGTTCGGAGAAAGAGAAGACAGAAAGGAACCCAAAGGGAACGAAAAGAGAGGAATATCGTTCGGGTGAATGGTCGTCGCAAGGACCCTCGTCGTCAAGCTGGACGTGGCGAGCCTTTTGGAAGGGACGCAGGTTCGAAATCGCCAGCGGCAATTGACAGGTACGTACCAAAGTCGGGTCGGAACAATGTGATCCCGATTGGATTCAGCTCATGCAAGCACGACGAGGTCAGCTCCAGCCACTTGTTCAATCAAGCATGAAGACTGAAGGGGTGGTAGAACACTGGAAAGGACAGAGTGGATACAGACTGTGTGCTATACTAAGTGATGAATAGAACAAGATTGTGAGGATGGACTGGTACGGCCCTTAGTGAGCATGAAGCATACAGGAATGATTCGAGCTGTAAAGCCACGGACGTTTGATACAGCACTTCACCACGTTGCTAGGAGATTCACTTCAATCGCCGTCGATTAGACCAAGTGAGAGCTGCAAGTGAACGGCTGAGGGCAACTTACACGGAGAGCATGAATGCATTAAACGGAGATGTAAATACAGGAGATTGAATGCTCTAGTAAGCTCCAAAGAGGAATCCATAATACAGTCCGCACAAAAGCTCCTCGCCAGACATGCAGTGTAAAAAGAAACAGGGACAGGTAATAGAACAGCACAAAGGACCTAAGAAACAGCAAATAGAGGGCGAAGGAGAAGATCTTCGGATCTACACAAGGTGACGCCAGATGATGGGTGAGTGCTCTAATAGGATCTGTGCAAGCCATGTCAGTAGGATGACTTTACTACAAAGGAAAAAAAAGGGAGGGTGCGGTACCGTTTGAAAGGAGCAACGGGCTTGCATTCGGCCTCGTCCAGCGTGTGTCCAGTGACACCGCGGTAGCCCAGCTCCACCTTGGCGTGAGGCTGTTTCTGGAAGGTCAAGGTATGCTTCATCCAATTGGTATCATCACGTTCGGGGAAGTCCTCGCGTGCGTGTGCTCCTCGCGATTCCTTGCGGTTTGCTGCCGCTTCAGCAGTTTGCACACTACAGGAGATGTTAGCAACGTTGAGATGAAAAGAGGCTGGAGGGTCTCGGCCACGCACGCGCAGGTCAAGAGATTCCGAAGCTCCAGCGTCTCCACGAGGTCAGTATTCCAAATCATGCTCCGGTCCTTGATCCCCGTCTCGTTGAACTGCTGGTCGACCTTACGCATCCGCTGCACACCCACATCCAGACTCTCCTGAGTCCGGAACACGCTGACATCGGTTTGCATCGTCTTTTGCATCTCCCGCCGCACCTCGAAGGGGGTGCGAGGACCATCGGACGTCCGAATTCGATCCAGCTCGCTGATCGAATCCGCCCCGGCCGCCTCGCTCAGCGGCTTGAGCGGCTGGCCTGGGTCGTTGTTGTCGCGAATCGTGTGCGACACCGCGCGGCCGAACACGATCAGATCCAGCAGCGAGTTGGCTCCAAGTCGGTTGGCACCGTGCACCGACACGCAGGCAGCCTCGCCGCAGGCAAAGAGTCCTGGGACCACGTGGTCCTGGCCATTCTCGTCCACTGTGATGACCTCCCCAGTATACTTGGTGGGGATGCCACCCATGTTGTAGTGGACGGTCGGGATGACCGGAATCGGCTGCTTGCGCACGTCGACACCGGCGAAGATGGACGCCGTCTCCGAGATGCCTGGCAGTCGCTCGTGCAGCGTTTCTGGTCCCAGGTGGCTCAGCTGGAGGTAGATGTGGTCCTTGTCCGGCCCGACGCCACGGCCTTCCCGGATCTCCATCGTCATGGACCGCGAGACAACATCCCGACTGGCCAGATCTTTGGCGGTCGGTGCGTACCGCTCCATGAATCGTTCACCCTCCGAGTTCAAGAGGTACCCACCCTCTCCTCGCGATCCTTCGGTGATGAGACAACCAGCACCGTAGATACCAGTCGGGTGGAATTGAACGAATTCGAGATCCTGATTGGGAAGCCCAGCACGAGCCACCATGGCCATGCCGTCTCCGGTACACGTATGTGCCGAAGTGCAGCTGAAGTAGGCGCGGCCGTAGCCGCCGGTGGCCAGCACGGTGTTGTTGGCATGAAATCGGTGCAGCGTGCCGTCCTCCTGATTGTAGGCGATGACGCCTCGACACTCGCCATCCTCCATCAACAGATCCATGGCGAAGTATTCGATGAAATATTTCGTGTTGTGCCGTAACGACTGGCCATAGAGCGTATGCAGCATGGCGTGGCCGGTTCGATCGGCCGCAGCGCAGCATCGATAGGCTTGACCGCCATGACCGAAATCTTTCGATTGACCGCCAAACGCTCGTTGATAGCTGAAATCATGAGTAAAGAAATATTTTGTAATCGGTTAAAGCATCGACTTGCATTTTTCCATCTTCGGTGCGCGAGAACGGGCAACCGTAGTTTTCCAATTCGATGACACTCTGCGGTGCTTCTCGCGTCATGTAATGAATCGCATCTTGATCGCCTAGCCAGTCGGATCCCTTGACGGTATCATACATGTGCCACCGCCAGTCATCTTTGTGCATACTGCGTAAGGCATGATTGTTAGACAATGATCGGGCAGAGAATTGCTCCATATAACAAATGTATCGCTTAAAAGTGTGGCTTCAGAACAACTCACTTTCCTAACGCTGCATTGATCCCACCCTGCGCCGCTACCGTATGACTTCTGGTCGGAAAGAGTTTCGAGATGCACGCCGTGTTGAAGCCGGCCTCGGCCAAGCCGAACGCCGCTCGCAGTCCCGCACCACCGGCACCCACCACCACGGCATCATACTGGTGATCCTAGATTGCGTCTTAGCATTTGTTTGTTGTGTTGAGAAACCGCTGTTTTCAGCATCTAACTTACAATTACTGGGTACTTATTGCTGACCAAAGGAGATGCCTCCTTGGCGCGTAAGGGCTGACTCGCAAAGATTCGAGCTGAATGATATCTGTCAGTTGTGATATCACACAAAATACGTATGATGTGATTTCCACATACCTGCATTCTTAGTTACCGAGAAGGCTCGACGCTGCTGTAGGAGCAATCTCGAACACTATACATGCCCATGGTGAGCCTCGCGGGGTCGTGTCAGGCTGGGAAACAATGCAACGTACCTTAGGTCGAGAGCCTATACAGCGCGAGGTAAGCGCAGACATGGCGAATATGGCCGTCTGAGCAAGCAGGCCGTGGATGATCTTGGAGGACAAGGATCCAACGGTTTAAAGGGAGGCAAAAGGTCAAGGGGATGGACGATGGAAAACGATGGCGGGGAGATGAAATGGAATGACCGAGGCCGATGGCCCGATGTGGAGGGCCGATGAATGATGATGACATAATCTAATCGCGCTAGCCGGAAGCAATGGCCCATCGCGCGGCTGTGGACCAATCAGAGCGCGGAGTTAGTCAGCTACTGCCGAGGCTCAGGAACGGGCAGATCCAGGCATGTGTCGATCCGTTCGAGACTTGACGTGGTGCATTCTTGCCCAACGGCTGACTCACAATTAACGATAGAGATCTGAACGTCAGGGCACATGGTCGGGAACGGCAAAAGAGCAAGTGACACTCTAGGATATCGGACGAAGATTATGTAGCATATGATTCCTCTGAACGGAGAACCTTCTTGAAATCAGGGAGAACGAGGAGCACGAGATAATGCTACCAAGACCTGCATGGAGAGTTGTTCGCCCAAACGGTAACGCTCGCCCTGATCGAGCCCAACGCCGGCTCTCATGCAATGAAGGGGTTCGAAAGAAAAACAAGGGAAAGGGAAAGGGAAAGGAAGAAAGAATCCGAAGTGCTCTCCTAATTATATTG
>QQTW01001472.1_pt1 | contig 16491 bp, 22 predicted proteins | sample 1904831 | NCBI WGS metagenome assembly QQTW01 (sample SAMN09435610, study PRJNA476489) | Subsurface metagenome, whole genome shotgun sequencing project. | reverse complement strand
GGGAATGGATGGTGGGTATTGTTTTTCATTTTGGTTTTATTCTGATTCTGGTCGAACGAGCTGGGAGGAGGGGGTTTAATGTGAATGTTTGACTGATTATTGGTGATGGTAAATGTAGGGTTGGATGTCGATTGGGAGTATCCTCAGGGTATGTTTAACTTTTTTTTTTTGTTGACCTACTGAGAGAATGGGAGGGAGTGGGTTAGTTAAAAGCCAAGGATAGACGACGCCCAGGCATCGCATTTCGTGCAACTGCTTGCGGAAACGAGAGGGGTATGTTCCTCCACTTCTTTCTAAAAATTACACACATGAGTATGTCGACTAAGTGAAATCTAGGCACTCGATCGTTACTCTGCCGCTAGCAACGGTGGTCGACGACTGCTCCTCACCATAGCATGTCCCGCTGGTAAGTACCATTCTTCCCTCCCACTTCCCACCTCCCTACAAGTTCCAGAATCCCTAACCAGAGCAACCAGGCGCCAAGAACTACGAAAAGCTCCGCATCGCCGAGATGGACCCCCATCTCGATCTCTGGAATCTGATGGCGTAAGCCCATCCCTCCCCCCTTCCCACCCTTTTCATCTCCACCATCAATCTCAATCTTCCTTATTCTCTCTATTCTTCCCCACTGATAGGTATGGTCTATATGAAGCTACGACTACGCCGGCTCCTGGGACCAAACAGCGGGTCACCAATCCAATCTTCACCCCAGTCGATCCAATCCCTCTTCAACACCGTTTAACACGGACGATGCTGTCAGTTATTACATTCGATCCGGGGTTGCGTCCTCTAAGATTCTCTTGGGAATGCCTCTTTACGGCCGAGCCTTCTTAGGAACCGATGGTCCTGGCCGTGCCTATACGGGCGGCGTAGGCCAGGGATCCTGGGAAAATGGAGTGTGGGATTATAAAGCCCTTCCTCAACCGGGTGCGCAAGAGACCTGGGATGATGAAGCGGGTGCGTCGTATTCGTATGATGCGAACAAAAAGATGATGGTGTCGTATGATACCACCGAAGCGGCGAGGAGGAAGGCGGCGTATATTAGAGAAAAAGGACTAGGTGGGGCCATGTGGTGGGAGAGTAGTGGGGATAAGGGAGGGGAGGGGAGTTTGATCACTACGGTATGTTTTTTTATCTCGTTTTGTAGTCTTCTCTGGGTTTGCTTTGCTTTGCTTCTCTTCTCTTTCTTCTCCGCGTGTTATCACTCATCATACTCTATCATCCCTACTCGAAACTTCATTAGTCAAGCAGTTGATCGAAACCGAAGCGTCGAAAAACGGATAATCCATCTTCTTATAATTTACTTTTCCTCTCCTCTTGACCTCCTCGTTATTACTCCACCTGCTTCCTCACCCACGATCGAATCTCAACCAGTGGAAATTGACAGCTCAAAGACACCCATGAGAATATCTGGGAGATGAATTGAATGCTGATGATGGATGGATATGATATAGGTGACCCAAAACCTCAATAACGCTCGCCTCGATGGCTCGGAAAACAGCCTGTCGTATCCCGAATCTAAATATGATAATTTGAGGAATGGAATGCCGAATGAATGAATGAAATACCCCTACTCAACTCAACTCACTCGATTGACGACAATAGTGATATTGGGTGTGATGGTGAGGTTGGATATCGACCGCACTGATGTTTGGGGGTTGGATGGAATGGAATGGATTGGGTATACGCACAAGGTAGCGTCGGGATTGGAACGGTTGGATGTGGAGTGATTAGCTGGGGTATGTCAGTTTAGGGTATAGGTATGGGGAGGAAAGCAAGGAAGGAATGGGGAAAGAGTTATATACCACCGTCGCTGGTAAGGCCGAACCTAAGAGAGAGTTGGTTAACGAACTCGAACAAAGAAACAAAACTGAAATAGATAGATGATTGCAATTATAGATAGACGAGAGAGCTAGAATATAGCAAAAATCTTGTTCGAGTACTGTAGGCGTCGAACGAAGATTCTGGGCTCTGACCATCATAACTCATCTCAACGTAGCTGTCATCATGTATGACACATCTTATCATGCCTGTTGTTAGCATAGGGCAGGATCCTGGAATGGGGGTCGGTCAAGAATGCTGGACACCATGTACATTGAATATGTCGACAAAGCGTAGGACTGCAAACAGTGACCCATATCAGATCCTTGAGTGTGACGAGGCGAACAGACAAGCAACCAGATTGATGATTAGCTAGCTACTCGATCCGACTACCATCAACTAGCCATGCGGAACCATTTATCTACTTAGTCTCGTCAAAGACGTAGGTGAGATGACATTTCCCACAATATTGCCTGTTGTGCATCGCGGCCATGAAGACGCCGGCTCCGCACTATATCAACGTCACGTAACTCGTCAGCATGTTCATCGCCAATATACCCACTCCAATAATGACCAGCGCAGTCAAAGCCTCCAGACGGCGAGAGATGAATAATGAGTATCAAGTACGGGATGCCATCGAGGAGGGTTGCGAAAGGGGAGAAAAGTGCAACGAAAGGGGTGTCAATGTTACCTCCGGAGTGGGACACTCCCTTCTCAACCTCTCAATCTTGCCATCGCCATCGACCTTGTAATATTTCAACACAGCGAGCTTCGTTTTCTTGCGCTTGTGTTTGATCTTCTTAGGCGTCGTGTAGACTTTCTTCTTGCGCTTCTTGCCACCGCCTCGAAGACGAAGGACGAGATGGAGCGTGGATTCCTGAATTCGTATCAATCATCAGCTATTCCTCAACGACTGCGAAAACAATCTTCCTCCAACCGTCTGTTCTTTTTTTGGTGAAGGGCGAAGACGAAGGAGAGTTACCTTCTGGATGTTGTAATCCGACAACGTCCGTCCATCCTCGAGTTGCTTGCCGGCGAAGATCAGTCGCTGCTGGTCGGGCGGGATGCCTTCCTTATCTGGTGAATTTTAGTCTCAGTTGTCGTTGAGGGAGGGTGCATGGAGACAGTGATTTACCTTGAATCTTGCTCTTCACATTGTCGATGGTGTCAGAGGACTCGACCTCAAGCGTGATGGTTTTGCCCGTGAGGGTCTTGACGAAGATCTGCATGATGGGCCTGAGATGGTTGTCAGTTCGCTCAGTAGAACATCAGTAACTTGACAGATGACTGTCGATAGTGTGTGTTGATGGACGTAACAAAATTACATGAGATAGTCATACCTCGACAAAAAAAATGTCGTCCTCAGCCCGGTGCAGATACTGTACGTGCGGTTGATGTAGAGATGTCGTGAAGGTGGATTCAGTTTAGTGGTGAGATTATTATCGTGGATTAGGTCATCGAATTAGGGCTCGGCCCTACCCGTATGGTCACTTAGTCACGTGACAAAGCAGCACCTAATGTTCGTAATCCACCTGACTGCGCGCTTCCAAGATCCTCTTCCGAGGATTGCCCCGACAACGGCCACTAAGAGCCCCACCATCCCAAAACGGATAACTGTCGACACCCACGCGCTTGTCGCGTTACCCATTAGCCCAAGGACTACCCCCGCGCCAGCGCCCAGCGCCCGAAATTTTGCATTGATTACCACACTTCGTTGCGACAGTTACTCCTATGCTCATTCCAACTGCACGTCTGCTATTGCTCCATCTCACTGCTTCGATACTCGCATACCGACACTTGCTGCTTGATTCGCTGCTTCTATTGCTGCTTCATTGGAACTACCATCTTCTGTTGGCTCGATCTAGCAGTTGTGCTCAAGATCTTCTTTCCATTGCGACAGTTGCGCGCAGTCGCGCAGGACCTCCTCCATCATGGCGGGCTACCAGTCGCCGATGATGCCATATCCTTCCTTCATGGATCCTGATCGCAACACCACCTACATGGTGGTGCCTGTCCAGAATGGCGTCGTTCAGTCGCCGCAGGGGCCCGCTTCCTTCTCGGACTGGTCCAGCATCCAGGCCCAGCAGATGATCGCTCAACAGCTCCTCTCCTGTCAGCAGTCCATGCCCCAGCCGGCGCCGAACCAGGAGAATGAAGTCCTCGCTCCATCCATGCATCTTCAGCAGATGCTGGGCTTGATGCCCTATCAGTCATTTCCTCCAATTCCAGCGATGCCGTCGGTGCCCATGACTCCGAGTCGGCATAACTCTATTCAAGGTACGTCAGCCCAGATCGAGATGCAAGTCGATGAGTACTTAAACCAACTCAGGCTACCCGGTCACGACACCGCAACTGGCCACTCCATCCCAGGCAACAGGGAGACCCCACGTCGGTCGTCACACCAGGGATAATTCATATGCGCAGACCCCATCACACTCGCGCAACCACTCCATCGATCAGACTGCGTATCGGGTGTCCAAGAACACCAGTCCCAAGAAGAGCCCCGTCAAGAAGGACCACTCCAAAACCGCCAGTCCGACGAAGAGACGGAGTCCGGAGAAGATGAAGAAGCCGATCTCGCCGGCCAAGGAAGCGGCGATCCAGCAGGCGACACTACCTTCTCCACCGGCCACTCAGCAGGTCCCACCGCTCGACTCCTTCGATGTCTCGTCCTTCCCGCAATTGGCCCCGCTGAATCCAGCCACCACGATCGCCCCGTGTATGTCACGGGATCTCAGTGGCCATTCGACCTACTACTCCCCGCTGGCGGGTTTCGATCTTAGTCCCGAGGCCGCATTCGCGGCGTCACCCGAACTGTCCCACTTCAACGAAGCGTTCGCTGTCACCTCGTACCACACGACGCCGGACGAGAACTTGTTGCAGACCCCGCCGATCTCCTTCGAGTCGTCTCCGGATGAGGGATTGCTCGAGGATCCATTCTTGACGCAATCCTCGCTCACGACGGCCTTTGACAGCAAGCTGGTGGCGTCGTTGACCCGGGCCATGGCCGGGAGCATCCAACCGACGTCCTCCCTCGAGTCTTTGGCTGACGACATTCCCTCCCCTCACCTTGACATCGGTGAGGACGACACCGTGCCGACGAAGAAGACCACCCCACCGTCTTCCTTTTCGTCTTCCTCATCCGGGGCGACATCCCCGGCCAAGACGCTGCCGGCGCCGGCGCCGGTGAACGGCGAGATCGACCTCACGGCCGCCATGATCCGCACGGGGGTCACGGAGGCCGACATCGAGGTCTACATCCAGGGACCGTCGGACACGGTCCACGGGAAGTGGCGCTGCCTGTATCCCGAGTGCACCCGGGATGACTTTGGCCGGCGGGAAAACTGTCGGTCACACGTCCAGACGCATCTGGGCGATCGACAGTTTCAATGTCCCCAGTGCGGGAAGAAGTTCGTGCGGCAGCACGACCTCAAGCGGCACGCCAACACGCACTCGCCGCAGAAAAAATACCAGTGCCCGTGCGGCCGGGACTTCGTCCGGCAGGACGCTCTGACCCGCCATCGCCAGCGGGCCATGTGTTGCGGCGCCCTCGAGGGCGCCGTCCGCAAGGAGGGAGGGAAGAAGCGGGGCCGACCGCGCAAGGTCCGGCCGGCGGAGGAGGAGGAGGAAGAAGAAGAAGCAGGAGAAGGGGAGAGGGCGAGACAGGCCCTGGGTTCAGCAACTGCGGCTCCCGCGACGATGGCAGCCGCGGCAACGACGGTGGAGACCAACGGGCATTCCTCGGAGACAGTCCCAATCCATCTGGGCGCCACCGAACTCTCCCACATCCTGCGTCGACAACCGCCGGTGCTGACGACGGCGGGGCCTGGGATGGGGGGTTCTGGGCCCGGGGAAACAGATTTCGTTCTGTTTCCGCCGACCCTGGACGACTACGTCCAGTTTTATGATTGAATGAAGGAAGGAAGGGGAAGAAACCGAGGGGAAGGAGGAAAGAGAGAGATACTAGTGGGACTAGTACTGCTTTATTGTGTTATGAGGACAGCGTTAGGGCTAGCATACCCATGATAAATATATCATTCTTAGCAGAAGCGTGGCCTTTCGACGGTGATATATTTCCATATGGACCTTGGCAGTGGGTCTTCCTGCTGGTTGATAAGATGACCGATATAGGACCTACATGGAGAGCTCCATGTGCTCTAACATACGAGTGTCTCCATTATACAGCCACGGTGGCTTCAAATGGTGATGAGCTTCACGCTTGCAGGTCACGCGGGTGACAAAATAAACGGAACAGCCCAGCAGTAACCGCTTCCTCATCATTTTGGCGAATGATCCAGCCATCATCCTCCTATAATGGTAATAGCCTCTCTTTCATCGCACTGATGGTGGTAGCCTCTCTTTTGTCGTACTGATGATGAAGGTTACCCAGCCTTCATCGCACTTATGATGATGATGATGATGATGATGATGATGATTGCGAACTTCTTCTCATCGCGGTCACTATTAAGCTGTTCTGGGAGGTTTATCATTTGTGGGGAAAGATCAGTCATGTGATAGTAAGGGCTGAGCTGACAAAGTGAAGCTGACAAAGCCTTGTCGGACAATGATCGGCTCTCGGAGGTCGGGGCGTCAATACGCCGAGGGCCGATGTGGAAATGAAGGACTCATGTCAGTGAGCCTTGTCCTCCACCACACTCCGCCATCCGACTACGATTCGACCATCGCAAGGCGCGCGATAGTCATGCATAACTGCAATGTGAATTTTTTCATTGATTTAGTTGGATAAATTAATCTGACTGAAACCACTACAGGCAACCAACCCTGGGGCTTTGCATTGCATCGCCTTGCGCCTTAGGCCGGAGCGGGGGCTGACGACGCAACAGATGACGTGGAGACTGAGGTATTCAGCCAAGATCATAACTCATGTCACATCTGGTTCACATTTTGAACTGAAACTGAGCTAGAACTTCTGATGCTATCATCGTGGCTGAGAATCCGCTTCACCGCCCACGCAAGGCATCGCGTGCCCTCCGGTCTCATCTCCACTCTGTTGCTAACGCGGCGGAACACGGCGCCGAAGAAAGACTGTCCATGACGATTCATCATTGGCGAATAGCGACGGGGCTGAGGATGGCCGCGTTGTTACCGACGTAAAGACGACCAATTCAGCACTTTGAAAGGCATATCTTCAACAACCAGTCAGGAGCACGAAGAGGCTGCCGACGCAACGGGCGTTTGATGAGCGGAACATTTTCCACATCGAACGAGGCCAATGAAAAGGCCCGTCGAAAGCCCTGCGGAGATGGTGTGTGCCTCGGCGCAATCACGGTCCGGTTCGGAATCCGGAGCAAACTTGACCCGAGCCGGTTATGTCCGACTTATGCACAACGTCGCGCATAACTGCTGCATAAGGCCTTACGTCAGCCGCAATTCTAACCGGAACCGGAAGGGAAAAATAGGAGCCCCTTCACATCGCTACGCTCGCGTGTCGTTGCCGCTTGCCCGCTTCGCTCCGTCCGCTACTGGGCCGCAGCGCTGAGTGCAGTTGCATTGCGTCTCGTCAGCAGCCCATTAAAGCATCAGCTTCAAAATCAATCAATCTCCCTTTCCTCTCCCATTCCATCTCTGCTTCCGCCGCCCGCCGCCCGTTACCCTAAATTGATCGACCAGACTGGAACAGGAGGAAAAGAGGAAAATCAAAAGTGGAAGAGAAAAGAACATCATAACCTCCTCCTAGATCTATATCGCCTCCATCGCATACCTCGTGGCGCATAGAGTACTATTCTCCAGGTTGACAACTGTCAAGTCGGTCCCCTGCCCATCTTCCGCCGACTCGGGCCCACTCCGCCCGGAGCCGGGCGCGCACGCCGGCGCAACTTCACCACTATCATTTCTCACGATGAAGCCCTCGACCGCCCCCTCATACTTCTCCCTGCGCGGCGACGACACACCCTTCGCGGCCTTGCGAAGAGCACGACTCTCCTGGAACTGGCCCGGGCTATGGCGGACTTTGCCGGTGTTGATCCCTCACCGCTGGCGACGACGATGGCGATCACGGTTGCGCAGCCGGCAATCGCCGGCCTCGTCCATCACCGCGTTGGAGACGTCCGTGTCGCCGGCGGACACCATCCGAGCGTTGCGCCGACATCGTTGGTCCTTCTATGATGGTCAATATCTGGTCTTGGCCGTGTTGGGCATATTTTCCCTCTGCATTATCGAGTCGCCCGGTCCGTTGGTCAAGACGGTCATCGCGACGTTGCTCATGACGTCCTTGATCATCCCGCTCACCCGTCAATTCTTTTTACCTTTTTTGCCGATTATCAGCTGGCTGGTGCTGTTCTATGCATGTCGGTGAGTAATATGTTCCATCGTATATACATCAGATTTGAGGTCGGTGAATTCCAGTGCTAACGGTGATGTGATAGATTTGTGGCGGGTGACTATCGTCCACCCATCTGGGTGCGTGTCCTGCCCGCGCTGGAGAACATCGTCTATGGCGCCAATCTCAGCAACATCTTGTCGGCGCATCAGCACGTCATCTTGGATGTCCTGGCCTGGTTACCCTACGGCTTGATTCATTTCGGCGCGCCCGTTGTCTGCTCGGCCATCATCTTTGTCTTTGCCCCTCCAGGGACGCTACCCGTGTTCGCCCGCAGTTTTGGCTACATGAATGTGATTGGGGTGCTCATTCAGATGCTCTTTCCGTGTTCTCCGCCGTGTATGTTCCCATTTTCTTCGTTTATTTTGATTACGCCAACCGAAACGCGCGGTGCTAATTTGTCCAGGGTACGAGAATCTCTATGGCCTCGCTCCGGCCAATTACTCCATGGCCGGTTCGCCCGCCGGTCTCGCCCGCATCGATCAGCTGCTCGGCATCGATCTGTACACGTCCGGCTTCACCGCCTCGCCCGTCGTCTTTGGTGCCTTTCCCTCGCTCCACGCCGGTAGCGCCACGATAGAGGCCTTGTTCATGAGCCATGTCTTCCCCCAGCTGCGTCCGTTGTTCATCGCATATACGCTGTGGATCTGGTGGGCGACCATGTACCTCTCGCATCACTACGCGGTAGATCTCATCGGGGGTAGTCTCTGTCAGTCTTCCATTTTCACATCCTTCAGCTTTGCCCTCCTAAGCGTCTTTCCAGTGCCATTCGTATGCTAATATCCCTGAAAGTGGGCGCAATCGTCTTCTACATCGCCAAAGGCAAATATCTCCCGCGATTACAACCTGACAAAGATCTCCGGTGGGATTACGACTACGTCGAGATCGGCGACGTCTTCTCGTCCTCGTCGTCCAGCGGTCGTGATGGGTACGGGCTGGCGGACATGGACTCCGGATTTCACTCTCGTCGACCCGGTGGTGGATTCGAGGGGGATGATTGGGCCGTGGCATCCTCTTCGTCCATCTCATCCGGCTCGCTCAGCCCCGTCGATGAAAGTCAATCGATCTGGGAGGGGGAGACGTTGGCATCACATTCGGATGGCGATGTGCATGACGTGGTGATTGATGGGTCGAGACGATGACCTTCATCAATTTGTGTATCACCACATTCAATTCAATCGCCTCCTCGACCACCCGAAACCAAACAATCCCTGGACCCTACTACTATTCGTCATCATGCATTCGCTCTTCGGCACTCGCTCTACTTCTACCGCCATTCCAGCAGACCACGAAAAGAGACTGTTGTCCTCTTATCCTGTCTTCAGCGCTACGACGTTACGACGACACTTTGGGTGATTTTGGCCATTTTTTTCTCGACAGCGCCTCTGGAACTGGCATCCTCTCTACATTCGTAAACCCCCATCGCTATTCATCAACATCGACATGCGCTTGACCGGTCGGTTCGTCTAAGTACGATTCGACGCTGCAATTTTCCATCCCACCGACCCCGCCAAGCTGGGACGAGCACAGATGATATCATTTTCAATTCTTTATACTCTCGTTTAAGCATTGGCATGGTATAGCACTGCATGGCATGGCCTGCATTTTTTCTGGGAGGCGGCCAGCGGTGTTTTTGTTTCTGTTTTTTTGTCTTGATTCAGTTCTTGTACATATTCCTCGTCATACAGGACGTTTTCTATTCCATCATTCGTTCGTTGTCTTTTTCGTCCTCCTTCCTATGCGGAGTATCATTCTTCTCTCGCTCGTTTGAAGAAGGAAATCTCTGCAAGGTACCTCGAAAAGCCAATGAGAGCGATGAGAGAGAGAGAGAGAATAGAAAGCCAGCCAATGGGTCTGAAGAGTAGGAAGTGAAAGCGGGACCCTGGAGATCGGAAAGCAAGGCGAAGAGAAGGGAAGGGAAAAGAAGGAAAGGGGGTAGTTTAATATCAATTAATAGCATCGATAAATGCAGATGAGAGCATCCTGGTTAGGTTAAGTAGAAGACTCATGTTCCTTTTCTTGTTGATGATGTTGAAGTGCTACGGTACTATGATACCTGCTCACGCGGGTATCCAAATCAAGGGATTATTGTTAGGTAATTCACCAGGAATCGTCTCCAACGAAAGGCTCGCAACCGCCGATATAGAACTTGTTCCATTCTGTCGAGATCAGCCAGTCACAGAGAAAATAAGCTCGATCGTCATCAGCGTGAGGAAGGTTAGGTAATCTTCTTGGTAAGGCTGAGGGGTATCTTCGTCACAAGCGTGATGAAATTGCCTTCCGTCGTCACGAGGAAGACTTCACCGTAAAATGTTTCAGAATATTGAATAAATTGAAGCGGTTACTCCTAAGGCTGTCCCACGTATTCGAGGGTAGGTGTACGGTACAAAGACACCACCCAAGGATGGGTGTTTGGCTTGACCAATTACGACTTCAGCCCCCAGCAGGATTTGGAAAAATATACTCAGAGATAATTAGAATGCTTTTCTAAAACACACGAGGCTGTGAGAAGCAGGACGCTTAACATGTTTCATATGGCTCGCAAAGATTCAATTAGAAGAATTGATGTGATCAGCGAATCAAGCGAGCAGCAACCCTCTGGGCTGGGCGGTGACTTTCAGCAACCGCCCTCAATTTGATTACCCGCGTGCTGCTGTACCTCGGATTGGTGGATCTAGCAGCTACTCTACATACCTTGACCAGGTGGTCCCTTCCTTCACCATGCTGATTCTGATCAAGTCGCGATTGTTCTTTTGATTTGAAGGGGAATGGAGATCTAGATTATCAGCCTCACCTTCCCAATTGATGCTCATCCTAGTCGAGTCGAAAGAAGGAACGAGTAACTCACCATTATTAGGCTGATTCGACTCATTTCGCAAGCTCCGGAATATGTCGGAAGCGCGGTGACGGAGATCCATTGAGCTTGACAATCCCTAACAACGGCAGCGCCTTGAGATGGACCGGCTGCTCTCGAGACTACCAATCACCAATTACTCTCTGCGCTATCACTCTCCCTTTCGCAACCCTTCATTGGCTCCACAAATTCATCTTTCTCGAGACACCGAGAATCTCAACTCTCTTCATCTCCTTTCTCCCTCCCCTTCGCTCCTCCCTTCTTTTCTTCCACCTCTTTCGTCTCCCTCTCCTTTCTCTTCCGCGTAACATCCCAATTATACACCCTCGCCGTCGCAACTTCCAGCGTCGTAATCTGTTCCCTCAAATAGTCTAAATCCTCTTCACATGTCTCCAAGGTCTTTTTCGCAGCTTGCAATTTCGATTGTAATAATTCCTCGGCTTCAGGGATAGGGTAGGAGAGCATGATATTTGCGCCGAGCCAGAGATAGACTTCTGAGGTCGGGGGAACATTGGCGTGTGCGAAGAGGGTGTCGGAGAGGGAGAATGTTGCTTTTAACGGTGGTGATGATTCCTTGGATGGGCATTGTTAGGATAAACAAGGTGGGAAGAGGGAATGAGACGGGGACAAACATCTTGAGAGGATAGAAAACGGACTGTATCCAAAGATTTTTGCATCTCGGGGAGTTTTTCTTTCAGACTCGCGACGCGGCGTTGGGTGTTGAGTTCCATGAATTGATACTTCCTATTATCCGAAAATGTCAATCAGCCGACGGAAACAGATGTGTTCGAATATAAGGGGTCTAGGTAGAAGCAGTGGAGAAGTAAGGGATGATGATATAACGTACGATATCATCTCCTGAAAACTCTTGAGCGTCCCCTCGACGTGTTCGCCCGAGGCAACATAATCTTCAATCTTGTCGACGAAAGGCGCGGCGGGGATGCCTCTGGGATTGATTGATTGGGTGACATCGCTTTTACTATTATCATGAGATTCATTAGCGACGTGGTGTTTTTACTCATGATTGCAGCGTACTCACCTCTGATTCTTGTCCGTCATGGTTGTATAATTCCTTGAACAAGAAGTGCTGGTGGTGGAAGAGCCCAATTGATGCTGTGTCGCGCTTAATAAACGCGCGCCAATCGCTACCGTAGCCGCGGTTAGAACGCTCGCGCTAAACTCAGACATCTCGGCCCGAATGAAACCGACACGACAATCCAACGTCATCTTTTCGCGACGCCTGTAAATTTCGTATGCGCTTGCGCGTGCTTCGAACTCATCTACTGTATGTCCAGGAATAACAACGACTCATTCATGAAATGAGCCATCTACGCTGCGGTCCACGTATCGCCCATATCGCTACCTCTTCCTTTCGATCTCGTCGCTCGTTACTTCCAGACCGGCGCATCTTCGTCTTCACCCAGCGCTATGCATCCTCTACAACCAATACCAGCACTGCTGCCACTCCTACCAGCACTGATACCGCCGCACGTAGCACCACCACCACTTCGATTGCCACCAGCAATGACCTAGTTAACCCCCCTACTTCCACCCTCCCTGCACCTCTGGTCATCGAGGAGAGCGATCCCAATGCGAATATCGTCACGAAGCTGTATAAACAAGGTCGGGGATGTACGTAGCCATCCCATCTATATCCTCTAACTCCATACCCCAGTAATCATCAAACCCTCACTAATCCCTACCGGAATAGACCTAACCTTCTACAAAACGGGCATAAAAAACGTCTGGCGGAACTACAAAGCCTCCCGAGACATCCATGCACGCATCGCCTCCCATCTCTCCTCCACCAACACCCCTCTCCACAATCTCCCTCCCACCATCCTCTCCCGAGGAGATTTCATCCTCCTCCACCGTTCCCGTCTCGACATCCGTCGTCTACCGCTCTTTGCCGCTATCCTACTCATCTGCGGAGAATACACCCCCTTTCTCGTCCCCTTTATCACATCCATCGTTCCTTTAACATGTCGAATTCCATCTCAAATCACCCGTGATCGAAGAAAACTTGAAGAACGTAGACAGCGGTCGTTTCGGAATCTAGTCACCTCGCCACCTCCGCCGCCTCCTCCGACGGGGATGCCGAGCACGCATTACAATGGGGATGGGCTCGGGAAGACCAACTCTCCTAGAACTGAGGGACAGGGAGAAGGTGGGGAGGGGAGGGAAGGGGAGACGGAGACTCTGAACTCCTTAAATCGAGAACAATTGCTACATATCAGTCGCTCCCTCGGCCTTCATTCAACGTGGTGGTTCGACGAGTCGTTCCTTGCAGGCATTTCACCCCCCTCGGGGCTATTACAGAGACGAGTCCAAAAGGCCAAAGAGTATATCGAATCGGATGATAAATTGATTGATCGCGATGGCGGGGTAGGAGGGTTAGACATCGAGGAGGTTAAGATGGCAATGGTCGATAGAGGATTGGATGTTCTCGGAAAACAGGATGGCGAATTGAGGAGACGGTTGAAAGATTGGGTTTGGTTGAGGGGGAAGAAGGGATGGGGGGTAGAGACGATGTTGTTGACGAGGTATGATTCTTGATTTCTTAGTTTCTCTAGAAAATCAGGGAATCGGGGAGTATTAGGCTGATTAATAGGAATGTTGGTTGGAAGCAGACCTTCTGTTTGGCCGTCTAGATGATAGATTTCTTGATAATTGTAACTCACCACTCACCCTTTTATGGTTGGTTATAAAGATATTCAGTTAACTCAACTCAAGTCATGTAATATCTCTACTGGCTACTCGATATGTACCACCAGCGGCGGGGAATACAAGGTCTTGTCTGATAAGCGAGTAGAGCAAAAGGATTGATAGAGGAAAAAATAGAACAATATATGTACTGAATGAAATAGAATGGTAATTTGTAGTTCTATGGAAGTACCACCGCGTTTGTATCACCGTAAGATCAAACCCATCGTGTTGAGGTGGTTGGATACGTCAAGGAGACATGTAATTTAGAGGTAAGTTTACTGATGATGATTTTAATGTCTCTTTTTCGACCCACTACTGCTGACAACGATGATGATGGTAGTTGTTGGTTTGATGAGGAATACGTCAATGCCAATTCTTTACCAGACCAATCATCATAAGAATCACCAAATTGATGGCCATTTCTAATACTTGACTTATCTTACCACTCTACGATGTGGCAGATCAAATTAGATGGCATAGGAGAGGAAGCGAAAGTGATGTCTACGTTCATTAGTTTATTGATGCATACATAGGCAGTCACCTGCTACGTGCATAAGTTAGTCTAGTATTGTAAGCTAAATGAGAATGAATGGGACTTCGATACACGGAAAACTTCTTTCGATTGGATGGAACCAAGATCATTGAATTAATCGATTAGCTATTGATAAAGTTCATCAATCAAGCTATCTAGTCTCCTGGAGCTCAATGATCCCATCCGTCCATTCATCCAGCCAGCCAGAGAGGAAGAGGGGAAGAGGGGAAGAGTAGAGTAAAGTAATGACCTCCAGGATGGATTCCACCTTAATCATACTCAGCTGAGAACTAGCCCAGAATCTTGTTAAGGGAGGTGCGAAAGGGGCGATGGTGCCGAAGCAGGGAACGGGAGAAGAACCACTCGATTTGATCCGTCGGACCATTCAGCTGGAGAGAGGGGAGTTGAGAAAGACGACTAGCTCGAGAACTGCGCTGTGAGAGATTGATATGACGACAAGGAATAACGGGGATCGGGTGGAAGAGGGGAAGCAATCGATCCATTAATCAGTCCATCCATCCATTCATTTCATGCGCAGGAGAGGGGAGAAGATGAGCTCGAGTGCGGTTTGGATCTCAGAGTGCAATAAAATCTCGCTCAAGTATTTCATAAATCTCGCTTGCTTCGACGTTGAGAGTACCTCCCATGACATTCGTTCCTTTCATGCTTTCATCTCACCAGATAGTCATCTCATCAACCTTCATTTGGTCCATTTCGATAATTGCTCCATGACGCTCTGAAGATGGGGCATTGGTTGCCCTCCCACGGCCGGATTAGCAGCAGCAGGATACTGATGATAGGGAGGAACCATGTGCGGTGGCAAAGGCTGCTGCTGTTGTTGGTGCATTTGTTGCTGCTGGTTGGGATGCGGGATGTGTTGTGGTGGCTGTTGGGATGATGAAACGCCAGCAGTGGGAGGTACTCCAGCGGCGGCAAGAAGAGACGCTAAATTGGGATTGTTGGCGAATGCGGGATTGCCTGCGAGAGCCGCGTATGGATTCACTGCAGATTGCTGCTGTTGCTGATGTGGTTGAGCTTGTGATAGAGACTGAGGCTGAGGCTGCTGTGGAGGAGCTGCATATGGCATCTGCGGCGTTGTGGATGGACGAGCGAAACTACTCATCAAACTAGCGAGATCCGGTGGGAGAAGGGGTGATGCCTGGGATGGTGGCAGAGACTGTTGCAGCTGTGGAGGCGCCGGTGCTGCTTGTTGCTGCGGCTGCTGTTGATGCTGCTGTTGTAGAACGCCCAACAGACTCTGCAGACTCGCTGGGTCGAGGGATGTAATCAAGCTCGACAGATCCGGATTCGATGGAGCGGCGCTGTACGTCGGCATGCTCTGTGACGGCAGTGATACACCAAGACTCGGTGGAAACTGTGGGGCTTGCATAGCCTGGGTCAAGGTTGCATACGGATTCGGAGCGGAGACAGCCCGAGCAGTGACTTGCGCTTGACGTGCTTGAAGGACTAAGGCCACTGCCACGTCAGGAACCTGCGGATGGTACTCTACGAAAAGTCAGTAATTATTTAATACGAACAAATACTTCTGAACTGACCGTCAAATCGCCCATTGGCCTGCCCGCCACTCTGATGGAAGATCTGCAACGGAATTTTGACGTTGGTCTGATTCTGGCGCGTGAGTCGTGACACCGCCAGGACACCCTCCACCGCCAGTCGCTTGATCACCTCCACAACATCCACCCGGGGGCTCAAGAAGAGCACGTCCGTGGTGATGCCACCGTCTCGGAATACCTTCTCAACGAACTCAACGAAGCCTCTGCCAAAGAAATCAGCCAACAAAATCTCACACGCACAACTAATAGCCAATCTCACCGGTCTACATCATCCGTAATGATGATCTGTACCAAGGGCACCTCCCCTGGCCGCCGAGAAGGCAGCAACGCATCCAGGTCGTCCATCGAGTTTCGTCGTCCCACCGGGCTCCGACTCCGGTATCGCTCCCCCCGCCGGTATGGGGGGGACCGAGAGCGACTCCGCCGCCCGCCGCCGCTGTAGCGGTCGTGACTCCGGCCACGACCACGACGGTTTTCCTCTCCTCCCCGGAAGCCTCGCGGCCCCGGAGAGGGAGACCGTCGTGGCCGATAGCCATCACGGTCTTGGCGGTTTGGGAACCCTCGGTCCCCCCGTTGGCGGTTCGGCCGGCTCTCCGCGGGCCGGTCCGGGCGGTCACCACCCCGCCCAGACGCCACCGCCGGCCCACGTGGTGAGGTGGGGCCG
>QQTW01001471.1_pt1 | contig 16500 bp, 12 predicted proteins | sample 1904831 | NCBI WGS metagenome assembly QQTW01 (sample SAMN09435610, study PRJNA476489) | Subsurface metagenome, whole genome shotgun sequencing project. | reverse complement strand
CTAACATCTCACTAAATTTTTGCCGAATTTCATCGTCCAAGTTTTTGGATTGCTCTAAAATCTGTTGGCGTAAATCCTTAGCACTTTTATTAGTCTGTCCATCCAAATGAGAAACTTTTTGCTCTAATGAGCTTGTTTGATTTTTAAGTTCTTGCGCAATATCTTTTAACGCTTCATCTTGGGTACTTTGTTGTTTTTTAACTGTCTCACCCAAAGACTCAATTTCTTGTTTAATATATGTTTCCAGAGAGTCTAAACGTTTTCTTGTATCATCCCTTAAATTAGTGCATTCCTTCATCAGACGTTCTTCCATGCGGGTAAATCTTTTTTCGTAATCCCGCATTTGCGTACCAAAGAGAATATCTCTGACTTTATCTAAATTCCCACCTCCTGCTAGATCACCACTCGACATTTGATATCTATTCATTGCTTGAATTGAATCTTCTTTTACAGGTTCTAAATCAATATAACTTAAGTTTTCTTCTGGTGTATTCACGATTTTAACTCCTAACTGAATTTGGTAGCTATACTCTTATTATTCTCATGTTTACTGAAAAAAAATATATTTCTTATTTGCTGGCAATAAGTATTTTTAGCGTCTTTTATATCAATCTCCAATGATTAGGACGAAGTAAATTAGGCGTTAAATAAATTATATTTTTTTATTAGTTAATTAAATTATGTAGCTGAAAGCAGCGACTGCCTCATTTATTATTAGGCTATAAATTATCTTAATCTACACAAACTATCCGTACTTATATCAAAATTCAGTTAACTTGTAAAAAATAAAACGCTCTATTGTAATAATTCTTAGCTTCAGTTTTGAAAGCGATCGCGTATAAGTTATAACTCAATTTTTGCAACCACTGAAGAATTAAATTACGCTCGAAATCAGCTAGACACAATATTTTTGGCGAAAAAGTTAGAGCTTTATTGATGCAGTTTGAATAAATGAATGTAAAAATTGTTGCAATTTAGTAGTTGAAATCATTATATTGTGGCATGATTGCCTTGCGAAGCAGGCGAATGCACTCATCTGTGAAACTGCTTCTGACAAAACTTATCTAGAAGATCTTAAGAAAAGTAGATTATGTCGCAACCGCCCCCACCTCATTTAAAATCCGGGCATGGTTATGCGCGAGACTATTAAAGCCAATTGTGCTGTGGTAACTTAAATTAGCAAGGTGAATCAGAGGAGGAACGATTGTGTTTACCGGAAAAAGACCATCAAATTTAGGTGTGCGAGACGGTAAATTAGCACCATGCCCCTCTACCCCAAACTGCGTTTGTAGCCAAAGTGAGGATGCAGAACATAAAATTGAGCCTTTAACTTACAAGTCTACTCCTGAAGTTGCGTTTACTCAACTGAAGCAAGCGATCGCAAGTCAACCAAGAACTAAAATCATCACTCAATCCCCAAACTATCTGTATGCAGAATTCACTAGCGCCATTATGAAGTTTGTGGATGATGTGGAGTTTTATCTAGATGAAGATGCAAAAGTAATTCACGTCCGTTCAGCTTCTAGACTAGGGCAGTCCGATCTAGGAGTAAACCGCAAAAGGATAGAGACTATTCGGGCAAAACTGCAAGAGCTGGAATGAATCTTATAGTTACCCTCTGGGAACTGGAGATGATTTGACTCAAAAGTTATAACTACTACCCTCAATTGAGGGTTATGTACCACAAAGCAGAGACGCGAAACTATGCGTCTCTACAATCTAAAATCCAAAACCTGAAATTTAAAATTAAAAAAATCCCCTCCCCTATCAAAAAGAGGAGGGTATGATTATTTGCATGAGGAAGCAGACTGTTGGTCTACTTAAAAACAGCATAGGTGATAAATGTGATAACAAGGTGACAGGGATATTCTCGTTTCACTCACAAGCAGTTCTTAACACAGTAGTACTTACTTAAATGCACACCTACAAATTATCAAACCCGCATGAAGCTATTGCTTGATGCGGGTTTGTGGTTAAGATATAAAGATTACAGTATATTGCTTGAGATATTAGGTTTTGGGTGAAGTAAACATTATTTTGTTTACCTTGTTTATATTAAACACCAAAAAAGTCTTTCGTTCATCAAGAAACCGTAAAGAAATAGCAAGTAAACAATGAAGAAATGATGTTTTTCAGGGCGGGGCTAGTCAGTGTTAGTAAGGATGGGTTTAATACCTTTATCTGTAGTCTTACAGGCATGGCTGTCAAACCTACCCCTATACCGTGATTGGCTATTAGTCAGTTTGACGGTTGACGGTTAAAGGTTAATAGTTAAAGGATAAACGACAACTAACAACCGATCGCTCTTTTGCGTAGTGTTACCGTGCGCTTCTATAAACCTCTTGCGTCAAAACACCCATGCTTAGCAGCTTGAATAATCGTTCCATCACCGCCTCTGTGTTTTTGGTATGCTTTTTGCTGAGTCTGCTTCTAGTGCAAGCAATGAGACAGCCGATGATATCATCTTCTGCATCCCAGTTGCTAAGCGATCCATTTCTGCAACTGCCTACTACAAACTCAGTTCGTGTGGTTTGGTTTACCGAGTTTGCAGGTTCCGAGCATAAAGTTACTTATGGCAATAATCTCAAGTCTTCTGTTAAAGCCAATACTACCAAGCTTAGCCGTGTACGTGAAGATCGAGATTCGCGTCTAGGTAAAAGTCAAAAAGATCGCAACAAACAGCTAACAAAACGCGATATCTGGAGACACGAAGCTGAAGTAACTGGGTTAACTCCTAATGCCCGTGTCAGCTATCGTGTAACCAGTATAAGAGAAGATGGCAAGGCTTTCAGTAGCGATAAATACACTCTCGCTCCCAAGCCAACACCAGGCGCACCACTAAAGATTTTGCTGACTTCAGATCATCAACTCAAGCCGATGGTTGCGGCTAATCTCCAGAAGGTGGTTGAGACAGTGGGTATTGATGCGGTTTTCATGGCTGGCGATTTAGTGAATATTCCCGATCGCGCTTCGGAGTGGTTTGATGATAATCGCGGCGGTGCTTTTTTTCCCTGTCTTCAAGGTAAGGCGAATTACAAATTAGCAAAGACAGTATACAAGGGTGGGGAAATTATTCAACACGCTCCTATATTTACTGCGATCGGCAATCATGAAGTGATGGGGCGTTTTGGTAAAAATGACAGCTTAGGTGGTGAGTTTGACGATGCTTTTCCACGTAAGCTGGCGCAGCAGATGCAAGCAAAACAGGGTGAACGCGATCGCACTCTTGAGGATAATTCTTTTAATACCGACACTTACGAAGAAATATTTACTCTACCCGAAAGTAGTTCGGGTGGGAAGACTTACTACGCCACTACTTTTGGTGATGTACGCTTGGTTGTACTTTACGCAACTAATATGTGGCGATCGCCTAATATTGATCAAGATAGTAGAGGAAAGTATCAGGAACGACAGCAAGATTTGAACCATCCCGAACGCTGGGGACACGGACAGGTTATTTTTGGTGATATTGCCAAAGGTACTCCCCAGTATAATTGGCTGGTGCAAGAACTCCAAAGTTCTGAGTTTCGCGGCGCAAAGTACAAAATCGTCATGTTGCATCATCCGCCCCATTCTCTGGGTGATAATATTGTTCCTGCTTATACTGAACCAGTGGCGATCGTTGAGCGTAATTCTGATGGGAGCATTAAAGCAGTGCGTTATGAGTATCCAAAAGAAGCAGATTATCTCATCCGTGACGTGATGCCACTGTTACAAGCAGCTGGGGTACAACTAGTATTTTACGGGCATTCTCATTTGTGGAACCGCTTTGTTAATCTCAGTGGAATGCACTTTTTGGAAACATCAAATGTGGGTAATTCTTATGGTGCTGCGGCGATGGGGAATAAGCAGCGACAAGTTCCACCAGGGAACAATAAAGATTATGTAGCAATAGGCGATCCGAATGGACTCGAACCAATAGTGCCGACAATTGCCCCACTACTAGATAAAGATGGTACTACACCTTATATTGCTAGTAATGATATCACGATTTTCAGCATTTTTGATACAGCAAATGGAACCATCAGCAGCTATCGCTTCGACACGCAAAAACCAGGATCGAAGGTTGTGAAGTTTGATGAGTTTAAACTTAATTAATCACTCTTTTACTGAAAATCTTTAGCTGTCCCAGGTTAATAATAGCTAAACGTTAATTATAGTGGAAGTTTAAATTAGGTTTTTTTAATTCATATCAAGGCGAGCGCATAATCTAATTCAGCCTTTTCAGACAGATTATAATACCTAGTATCAAGCAAAGCTTAAATTAAAATTATTGACTTATCAATAAATAGTTATTAAAAGATAAACACTATTAACTATATTTAAAATTGTTAATTCATCAATTTATGGTTATAAAAGTATAGGCAAGATTTACGATTTAATATTTTTTAATCAAAATAACTATAGACTAAGGTTGCAATTTCAAGATTATAGTTTTAATATTTATCTGCTGACAGAGGTAAAGCAGGATAGTGATGTTTTTGGAACAGTATTTGATTTGATGATTAGCTAAACTGCTTTCAAAATTTTTGTTTTCAGACAAAGCTAATTCTAAAAATTAATCTAAACCACATACATTTCCTAGGAGTAATTTACTCCACCGAAATGTAGCGGGTTTGTGCTGATCCAAAGCAGCATAGCTGACTCTGTTGTAATTAGGACTTGGCTGAATTATAAGTAAAAATTTGCTGCTCACACCCTGTTTCTGCGTACAGCAGAGCAAAGTTTGAGTGGTTACTTTTGGCTGGGATTACTACAGTTTAGACGAGAAATGAAATGAAATTGCAACACAAATTAGGGCAGTTTGCGCTTTTTTCTACTGCACTTTTGGTAACGATACCAATGTTTAACCAGTTAGTGCCAGCAGCGCAAGCTGCGCCAGTAACTGCTAAAAGTGCCGATGCTTTTGTAGATATCATCGGGGTTAATATCCATCTCGCCTATACTGAATCTGCTTACGGCAAATACAACGAAATTATCAAACCAAAGTTGCTGGAACTGGGCATTCGTCACGTCCGCGATGGTGGCTATCAAGATCCTACATTTATGAACCAAATTAAGGAACTTGGCAACCTTGGAATCAAGTCAACGCTAATTTTTGCTGGCAACCCAACAGCAGATGTTATCTCTACTGCCAAGACACTTCAAGGGGCGATAGAAGCAATAGAAGGGCCAAACGAGTCAGATTTAGAGGTGAACAATTATTCTTACCAAGGCCAGCAGTTCCCAGAAGGGACTCGCAACTACCAAAACAATCTCTACGCCGCAATCAAAGGCGATGCCGATACTAGGTATCTGCCAGTGGTGTTACCATCTGTAGGTTGGGGAGAGAACTCGCCAAAATTGGGCTATCTGGAGTCGGGCGATATTGGGAATATGCACAGCTACCCCAATCTTGGTAATCCGCCAACAGACGGTCTTGATTGGTATTTTATCCCGTATGCGCAAACAGTAGCAGGTAAAAACAAGCCGCTATGGGTGACTGAAACCAGCTACCATAATTTGATTGCCGATGATTTGGGTATATCTGAACAGGCCGCAAGCAAGTATCTGCCACGCTTATTGTTGGAGAACTTTAATCGTGATATTAAGCGGGTGTATCTTTACGAGTTGATTGATGAATATCCAGATACCGAAGGTGACGTGCAGCAACACTATGGGTTGCTACGCCAAGATGGTTCTTCCAAGCCTGCTTATACGGCAATTAAAAACCTAATTTCATTGTTAAAAGAGCCAGGAGCAAAATTCTCACCAGGAAGCTTGGACTATACTTTGAGCGGCGATACCGAACAAGTGCATACTACACTCTTGCAAAAGAGTAGTGGAGAGTTCTATCTGATTGTCTGGCAAGAAGTAAAAAGCTGGGACAATGAGAACAAGAAAGACATTGGTATTGCTAAGCGGGAAATTAATCTTAATCTCAATACCGCTATTAGCCAAGCAAAAATCTACGATCCTAAAAATTCAACCAGCCCAATTCTGACACCTAGCAGTTCTAGCGATCGCCTCAACCAACTAACTATTGCCGTGCCAGATCATCCACTGGTAATCGAGTTAGTACCTGCTAAAGGCTAAGCGGCGCTATTACTAGAAATGCCAATGCTTGCAAGAAAGCGATCGCCACTGATATAAATGGGGATTCAAAGACTTACACAAAGCTCTGGAAACACAAAATCTCGCGTCTCTATACCTTTCGTCAAACCTCTGAATTTGATCCGATAAGCATCACAGTCAAATTATGCCTGCTGACTCATAGCTTGTCCAAACTTTTAACTCATTCCCGCCATAAATGGAATGGGATTACGTGTCATTAGTCATTCGTACAAATAACAAAGGACAAATGACAAAGCGGCGGGGCGACGAGCCTCCCGAAGGGAAGGGTCATTGCTCTCCCCGTCGCTTTGTGTGAGCAATATACCAAAAAGGGTAGGTCAACAATGACCCACCCCTTAACAAATGTTCTAATTGCAAACTCTAAACAAGCGAGTAAGCACGAACCAATTTACTACAGCGTGTTGTCTCTGTTATCTTTAATGATGATGTTAGGGTCTTGAGTATCAAGGTCTAACTTTTCACTAGCAGTGGGTGTTTCAGTTGGAAGAGGAAAAAGAGTAACTTCATCTTTGGCTTCCACTGGCTTTCCAACGCTAACCTCATGCGTCTTGAACTGCTGATTGTCTGCAACCAGGGGCTTTTCACTTGGCTTGAAGCCTTGATTACTAGATTGCTTGGCATTCTCAGCCGTACTCTTTACTGAGTCTGTGACATTTGTTGCAGATGCTTTGATGCTTTGCGATGTACTCTTAGCCGCATCTACTACAGCTGGCCCCGCTTCTTCAACAGTACTCTTTACCGAGTCTTTGACATTTGTTGCAGATGCTTTGATGCTTTGTGATGTACTCTTTGCTGCGTCTACTACAGCTGGCTTAGCTTGCTCAACCGTACTCTTTACTGAGTCCGCTACACCTTTTACAGCTGGTCTGACCTCAGCAGCAGCACCCTTGACTGCATCTACTACAGATGGCTTGGCATCCTGAACTGTATCCTTGACTGCATCTACTGTGGCGACTACAGAGGGCTTGGTATCCTGAACTGTATCCTTGACTGCATCTACTGTGGCGACTACAGAGGGCTTGGCATCCTGAACCGTATCCTTGACTGCATCTACTACACCGATTACAGAGGGCTTGACATCTTCACCTATATGCTTTACGTTGTCCCCTACATCTTCTACAGTGTGGTTAACAGTCTCAGCTACACTCTTTGCTGCATCCACTACACCTTCTACAGTCTTGTCAACAGCTTCAGATGTACCCTTACCAGCCATAGCGCCAGCTACTGCACCAGCTACTGCACCAACGATTCCTCCGGCTCGACCGCCGAGTATACCACCAATCGCTGCTCCAGCTATTCCAGCACCTATGCCTGAGCCGCCTGAGTGAGCATCAGCCTGTTCCTGATTGGGGTCAGTATTTTCGTCATGCTTATCTAAAGGTTGCTTGTTCTCGGTCACGATCGTTATCTCCTTTGTAATAAAATGGCTTAAAACGTCAACTTGTTGAACAGATTTTTTAAGAAAACTCCTTAAATATGATCGGTAGGCAATCTACCAGTTCTGTTATCAACTTTATGGTTGTCAATATCGATATCTATACTCTTCACGAAGAATCTTTTCGTGCTACACGACTTTCTTGACTCTGACTTTTTCACGCACCAAGGCTTGTTTGTGAATGTCAGCAGTCTCTTCGTAAACCCATGTCTTTGATGTCTTTTCGTTCAAAATGATCCCGATGGTTTGGCTCGAAATCTTCAAGTTTTACCAGAGCCATTACAGCTTTATCCTAATTTTTTTAAGCAATTTATTTTTGTCTTGCTTGTCTAAACTTTAGACATTAATTGATTTCGTTTCATCTCACTAACGACTGACTTAATTTGCCAGGATATTTCACCCACATTTATGTCTATTTATAGAGTGCATAAGTCATAATGGATAAAGCTACAAAAGCGATTATAGCGATTATAGAACAATGCGATTCGCTTCTCGTCTGCTGAGGAGAGGCTTCCAGATACCTCTATAATGTCCCTAATTTGATATATCCACTAATTTTCTGCTGGATCGATCGCCAGCGATCGCAGTCTTTGGGCTAGTCGTTCAGATCTGATTCGTTCTTGTTCTAGCTGGGCTTATGTCTGGGAAGCAACTTTCTCTGGTGTCGGTATTTTATCGCCTTCTGTGCTGTGGCATCAGGCACGATTGATTTTAGTTGCTTTGCAGTTAAAACCATATTCACCTAGTATCTGTTGGATTTTGTTTTCATTTTGGCTGCTACAAAGCGCGATCGCTTTATCATGCTTTCAATTCGCTTTTACTCACATCTGCACCTCTTAGAGGTAGAATCTCTGCGCTCTCGTTTCCAGGCTAAGCCTGGGAACGAAAATAGGGCAGTTTGTCACCGGGCGTTGATAATAAAAGAGAGTGCTTGATAATTTTTAAATATATAGATATGGCAAGAGACTTACGCGGATTCCTGAAACTACTGGAAGAAAGGGGACAATTGCGGCGGATTAGCGCCCTAGTCGATCCGGATCTGGAAATTGCTGAAATTTCTAATCAAATGCTGCAACGAGGCGGGCCGGGGTTGCTATTTGAAAATGTCAAAGGCTCATCCTATCCAGTAGCGATTAACTTGATGGGGACGGTAGAAAGGATTTGCTGGGCGATGAATATGCAGACACCCCTGGAGTTAGAGGATTTGGGGAAAAAGCTAAGTATGCTGCAACAGCCCAAGCCACCGAAGAAGATTTCCCAAGCTGTAGAGTTTGGCAAGGTGTTGTTTGATGTGCTGAAAGCGAAACCAGGGCGAGATTTTTTTCCAGCTTGTCAGCAAGTCGTAATTCAAGGCAATGAACTAGATTTAAATACTTTGCCATTTATTCGACCTTATCCAGGTGATGCAGGGAAAATTGTCACGCTGGGATTGGTGATTACTAAAGATTGTGAAACGGGTACGGCGAATGTAGGCGTGTATCGGTTGCAGTTGCAGTCAAGCAATACGATGACTGTGCATTGGTTATCGGTGCGGGGTGGCGCAAGGCATTTACGCAAAGCGGCGGAACGAGGGAAGAAATTAGAGGTAGCGATAGCGCTGGGTGTCGATCCTTTAATTATCATGGCAGCTGCTACACCCATACCAGTCGATCTATCAGAATGGCTGTTTGCTGGGCTATATGGCGGTAGTGGGGTGCAGTTAGCTAAGTGTAAAACGGTAGATTTAGAAGTTCCGGCAGATTCTGAATTTGTGTTGGAAGGGACAATTACACCAGGGGAAATGATGCCCGATGGCCCGTTTGGCGATCATATGGGTTATTACGGTGGGGTGGAAGATTCGCCACTGATTCGCTTCCACTGCATGACTCATCGCAAAGATCCGATTTATTTAACTACATTTAGCGGTCGTCCGCCGAAAGAAGAAGCAATGATGGCGATCGCGCTTAATCGGATATATACGCCTATTCTACGGCAACAAGTGAGTGAGATTGTGGATTTCTTCTTGCCGATGGAAGCGTTGAGTTACAAAGCGGCGATTATCTCTATTGATAAAGCTTATCCCGGACAAGCTCGTCGTGCAGCTTTGGCTTTCTGGAGTGCTTTACCCCAGTTTACTTATACCAAGTTTGTGATTGTGGTGGATAAGGACATTAATATTCGCGATCCGCGCATGGTAGTCTGGGCAATTAGTTCTAAGGTCGATCCGACGCGGGATGTGTTTATTCTGCCAAATACTCCGTTTGATACTCTAGATTTTGCTAGCGAGAAAATTGGTTTGGGTGGCAGGATGGGAATTGATGCAACAACGAAGATTCCACCGGAAACGGATCATGATTGGGGTGCGGTGTTGGAATCAGATCCAGATGTGGCGGCGATGGTGGAAAGGCGCTGGGCTGAGTATGGGTTGGCAGATTTGCAGTTAGGGGAGGTTGATCCGAATTTGTTTGGGTATGAGGTGAGGTAGGGAAACGAACCGCGCTCGTCCCCAAGGTAGCCAAGGAAAGGCACATAGAGGTATTGCAGGGAGGAAGGTTAGAGATGAAGTACCTTGATATAGCAGAGGTGCAAAAAGATCTGTTGACGTTGTTGGATGAGATAGCTATTAGGCGTGAGGAAGTGATGATTACTTGTGATGGTATAGGAGTGGCAATGATTTTACCTTGTGAAAAAACAAAGCCAGAAGCTAGTAAGTATCTATTACGAGGTCTACCAATTCACATTGTTGATGATTTTGATCAACCTTTACCTCAGTTGTGGGCAGCGATGAACGAATGATTGTTTTAGATACTTCCGTTGCCATATTTATCATCAAATATTTCAAGATTTCAGCTGGCAACCAGGAAGATAATATACCCCAAAATTTACCAAACTGAAAATATGAAAAGTAGATATTAAATTCGTATCCACGTTGGTGCAAATACAATTATTTGGGCTTTTGCTACAGGTATATTAGCGATATATATTCCTGCTTGTAGGTATGACTGGATCGCCACTTCTATCTCTAACTGCGATCGTAGGTGCTACTGTTAGCACTGTTGTAGTTTGGCATCAGAGCGATCGCAGCTATAAATAGCCCTTTTTAACCAATAGCGAACCTGAAAATAGAGCAACGAATTGCTAATTTAGAAATGATTGTAAGTAATCAAGAATTAGATTTGAAAAAAAAAGATAAAGCAGCTAAAATCAAAAAAATAGTTAATTTTTGTGCCAATTGGTGCTATTAACTTGCTATTATTTCATGTATTTTGTTTATTAGACGATAACAAATTTAATTTTATGCGTGTCTACTTACATTTTCTAAGTAAGAGAATAAATTAAATTTGCTTAGATAGATTAATAAAACCCAAATTTAGACATACTTACACTAGGCGACAAAATAAAAGATTTGTGTAGAGAGGTGATTTTCCAGTTATCTCTTACTCAGTTAAAACTAACTGAGCTTAAGCTGAAGAGTTTGTTTTAGCGGACTTAGGCTATAAAGTGCAATTAATTTTTGCGGCTTGTTATTGCACGAATCAAATAGCCCTGGATTTAGTAACGAAGGTGATTGTATGTAGTAAGTAATAGTAAAATTATATAACATAATGCCGCAGCAAACAATTGAGTAAAATTTCGAGATATTTTAGTAAAATTGCTTACATACTTTTGGTATAAATCTATCGGTAGATGACAGTAAAAACTCTTAAACATTAAGTTGAATATAGTTGTTATTCAGTAACTAAATGCTTACTTCAGCGCAGCAATTAAAAGAAGTCTTCTTTTGCCCGGAAGAATCCACTTTTTATGCATATTGCTTAGAGACATTAGTATTAAATCAGTGTATTGGCACCGAATCTATTATTGAATTTGGTTCTGGAGACGGTAGCCCGGTTATTCAGTCATTACTGAGAACTGAATCTAATAGTGTAGTTCATGGATTTGAACTTAATAAGCAAGCCAGTGAAGAGGCTAACTTAAAAATTCAAAAATATGGCTTAAGTGAAAAATACTTAATTCACAATAGCTCTTTCTTTGATTCATTGCGACCAAAAGCAAAATATTTAGTATCAAATCCGCCCTACTTACCAGCATTGGATAACAAATTATATCAGCCTTTGTTGCATGGTGGGTTAGATGGAATTACTGTCACCAAAAAACTTTTGGGTTTGGATTATGAAAATGTGTTGGTAATGGTTGCAAGCTATTCTAACCCGGAAGGTTTGTTAGATTATGCCCTGACAAAAGGATACCACACCTCGAACTTTATCATTTCTCCTTTAAAATTTGGTTATTACAGTTCTGAGCCAAAGGTGATGGACAGAATTCAAGAGATGAAGAAAAACAATATGGCTTTTTGCTCGAAAAATATCTATCTTTTAGCAGGTGTTTTATTTACAAAACGGCAGAAAACAAAAGCAGATTTATCTAGTGAATTATTGCAGTTGATGACATCAATTCATGAGTAAGTAGGAAAAAGGCTGAAGGATGAAGGCTGAAGGTTAAAGATTAAATTTCATCCTTCATACTTCATACTTCATACTTGTCTCGCCACTATTTAGCGCTTTGCTCTGCATCTTTAGCCGATCGCACTACAGCCGAACCTGCGCGATCGCCCATAAACTTTTCTTGGTCGTATCCTAGTACTAGTTCCCAAGCATCATCAGGATATCGATCTGCTAGAGGCATTGCAACATCATCTAACATCCAACGGCCGTGTCTTTCGTCTTCGCGGATGTGGAGTTCCCAGTATCCCATCGCTGCTGCTGATAGTTCCAGGCGTTGTGCTGCTGCGAGATAATTTCTGTATGCCGCAGGCCCTGCTACTTCAAAATATGTTAAGCCACCGTTGTAACGCAGGAAATAGCGCTTACGCTCGGTTAAGAGGAAATTATGATTGGCAGCAGCTAGCACTTCCCAAGGCACTAGATCGAAGTATGCTTCTGGTTCAGTATGCATTCCAAACTCAGACAGCATTTGGGCGAAATAAGTAGAATGCTTGCGCGACAAGCGACCGTTACCGTACTCTTCTAGTAGTACCCGAAAGAGTGTTGCCTGTACCTCATTCGCAGCACCACCCAAGATACTGCACATCCGACTACCTTCAACTAAGCCATCGAAGGAACCGATTGCCAATACTCGACGGTATCCTGTTTGGCTCATTTCCTCGCGCAAATACCGACTGTCTGCTGACAAAGGCGGATTCAGATCGGCTTCGCCACGCGAAATTAGTGCTTGCTTTGCAGCTTCAACATCTAATTGTTGCAGTGCTGCGACATCGAGATGGGATGATTCCCACTCTTGCCAAGATGCTTCAATGCGATCGCGTATGCTATGCAAGTATTCAGAACGCTCGTTGGTGTAGCGACGCAAGTCGTCATACCAAAACAGCTTCAAGCGATTGATGCGATAAAGCACCCGTTGCAGAAACAAATGTGCTGCATCAGAACTGTTTTTTTCTGCGTATGCTTGTTTAATTGCCAATGCGATCGCTGCTTCAAACTCACTTGCAATTGAGGAATAAGCATTCAGTTGCTTGTCTAAATCCTCTGTTTCGAGCAGTTGGATGAATTGCTGCTCGGCTCGATTGTAGTCGAGGTTTATAGCTGTATTCATTAGCCGAGAATCAGTAATCGCACTCATAAAAACCGTATATCCACTTTTTCTATGCTAATGCTGCCTCGCTCTAATAATTATCGTTCTGTAGGGGTAATTTTTAACATTTTATAATTTACTTAACCTATCGATAGGGAGTTGTTGAAATAGAAATATATAGCAACTCTAAATGATGCGTAAATATCTGTTTTTAGCTGTAGACGCTGCGCTAGACTGCGTGAAAACTGTTCCACTATGAGAATTTTCGATAGAATTCAATTCTTTATTAGATTGATTTGGCAACCAAACAGTAAAAATAGAACCACTACCCTCGATTGAGTCAACTTCAATTCTGCCACCGTGTAGTTCTACAAGTTGTTTAGTTAATGCTAAACCCAAACCAGTCACTTCATAAGTGCGATGGTACACTCTCTGCAACTGCTGAAACGTTTGAAACATCAGATTTAAATGATGTTTAGGAATGCCTATACCAGTGTCTTCGACTTGAAACACAACAACATCTAACTCTCGCCAAACTCTTAGAGTTACTTGTCCGCCTCTAGGCGGAAATTTTATCGCATTATCTAATAGGTTGAAGAGTATATGCTTTAGATGTTCGCGCTCGCCACAAAAGCAGTCAGATGAGTGCTTTTGTTCGCCCGATTGTTCTAGTTCATTTCCTAGTATTATTAGTTTCACTGACCCAGAAGAAGCTTTTGTAACTGCGCGACAGCTGTTTTTAGGATGACAGGAAGTTCTAGACTTTGACGGATTTGTGTAGTAACTTGATTCAAAAGTCGTTCTTGTTCAGCCTGTTGATGTAAGGCATATTCTACAGGTTTGCAGACAGAATTATAGGAGAATTGGCAATGTTAAAACTGTTCTAAGAAAGTTTTTGCACCTTCTAAGCCAAAAAGAAATTGAGGAGTTTCTGCAATTAGCACTAACCATTTATCCTCAACTTGCTGCAATTTCCAGTTTTCAGTTGGATGAGGTAAAAAAAATCTGCCAGTTGTTCTGAATATCCTTCGCACAAACAAACCCCCTGGTTTGGGCAAGATTCAGCAGATTTTCAGTCATGGCGGCTTATAATTACAGTAAATATTGGGATTATAGGTCAGCCAATTTCCATCATAAAATACTATTAACATTTTTTTAAAGGTTACAATTATTTACGTTTGCCGGAATTTTATCAGTTGGTATTACCGTTAATTACTTCAACTGTATTAAGTATTAATACTTAAAATTGCTGAGGCAATATGGCATTACCAAATGCTTGCAGCAGCTAGATGTAATACTATTTTGGATGCACAGATTGTAGAGACGTGGTTTTAAAGTGTCTCTACTCCATTAGGAACAAACAATGAAGTTGCTCTTTTCAGGGTGTATATTTTTTCTGCAAGTGTTAGTTATAAGTATTGCTAACCCAGCTTTAGCCTCGGTTGTGAATATAAACTTAGTAGACTTAAATGATATTTATGAAATCACGCCAGTTGAAGGGAGAAAATGGGGAGGTTTAGCAATTGCAACCATAAGACAAGAACTTTTAAGCCAGAATCTTCGCACTTATAGCATATTAGCTGGAGATGCTTTCAGTCCTTTAGCTTTGGGAACTGCTAAAGTTAAGGGTAAACCTTTTAAAGGAGTTCCTGAAGCTCAAATAATAATTGATTCCCGACTGCAACTGATTACAGATAAAATTCCTGAAGATAAGGCTACTGCCCAAATAGTGAGACAATGGGTTGATAAAGCCGCGAGCAGATTTCGTACTAATGGCTTTGTACCGGAACAAGCGATCGCAACAACTAATGTTGCGTTAGATGGTTTAAACTCAAGCATACGCGATCGCGCTACGAATCTTACAGCTTTAATTGCTCATGCAATATTGCAAGAAGTCGATAAAGCAGATTTAGCTATCTTTAATAGTGGTGCAATTCAAATTGATGACTACATTCCTCCTGGTATAATAACTCAGCATGATATTATTCGTATTTTGCCAAATGGTAGTAAAGTATTAGCAGTAGAAATGAATGGAAGTTTGCTCCAGCGAGTGTTGGAACAAGGACGAGCTAATCGAGGTACAGGCGGTTATTTGCAAACAGCAAATGTGAGTAGAAAACCAGAAATTGGTACTTGGGTGATTAATGGAGAACCTCTCGATCCGAATCAAAAATATCGAGTTGCAATTAACGATTTGTTGATGAGTGGGAAAGAAAAAGGTTTAGAGTTTTTGAATTTTAAGCAACCGGGAGTCAGATTAATTGCTCAGAAGCGCGATATTCGCTTTGCTGTAATTGAGCAGTTGAAAGATAGTGTTTTTAAGTCTACTTTAATGCCATCTAAATAGATGCTGTGAGGCGCAGCCTCGTTGACTTGTTACCAGGCTCAGCCTGGTAACGAAAGACTCTGCGTTAAACTTTCCGCATATTGTTGCTAATAGGATCGAAACCACGAGAAAACCTGGTAGTTTCGTCGTAGCAAGCTCCACTCAGATTAGTTCCATACAGCTTGGCATTGTTTAGTCTAGCTTGCCTGAGATTGGCTTCACTCAGTTTCGCTCCAGACAAGTTGGTTCTAGTCAAGTTGGCTTTGACTAAGTTAGCACCACACAAGTTAGCTCCCCATAACTTGGCTCTGGCTAGGTTAGCACCATTCAAATTGGCTCCCCATAGATTTACCCCAGCTAAGTTGGCTCCAATTAGCTTGGCGTTGGTTAGGTTGACTCCTGTGAAGTCTCGTTCCCCTGCGGCGTAACGCCGCTTCAGTTCTTCAGCATCCATAGTTTTATATATAAGTGCGATCGCATCCTATGACGATCTTGACACCTAAATTGCTCTAGAGCCAAAACTGGCGATCGCCCTCCAGCGAACCCGGATAAATACCTTGTAACCGCCGATAAGCCATGCGATCGGAGCCGAAAAGTGGTATTGGCAAGCGTGGTTCGTTCAGCGAACCATGATGTAGTAAGGTGAGTTTTATGGTTGTTTCTACCAAACTTTCAAGCGATACTTGATGTCCTTCCTCATGAATTCTTAAGCGTAAGGGAAGAGGTAAACCCATATTCTCCGACTTAAGTTCCGTTGTGACTAAAATCGCTTCACGCGAAGACAAGCGAAGTGCTAATCCTGGTGTCGGTGCTTTGATAAGTTGTTCCTCCCAGTTGTAGAGGCGGGGAATACCAGACTTGTAGCACTCGACTAGAATAAACCGGGAACCAATTGCTTTTGCCCGTTCTTTTAAGTGCTGAACTTCATCACCACAAAAGCGCCCATCGCGATAAATCAGCACAATTTTACCTTTCAGTTGCGCCCTTGGCAGAAAGCTTTCTAAGATTCGTTGGGGAATTTCTTCACCTTCTATCAAAGCATCTTCCAGTCGAT
>QQTW01001470.1_pt1 | contig 16503 bp, 14 predicted proteins | sample 1904831 | NCBI WGS metagenome assembly QQTW01 (sample SAMN09435610, study PRJNA476489) | Subsurface metagenome, whole genome shotgun sequencing project. | reverse complement strand
GATGAAGCAGGTGGTGGCAGCTAGCAAGGTTGGGATCATCAATACTCCGAACCAGCCTACATATAGGCGGTTTTCGGTCGATGTTACCCAGTTGCAAAACCGCTCCCACAGGCTGGCGCTACGTTCGCGCTGTAATGTGGTTGTCATGGTTTTATGATTGCTAAAGTTTTAATCTTTTTATTTTTAGGTAGCTTTTAGACTATCTACATAAAATATTAACTTAATGATTTATTTTTGTGAAAGGTTTTTTAGTTTATTTTTCTATTTTTTTCAATTTCTTATTTAACCGTGAATTTATTGTTTGTTGTTTACTTTTGTAAAGTTTATTTTTCTTTGGTTTATTATATAAACTATTTATTTTAGTAAAATTTTATTAAAATAAGTTGAAAAATGTAAAATTATTTAAAACTTATTTTTTTCTCTATCTTAAGGATTATAGTAGCGTCTTTGTATTTATGTCACGAATTGTTACTTACAGTCCTGCATATACGCTCGTACCGACATACGAATGTTTTAATCGCTGCACCTATTGCAACTTTCGCACCGATCCGGGTGAAAGTGCTTGGATGACTTTAAAAACGGCAGAAACTTTACTAAAAGGACTGCAAAATCAAGGCGTATGTGAAATTCTCATCTTGAGTGGAGAAGTTCATCCGCATTCGTCGCAACGGCAGGCTTGGTTTGGGCTGATTTATGACTTGTGCAAGCTAGCTCTAGCAATGGGTTTTTTGCCCCACACCAATGCTGGGCCTTTAAGTTGGGTGGAAATGCAGCAACTGAAAACGGTGAATGTTTCAATGGGGCTAATGCTGGAGCAAGTAACAGCCGAATTGTTAAAAACTGTACATCGACAAGCACCGAGTAAAGTACCCCAAATCAGGTTACAGCAATTGGAATGGGCGGGAAAATTACAAATTCCGTTTACAACTGGTTTATTACTGGGAATTGGGGAAACACAAGCAGATTGGTGGGAAACATTAGAAGCGATCGCACATTTGCATCAGCGTTACAACCATATTCAAGAAGTTATCCTACAACCACATAGTCCAGGTAGCCAGCAAATTTTTGATGCACCAGCTTTCGATCCGCATCAACTACCAGAAGTAATTGCAAAAGCACGTCAGATTCTACCGCCAGAAATCACCATCCAAATTCCACCCAATTTAGTTAAAGATTCTCAATGGTTGCTTACTTGTTTAGAAGCTGGTGCAAGAGATTTAGGCGGAATTGGGCCAATAGATGAAGTAAATCCCGACTACCCGCATCCACATTATCAGAAACTAGTAGAAATATTAGAGCCATCTGGGTGGGAGCTAGTGCCGAGGAAGCCAGTTTATCCCCAGTATTACAATTGGTTAACACCACAATTACAAACTTCGGTGAAAAGGATGAACTATGAAGGCTGTACGCGAAGCGTTGCCGAAGGCGCTTGATGAAGGTGCTGGAGGCTTGAGACTTGAGGATTTTCGAGATTCAGCGAGATTCAGCCCCCCTACCCCCAAGTCCTCTCTACCCAGAAACCCGAAGATCTGAAGCGATCGCCTTTTTTGTAAAATAGAGATAGAGAATTCAGAGGTTAAAGTAGCCTATCGAGACTATCTACGGCAATCTTCAGGGTCTAAAACCTAGCCAACTAAAGCAGCTATCTAGGTTGTATCATCAACGCTTACCAGGCGATCGCTTGACTACGCCTGAATTTGCTCAACGGCTAGCGGCAATTAGCACAGACATCGCTCAGCCAGTGTGTACTTATATCAACCGCCGAGGACAAGTAATTCGTGTGGGAGTAGGTACACCCCGACAAACTCAAATCCCACCCTTAGAATTACCACGCTACGGTGCAGAACGACTCAGTGGTATTCGTTGCCTAGCGACACAATTAAAGTCAGAACCGCCTAATGAAGCTTCTCTGACTTCAATGGCATTGCAAAGGCTTGATGCTCTGCTAGTTTTAAACATCACTGGTTCTGGCTTTGAAAGGCGGGGTGGGGGAGCCACAGGTTATGTGAAAGAAACTTATCTGGCTCACTTAGTACCTAATACCAACTCTGAATTAAATATTGATTCATCTTTTAAACCTGTACGGGCAGGTTTATCAGATAATCCTGAAAATAAACAGAAAAGCTCTAATAACCCGCTACTACAAACTCAGCCATCTTGGAGCGTATCGCCTGCGTTGAGCCTGGATGTCGTCACCGATCAAGATTTTCTCGATTTGGTAGAAGGACTAGAGGCTGAATTTGGGCGAGAATTTGTTGCGCAGCAGGTAGATGTAGACCGCGATCGCGTGTTATTGGTAGGAGTAATTTCTTCAGACACAAAATCGCAACAGTTTCAAGATAATTTGGCAGAGTTGGGGCGGTTGGTAGAAACAGCTGGAGGTGAAGTATTACAGACAGTGCAGCAGAAGCGATCGCACATTCACCCCCAAACAGTTGTCGGCGCGGGAAAAGTGCAAGAAATTGCCTTGAGTGCGCAAACGTTGGGAGCAAATTTGATTGTATTCGATCGCGACCTCTCACCAGCACAAGTTCGTAACTTAGAAACCCAAATTGGCATCAGAGTAGTCGATCGCACCGAAGTGATTTTAGATATCTTTGCTCAACGCGCTCAATCCCGTGCGGGTAAGTTGCAAGTAGAGCTAGCGCAACTAGAATATATGATGCCGCGACTGACTGGAAGGGGTCAAGCGATGTCGCGTTTGGGTGGAGGTATTGGAACTCGCGGCCCTGGTGAAACGAAACTAGAGACAGAACGCCGTGCGATTAGCCGTCGCATTTCTAGACTGCAACAAGAAGTCAATCAGCTGCAAGCACACCGATCGCGTTTGCGCCAACAACGCCAACATCATGAAGTTCCTTCAGTGGCGATCGTGGGTTATACCAATGCTGGCAAGTCTACGCTGTTGAACGCACTGACTAATGCAGAAGTTTATATAGCCGATCAACTGTTTGCTACTCTCGATCCTACCACGCGCCGCTTGGTCATTCCTGACGCAGTGACGGCTGAACCCCAGGAAATCGTATTAACAGACACGGTAGGGTTTATTCACGAATTGCCTGCATCGTTAATGGATGCCTTTCGTGCCACTTTGGAGGAAGTGACAGAAGCAGACGCTTTGCTACATTTGGTGGATTTATCCCACCCCGCATGGCAAAGCCAAATTCGCTCAGTCATGAACATTTTGTCAGAAATGCCAATTACTCCAGGCCCTATCCTCGTAGCCTTAAACAAAATCGATCGCGTCGATAGCGATACTTTAGCACTAGCTCAATCAGAGTTTCCCCAAGCTGTGTTTATTTCAGCAGATAAACGCCTCGGCTTGGAAACCCTGCGCCAGGGGCTGGCTGGGCTAGTTCACTATGCTAATGCTACTGTGTGAATTAGAACTTGTGTAGAGACATTTCATGATACGTCTCTACACGTTTAACAAAAATAAGAGCAAAAGAAATTTCAACTGAATCGAAAGATTATTTATTGCTAGGGCATCTCGATACTTTATATGCTTTTCTCAATAGCGCAGAGGCGATCGATTCGACCTTCATACTCCTCTGACGCGATCGCAATATGCAATTATCTTCATTTTATAAATCAAGTCTTAGCTTTATAGCGCTAGCTTTTTGTCTTACCCTTGTTCCTCCAGCGAAAGCAAGAGAAGTTGCATCAGTAACTGTAGTTGCTGACAAACTTGATAATCCACGCGGTCTTAACTTTGCTCCTGATGGTAGTCTTTATGTTACAGAGTCAGGAGTTGGGGGAGATGGGCGATGCATCCCAGGCCCTAGTTTAGAGGGTCTTCTTTCCTGTGCTGGGAATAGTGGCGCTGTAACTAAAATTAAAGATGGTAAGCAAGAGCGCGTTCTCACAGGACTACCATCTACAGCAATAAGACCAACTGGTGGACCGGGTGAAGGGCCTCAAGATATTCAATTTGATTCATACGGAAACGCTTATCTTTTAATTGGGTATGGTGGTAATCCAGAAATCAGCGATTTTCCAGAAAATGCCCCTAGTTGGGGACAACTTTATAAAGTTGACTTTAGTACAGGTTCGTTGACAAGTATTGCCGATTTAGCAAAATATGAATTTGCTAATAATGCTGATGGGGAGGATATTCTGGATGTTAGCGGTGAAATCGCCAGCAATCCCTATGCTTTCATCATTAAGGGTCATACTGCTTATATTGTCGATGCGGCAGCAAATAATTTATTGAGCGTGGGACTTGATGGTAGTAGTTTAACATCAGTAACTGTACTACCCAAGCAAACGATCGCAGAGCCAATTTTCCCAACTCCCGAACCAGGACAGGTAGCACCTCCTGAAGCACCGCCACCAGGACAGACACCAGATAAGATTGACATTCAATCAGTACCTACAGGTGTGGAAGTTGGGCCCGATGGTGCTTTTTATATCAGCGAATACACAGGTTTTCCCTTCCCAGTGGGTAAAGCACGGATCTTTCGAGTAGAGCGTGATGGTAAGACAACAGTCTACGCCGATGGCTTTACGCAACTGAGTGACTTAGCTTTCGATCGCCAAGGCAATTTATATGTCTTACAATACAGCAACGAACCGCAGTGGAAGGGAACTTCAGAAGGTTCTCTAATCCAAATCGCCCCTGATGGTACTCGTACAACTTTGGTTAGTGGTGAGGGAATAGAGTCAGCTACTGCCTTGACTGTTGGGCCTGATGGTGCTATCTATGTCTCCACTAAAGGCGATCGCGCCCAAGAAGGTCAAGTTCTGCGGATTGAGAAAAAGTAGGGGCGAGGGAAGTATGAAGTATGAAGTGTGAAGTATGAAGTATGAAGTATGAACAGAGAGAGCGTTTATATTTCAGCCTTCATCTTGAGCGCCTAGCCTTCGGCAACGCTTCGCGTACATCCTGAGCGCCTTTGTTGCTTTCCCTGCTCAAAATTAGCCCCGCCCATACCAACGCTTAATTCTTTCCGGTGATACTCCTAATAAGTAAGCAATAATTGCTATTTGATTCATTAGCGTGGTTTTGATAACTCCTTTTTGCAACCAACGCCGTGCTGAGGTGAGAACTGGTACTGGGATAATGGCAATGCGTCCCCAGCGTTTTAAACGTCGCATCAATTCAAAATCTTCCATCATCGGTAGTTCGGGAAAGCCACCGATTTTGTCAAATACTGCCCTTGGCAAAAAGATGGCTTGATCGCCATAGGGCATTTGTAAAGTGCGCGATCGCCAATTTACCCCAATTTCAATCAAGCGCAAACTCCGCAGTGTTGCATCAATCTGCAAGGCAAACGCTCCTGCAATTACGTCAGTTTGTGCCAGTGTATCGCGTACTAAAATGTCGAATTGGGCAGGTAAACACGTATCCGCATGGAGAAACAGCAAAATATCGCCCGTCGCGGTGATCGCTCCCTGATTCATTTGATCGGCGCGGCTCTTAGAAGCAAATAAAACTTTCACTCCCAAAGACTGAGCCAGTTCAACTGTGTTATCCTCACTACCACCATCCACGACAATTACTTCCACATTTGTACTTGTTTCGGTACTGGCGATCGCTTTGGTTATGTTTTTTGCTTCATTTAGTGTCGGGATAATAATTGCAATTCTCTCCTCCTGCACCTAACCCCCTAACCCCCTTCCCTATTAGGGAAGGGGGAACTTGCTCCCCCTGCTATGTTTACAGATATCTGTTCCCACACAGGCAAATCCTCTGGGCGATCGACATCTGCAAGATTGGGGAGATAATTAATAGATAAGTTAAGCTGTTGGGCGATCGCAACTGTTTGTTGTAATACTTCAGCAGTACTCCAGTTAATCCCAACAAATAATTCTGGATTGAACGATCGTAAACCTAGTAAGTAATAGCCCCCATCTAGTGCAGGGCCTAGCACGAGATCGTACAGGTGCAGTAGCTCGAATGCTTCGTGAAGTAAGTTAGCATTTAATCCGGGGCAATCTGTGCCGATAATTACGGCATTTACATTGTCTTCAAAAGCAAGACAAAGCGATCGCGCCATCCGAGTACCAAGATCGCCTTCGCCTTGAGGTTTGTAATCTCCCGAACCCAACCATTGTGTCATTAGATTTAGATCGCCGCCAGCAAAGCGGACTTCTACTGCAATTGGGCGCACAGAATGCAGTTTTCTTACCTGAGTCAGGGTATGTTCGGTCATTTGGCGTTGCAGCAAAGCTGCTTGCTCTGCTCCCAAAGCGGGGATAAGTCGTGTTTTTGTCTTTCCTGGCTCTGGATAGCGAGTAAAAATGATTAAGCGTTCCTTAACTATGTTTTCAACACTCACTGGAAAAATTTATTTTGGTTGGTGTAGAAACGCGACGATCGAAGCGTCTTGATCTGCAATAAATTGTATTTGGTGATAATTGTTTACTAATTACTTAGTTAATATCTGGTTTAGACCTTTAAACCAATACACAAGTAAAATGTAACAGTTTCAGTATGCTCTTGCAGTCAATCAAAAACTAATTATTATTCAGCGATGCATAAAACAGTTGAAGTGTTACCAGATCTAGCGGCGCTAATTGAGCGATCGCTCTCGATCGCGCTGGCGAAAATTCAAACCGCGATTGAGTCACGCGGATTATGTACGATCGCCTTGTCTGGGGGTAGCACTCCCAAGCCATTATACGAAGCGATCGCCTCCCAACAACTACCTTGGGATAAAATTCATGTCTTTTGGGGAGATGAACGTTATGTTCCCCCCGACCACCCGGATAGTAATCAATTGATGGCTCGTCGCGCTTGGCTAGATTCAGTTGATATTCCCGCCCAAAATATCCACCCGATGCCAACAGACGATGCCGATCCCGCAGATGCTGCTCACAAGTATGAATCACATTTGGCGGAATTTTTCAACCTTAAAACGGGAGAATTTCCGGCTTTGGATGTGATTTTGCTGGGCATGGGAGATGACGGACACACAGCATCTTTGTTTCCCCACACAGAAGCCTTGCAGGTGCGCGATCGCCTAATTACTGTCGGCTCTAAGGATGGTCAGCCCCGGATCACATTCACCGCACCAACAATTAATCATGGTCGATGTGTGATGTTTGTGGTTGCTGGTGCTAACAAACGACCAGCATTAGCTGAGATTTTTGCGTCCGAAGCTGATGAACTGAGCTACCCTTCCCGGCTAGTTCAACCCCAAGGAGAACTATGGTGGCTGCTTGATCGAGAAGTAGGTCAAGACTTGCAAGTGAAAAATTAGTAAGTTATTAAGATCCTAACTGCGATCGCTACTTATCACCTCTTTCTCCCGCGTCGATGCAAGGATAAATTTCATGATCGTCTGTCCAAACTGCAATCACCCTAACCCGGAAGGAGCGCAAGCGTGTGAGGCTTGCTATACTCCCTTACCAGCTACTGCTAGTTGCCCCAATTGTGGCACTTCGGTACAAACAGATTCGAGATTTTGCGGACAGTGTGGCTTTGATCTCCACTCTAGTGCCGCCACAGCAGCAGTTTCCAGTTTAGACATTGACATACCTCCCACATTCGCTGAGTTTGTTCCCCCCGAACCGCTGGTTGAGCCAGAACAACCGCTTGCAGAGTCAGAACATCCGACTTCTAACCTCAGCTCACCCAACATAGCGCCAGTACCAGTAACAGAAGTCACAAATTATTCAGCCAATAGCAGCAATACCCCGTCCCCAATAGAGAATCAACCAAAACCAACACCTGTTGTATCTCACGCTTCCAAAACTCAATTGCAGCAGCATAAAGCACAGCTTTTGCACGTACAATCAAACAGCGTAATTGAGTTACCACAAAATTTACCTGTAGTTCACATTGGCAAGCCTAACGATCGAATTCCACCAGATATAGATGTTGCTGGGTTTTCCAACTCCGAGATTGTGTCCCGAATTCATGCTGATATCCGTCCGGAAGGGGATGCATTTTATCTAGAAGACGTAGGAAGCTCAAACGGCACTTATGTTAACAATATGCCGCTTTTACCCGGCAATCGCCACCGTCTGCGAGTAGGCGATCGCATAGCACTGGGTAAGGGAGATTTGGTAACTTTCTTGTTTCAGATGTCATAGCTGCTTGTTAGCTCCACTCAGTCGTGCCAAAGTGATTACGATTATCCTTCTGCATCCGCAACACTCTACTCCGATTCAAAGTTGGTCATTCAAAAACGAGTCAATCATCCGAATTGGACGGGCAACAGATAATCATGTTGTTTTGTATAGTGCTGTAGTCTCCCGCCATCATGCTGAACTGCGACAGTTAAATAATGGATGGGAAATTATCAGCTTAGGTGCAAACGGCACTTTTATAGAAGATCGACGCTTAACTGAATCTGTATCGGTGGATGATGGAGTAATTCTGAGGCTGGCTAAATCTGGCCCAACTGTGCAAATTCGGTTTGATACCGTTTCTTGGCAACAAGGAGATGAAATGATGACCCAAAGGCTATAGTAGATTAGCCATTCGCAGATTCAAACTGCGAAATTAGCTTAGTGCCATAGCTTTCACCTTAATGTCTTAAAGGTAAAACTCTAACCGCTTAATTGCTATATTGCGCTATTAGTTGTGGCTTGGGAACAAGAGAACCCAGTCCTCTGTGACTGAGTTCTCTACTCGTGCAGATGCAAAGGCAAAAATTTGCTGTGAAAATTTAATGAACGATGTGGAGTACGTCTCGCACGAGGCTAAATCCGTTAAAATCCCAAATTAAGTAAGCAACAAAGCCAAGCATAGCTAAACGCCCATTCCACAGTTCCTGTTGCGGATTCCAGCCAAAGATCCAAGCATTGCGATCGGCACCATTGTATGCATTGGTTACATTTGGATTTGGTACATCAGTAGTGCGAACTTGCATTGTCAATATTCCTTAATAAATCTCAATATTGCTGTTATAGTTTGATATTAATTACCCTCTAGACTACAAATCCCTAGCTGTAGGCTTAAACTAGCCGCAGTCTAAAGAACGATTTGCTGACAATAAACCAGTATAGAAAAACACAATTTTCTAACTTTTCCAGCACCATTTTTAGCTGAATTCATCAGCTACTGCATCTGTCATTTGTAGGCGTGATTAATAACAAAGATGAGATTTTCTTGTCATCTTGCGTTTTACTGCTTCTTCTTAGTTGTAGAAATTAATCAAACGCAGAAGCTAAATATTAAGCATCATCTAAGCGCTGACGGTGTAGGCGACACCACTACTGCTGGTAAACCAGGTGTTAGGGCTGCTTAAAGTAGAAGTGGAGAGGCTTGCTGTAAAGCTAACTATCGCGGCTTTGAGTGAAAAATATCTTGGGAGTCTTGCCGTGTTTCGACCCCAAGATATTTTTCGTTTTAACCTATCCGTTACTCCTCACATATAAGAAAGAATAACGTGCGATCGCACCATTTTTTACCTATCTTTAGATAAATGTTTATATCGGAAGTTTTGTATTTTTTTATACAAAAAAAATAGTTGTTAAATGAGGTTGATTCCAAAGTAATTCACTTCAAAGGTAAGAGCGAGAAATAAAAATTTTTACAGCACAACCGTAATTGTCATACATTTTGGCGAGAAATCAACGAATTTTATATTGCTGATAACAAAATAGGTTAAGACTAACTAATCCTTTATATAGATGTAGGAATAAGGCATAACTACATTTTAGAAAGAGGAACTTGTACCCCCAGCTTTGCCAAAATGATTTCAAGTCTAAATTCTATCAATATGAATTTAGACTGACTAAACAAATGAATTTTGTTACCACGAGTGGCTTAAAAATCCGAAAAAATCGGTTAGATTTCAACCTAATTCACCATAAAACTCTTGCAAAAGTAACTAATCTGAACGATATTTGCCACCGCACCCAGAAACAGGAGTGCATCGATGACAAGAGATAGACAGCAGAAGCAGGATAGACAAAGGGCTGAAAAGGGACGCATACTGGCGCGACCAACTCAGCCAAAGGAAGCGGCACCACTGGGTTTACAACCACTGGGACTTGGTGCGGGGCGCGACGGACTCCTCTACGTACCTGCAAGCTACCAGGCAAGCAGACCCGCACCACTAGTGCTGATGCTGCATGGCGCAGGCGGTAACGCTCATCAGGGGCTGGCTTTGTTTCAGCATCTGGCTGATGCGTCTGGGTCGATCCTATTGGCTCCTGACTCGCGCGACCAGACGTGGGATATAATCCTCGGTGGGTATGGTAGCGATATTGCCTTCATTGACTCTGCACTGGAGCAGACATTCAGCCGCTACGCTATAGATCCAGCAAGGATTGCGATCGCAGGCTTTTCTGATGGTGCTTCTTATGCGCTGTGTGTCGGCATCACTAATGGCGATCTGTTTACTCATGTCATTGCATTCTCGCCGGGGTTTATGGCACCTGTGGCGCAACGGGGTGAGCCACGCTTGTTTATCTCACATGGCAAGTGGGACAAAGTTCTGCCGATTGACAGATGCAGTCGCAAAATTGTGCCACAAGTGCAGCAAGCTGGCTATGACGTGGTTTATCAGGAGTTCGACGGTTCCCACGTAGTTCCTGAGACGATCGCCCGCGCCGCAGTTACTTGGTTTACCGCCAAGCAGGAATGAGGAACTACTGTTAAATCGAAGGTTGGTAAGATCGCGAACTGGCTACACCAGTAACTTCAAAGTAAAAAAAAGGGACTCGATCTCAAGTCCCTTTGAATCTGCAATCAATTCTGAGTTGTTTAACTCAACTGGCAGGCACTTAAATAAAAGTGCTGTGCGAGTTTAAACTAGTTTGAGATCGGCGTACTCAGCTAATAAATCGTCAGAGGTGAGGGTATCACCTTCTGCTTGTGGTGTCCACAGAACTTCGATGGCGAGGAGGCGATCGCTGGGGATGCTACCAATTGTGCGTAAAGCTTGTCGCAGATCGTCAGCGCTGTTGATAGCTGGCAATTGGGTATTACCCAAAGTTGCTGCTAGCAAGGTAACGATAATATATTCTCCAGGGCCTTCAGTAATCAGACGAGTTGGATTATCCAACTCACCACCATTGCTAGCTGGTGCGATCGCACCTTTGGGGCTTGCTGCTTTGAGTTGGTTATTGACGTTGGAAAGAGTCTCTTCTGTGAATTTACTCCGTTCTGCCAATGCCAGACGGTTAAACTCAGCTTCAGCTGAAGCTAAACGAGCTTGCTTAGTACCACCGCCAGCATATACCCAGTATTCTGGGTGACGTAGTAAAGCTAGAGATGCTTCCTGCAAGATTTCTGCACGTCCTTCAGGAGTGTTGGTGTCAGCAGTTTCGGCAATACGGTTGAGTTCGGCTTGTAAACCGCGCGCCCCAGCTAACATACCGACTTGGACACGGGTGACGCTAACGGAGGGGTTGCTGTTGTATTCCAATTCTCCAACATCGCCATCACCGCTACCAACGCGACGGAAGGCATTGACTAAAAAGTTGGCGATCGCGATAAAAATCAAGATCGAGAACAAACCGCCAAATCCGCCTCCAATCCCAAAGAAAGGAAATAGGAACGGGAAACCAAATCCACCACCTGGATAGGGAGCATATCCACCACCGCGAGGATAATATCCGCCACCTGGATAACTACGAGGAGAAGAGTAGCCGCGACTGGGAGAGCTAAAAGAACCACCACCAATACGACCACCACTACGAGCCGCCAAGGCTCCATCGGCGTGACCTAATGCCAGAGTGGCGACAAGACCAATCACAAACAGAGGTTTTAAAAGTGATTTCATGGCACGAAGCAGTTTTTTATACATAACACTATGCTTGAACAACAATACTGGCTTTGGTTTATTGCATTTAGGGTATATGTTTTTCCGAGGCAATAATGCATCTCGCTGCCACAGCCATTTGCAACGGTTAGCTAATCAGCCTTTAAGCTCTTTGCTTTATTAGCTACATTTCTAATCTACCGCTTCTAATATTTTCTTTGCTTGCCACTAAAGTAGGATTACCGAACCTCCCTCACTTCGTTCGGAGTTTTAAGTTCTCAGTTCTAAATTTTGAGTTAAACAACCCAACTTAAAACTCATTACGAGAAATTCAAAACTATTTTCTTAGCCGCCACCGACAATTGTTACTACTTCCAAGCGATCGCCTTGTTGCATCTGTGTTTCTGCCCAAAACTGGCGGTGCAAAATTTCGCCGTTGTACTCAACCGCCACTAAGCGGGGATTGAAGCCGAGTTGTTGTAAGACATCAGGAAGTAGGGATCGAGCCGCACAGGTACGGCTTTCACCATTCACCTGCAATGTAATCGGATCGCTCATGGGAGTTTTTAAGTTTTTGCTTTTGCCGCTTTGAGAGTTTGAGCGCAAGTCAGTTGAGAAAGGAAAAACTGAGTTACTAAGGTAGGTTGTTCTGCTTGTATGAGCGATCGCACCACTGCTATCCGCTCTGCTCCTGCTGAGATTACATCATTAACGTTATTCACGTCTATTCCCCCAATTGCAAACCAGGGAATTGGAGAATGCTTGACGGCGAAGCGGACATATTCTAATCCAGCCGCCGCTTTACCTACTTTGGTGGGTGTCTCATAAACTGGACCAACTCCAATATAGTCTGCTCCCTCCTGAATTGCCCGCTGCATTTCCTCTGGGTTGGTGGTAGAGCGTCCAATAATCCTTTGCGGCCCGAGTAGTTGACGCGCAACGGCGATCGGCATATCTTCTTGCCCTAGATGTACGCCATCGGCATCTACTGCTAAAGCTAAATCTACGCGATCGTTAATGATGAAAATTGCTCCATATTGCTGGCAAAGTTGGCGTAATTTTTGCGCATTATCGAGGCGATCGATATCATTGGCAGTTTTGTCTCGGTATTGTAGTAGCCTCAGTCCACCTTGAAGGGCTGCTTCCACAATGCTGGGCAGCGCTTCTGTCGGAGAAGTAACTAGATATAAATAGGATTGCGCTAATATTTTATGGCGTTGATAACCCATTAAGCTGCTTTCTAGGGTGTATACCCGATAACGCATCTGCTTAAAAGATCCTCCCATTTTAGGATGGTAAAGCTTGCCATATTCTTCTAGTACCCTTAGTGCTTCTTCTACCCGGCAAAAATTAGCTTGTAGCAGTACGCCTATGCTGGCGCGTTGTTGTTCTTGAGGATGAGTTAGCTCAGTCCCTGGATCGCCTGGGGTATCTCTTGCTGCTCGAAGTTCTGCGCTATGCCAGATGGCTAGTTCTTGTCGTAATTGTTTGCATTCTTCACTAAGTCGGGCGCTGTTGAGACCAAAACGGCACCACTCTTCTACGATCCGCAAACCTTCACGCGCGCGGTCTAAGTTGGCATCCAATATCCGGCAAACAGCTGCCTGCACTTACCCTCCTTGAGTTATATGGCTGTGTTATTGGGAACAAAGCAGTAATTTTTTCATCGTAACAGCCAGCCTCCCAATTTCAAAAACGTTTGTCTAATTGCTGCGATCGCATATCTCCCGGAAAGCTTTAACTTGACTTTTATACACTTTAAATGTATAAGAAAGCAGAATGTTTCACCATCTCAGTTAGTTTAACAATAGATGAGTTGTAGGGGCGGCGATCAAGTAGTTTTAAGTTTTAAGTTTTGAGTTTTAAGTTAAAGAAACTTCATTAATTTAAAATTCAAAATTAATTTAAAATTCAAAACTCAAAACTCAAAACTATTCAAAACCCGCCCGTACATAACAGAGGAGTGAGGAGTGAGGAAAAGTATCTTGAGCTTGCTCAACGCAGCCGCGCCAGCCTCCTGGCGCGGAACGTTGAGTGCGAATTGCCCCTTGCCTAAATTAGGCTACTGGTTATTTGTGGCAAATAAAACCAGTCATCGCAGTTTGCTATATACTATTGCTAGAATTGGTTTTACTAGTATTGCTTGGCTGAATTTGAGCGAATTGGGAGCTACCATCGAGCCGCAACCGCAACAAATAGCTCAAGCTGCAATGCCAAGTGAAAAACAGGCTGACCAGAAAATACTATTCGTTAATCCATCTGTTGGTAGTAATGGAGATGGTAGCGAAAGCAGCCCCTTTAAAACTATTACTCAAGCACTACAGGTAGCCGAACCTAATAGCGTCATTATTTTGGCGACGGGTAAATATAGCGCTGAATCTGGTGAGACATTTCCACTGAAACTCAAACCAGGCGTATCGATTCAGGGCGATCCTAAGACAAAAGGTAGTAATATTGCGATCGCAGGTGGTGGCACTTTCATTAGCCCCACTTTTGCCCGTCAAGACGTGACAATTCTGGGAGCAAACTCTTCTAGTCTAACTGGGGTGAGTGTTAGCAATCCTAACCCGCGTGGTTATGGGCTATGGATTGAGTCGAGTAGCCCAACGGTTAGTGAGAATACTTTTACTGGCAGCAATCATGATGGTATATCGGTAACTGGCAACAGTTCCCCCATCATTCGCAACAATTACTTTCATCACAATGGGGCAAATGGAATTACAATTTACGGCACATCCAATCCTGTTGTGCGGGAAAATGTGTTTGAACAAACCGGATTTGGAATTAATATTGCCCAAAAAGCCGCACCAGTATTAATTGCTAATCAAATTATTAAAAATAGATCTGGTGTTGTTGCTCAAGCTAATTCTCAACCAGTGTTGCGTAATAATCTGATTGAGGGCAATACCGAAGATGGAGTAGTAGCGATCGCCAATAGTGTGGCAGATTTAGGCACCTCAGCACAGCCTGGTGGAAACGTATTTCGCCAAAACGCTCGTTATGACATCAATGGCAATGCTGCTAAGCAATTACTCTCAGCTGTTGGCAATCAGTTAGCTCAAGATCGTTTGATTGGCAATATCGATCTAGCTGGAACTGGAAATCCGATCGCAATTGCTAATCAACTCCCTGTTAATAATCAGATCGCTCTCAATCCGTCTACTGCACCAAAAGCGACGGCTAACAACAGCATACCAAATCTCAATCCTGCAACTGCTAAGAAACCACTAGCAAATTCTCAACAAAATAGCACAGAAGCGGAGGAACAAAATACTCCTCCTGACAAAATCAAACTTCCTGTTCCTCCCTTTCCTAGCGAGAAGTTAGGGGTAGATGTTCCACCTTTAGCAGCAGTCATAGAAATTCCCGTACCGCCACCAGAATCAATCGGGGAAGCAAAGCCAAAACCAAGCCAAAAACCACAAAAGTTGAGTTCTGTCAAGATTGCCGCTCGTGACACCAATCCCAGTAACATTGCTCTTGCTGCTAGCAACAACGAACCAGTAGCAGCAGGTTCTAATACAGAGATAAAAATTCCACCGGCACCGCCAGCATCTGTGCCAGTAGCACCCCCACCACCGCCCAAAACAGGCAGCTTGACACAAGGGCTACCTGCATTAGCACCAGCACCGATAAATGCTTCTGAATTGTTACCTCCCAATAGTAATATTCCTAACCCGCCAAGACAACAAGAAATAGCCAAAAATACTGTTGCTACAGATTCGCGTTATCGAGTAGTAGTTGAGGCAGAGACTGAAAGCCAGCAAGAAAAAGTGCGATCGCTCTTTCCTGGTGCTTTTCGCACTGTCTCGAATGGCAAAGCGATCGTGCAAGCAGGAATATTTAGCGATCGCACCAAAGCTTCGGAAGTGTTGCAGCTATTGAATAACAATGGATTAAAAGCCGCGATCGAACAACTAAATTAAGTTGTAAGTGAAAGTTGCATATGGAGAGTTTATCCAACGTCTACTCGATCCTAAACATTAGAAAGTAGGGTGGGCATTGCCCACCATCACCTGTAAAAACTCTAATCTTTTAACTTACCTAAAAAGTAAAAAAAGCAACGCCCACCATCACCTAATAATTACCTACAAAGCGAAAAAATCACGCTGCTGCCAAAGAATTAATAAACCACTAATAGTCACAAGAGCAATTACAAACTGCCGAAATTGATCATCGCTGATCTTTTTCAATACCTTTTGCCCTAACCAATTAGCAGGAATAGCTGTAATACCGATAACTAGACCATACCAAAGATAAGATTTCGTCAATACTCCTAAAGTTGCATAAGTGAAGATTTTAGCTATATGCACCACCACAACATGAGCAGATTTGGTAGCTATCATCCTTTCTTTAACTAAACCGTAATTGAGATAAAACGGATTGAGAACGGGGCCGAGGCTACCGATCAAGCCTGAAAGAAAAGCATATATAAAACCAGCAGGTAAGAAAAACCAACCAGGAACCTGAAAGGATTTTTCTTTTTTTCCCAACCCGAAACTAAATACCGAACTTACAAGAAATAATCCTAATAGGATTTGCAGCCATTGCAATTGTGTTTGAGTGTATACAAATGCACCTAATATTGCTCCCAAAATTGCTCCTGGTAAGTACCACCAGGTTAATTGCCAATCAATTTCCTGCCAAAACATAAAAGTTCTCTGCAAATTACCCAGCAGCATACCTGTAGTGACAACTGGCGGGACAGCTTGCGTATCCATTAGAAAATTAACCATCGGGACGATGATGAACGGGCTACCACCACCAGCAAGGCTGCTGATGAACCAAGCGATAAAGCTTGCAAGCACCAATAAGAAAACGGTCATAGGGTAGGAAAGTT
>QQTW01001469.1_pt1 | contig 16510 bp, 18 predicted proteins | sample 1904831 | NCBI WGS metagenome assembly QQTW01 (sample SAMN09435610, study PRJNA476489) | Subsurface metagenome, whole genome shotgun sequencing project. | reverse complement strand
TGACTCTTGCCCAATGACGAAGGCTCAATTCCGGCCGGCTTGCTTGCCTGCTTCGCTGTGATGTCGGCCGTGCATCTCATCAACGCATCTGATCGACCCTAGTTAAATCAAATATGAGTCTTCCCGTCCACGAAGACGCATTCCACGGTGGGCAGCCTTGAACTCGCTGGTGGGAAGAAACGGGCGGTGCGGTGCAGTGCTCCTCTTCGGATGTCAACGGCGCCCGCGCCACCGAGCTGGCATTCTCCCAAGATCAGAACGATGTCGAATTCCACATGGGTGATTTCGTGGTGTGCGGACTAGTTCAGGAGGCGCTCTTCACGAGCGGCTAATGTACTTGGTCCAGGGGGGCATCTGATCGAACCACACGGTTCAGGTGTCTTGCTCCATGGCGATCATGATGTCGTCCATGTCTTCTTCCTCGCTGGTCTGGTGACCGAATGGTCTCTTTGAAACGACGTGGAGCGATATCTCGGAGAGGAGGGTGTCGATTGATTTGTGCTTCTGTTCAAAAGGGAGCTTTGAATTTGATGTGCTTCACGTTGCGGAGGCGACGGAGAGAAGATGATAAGAGTCAAGCGAGGATTTCTTGTTCTAGCAAGATTGCCCGATCTACTCGTTTTGGTTTTAACACCATATTCGAGTACTCTGTCCCTGATATCTTAACCATCATTTCTATCCCTGCTGAAGCGTTCTCCCGGTGATCTTTGCGCGCTTCGGCGTTCTTGATGGGCATCGTAACCGTGTCTCCATCTGGCAACTGGATCTAGATCTAGATCTGGATCAGTGCAGGGCATGAGACTCACGGAGATGGGAGATATGCTCGCCATCAGGTCTCAATATTGAGAACTCAATTTCTTCTACGTATCGGCCGTTCGGCACGACCTGCTCCATGTGAATTCCTGTCGTCATCCCACATGAACGAGGGCCTATGCATACGAAGTTCGGAGAAGTATCTAGCATCAGCACCAGCAGAAAAAGAAATTAAACAGTGCGTGAGCACTGAGTAGCCTTCAGCGCTCCAACGACCATATGCCTAGGCAGGATGCTTGTTTTGATCGCCAGATCGCTACAGCAGATTGAATACCAATCTTCCGGGAAAGCATTGGTAGAGGAGGAGCAAAATGATCTGATTCTTCGATTCTATATCATGGGTATCCTCAGCAGTCATCTTCTAGTCATAGCATGCAATGCCTATCATTCACCCTACTCCGTTTTGGATGAAAATACTCCATTATCGAGGTGTTTGTGAAGCCCACAGAATCTTGATGCTGTGGCCTCATCGCCCTCAATCGACATCATCTTCAGCCGGCGGTCTCTCATCTCCGAAGTCCAGGTCCTCGGCGTTACTGGGGGTTTCTCCCTTCTCCTTCGAAACCTCTGCTGCCTTCGGAGCCTCCTCGTCCAACGGCGGATGATCCTTCTGCCCGATCTCATCTCTTTCATCCCCGAACAGCAGCGAAAATAGGATGACTGCATAGATATCATCGGTCGTGCGATTCTTGAGCACATACCTCAGCTCATGTGTCTTCTCATCAACGTATTGAATGACATTTAGACTGAAGCCTGGTAGCTTTAAGCTGAAGTCGTTGAAATCGAGGTAGGGGTTTCCAAAGTCAGACTGATATAACCGGCCGGCTTCGAAGCTGAAGTTCTCGCGGTTCGATTGTGTGAGGAAGTGCCTCTTGCGACTGATGGAATCAGGTGGGATCGAGAGCGTGGAGCGGATATCGGCGCCTGAACCCTCAGCGCCTTCTTCGACAATGATCTCGTGAAAGGACTCTGTGTTGGGGATTTTCCACGTGTCTTTGTCCTCCGTCTGTTCGGCTTCTTTGGTCGACGAGGGTTCTTCGTCCTCAGCATCATTACTGGGTTTCGATTGCTGTAGCTCGTAGATCTTTTCGCCAATTCTCAAAATGTTCCAACTGCTTAGTGCGGGACCATATAGATATGGTTTGTCGGCGTATGGATCGCCTTCAAGGCCGGGGTCGATGAACCATTTAACAATCTTGAAGGCCTGGTTGAAGCCTGGAGGTAGTCGGTCTCTTATTGGTCTGTCGAAGTTGTTGCCGAAGATCAAGTCACTGCCTGGGATATCGACCTTGGGAATGAATGAGAACGAAATGCTGTATTGATCGGATTTGTGGAGTGGATGAGTGAAGTATGGTGAGGTGGTAGGCGATGAGGTGGGAACGCCAGTGAAATTCCGTATTCGAACAGCGACGCACAGCAGCATATGCTCTGAGTTGAGGTGAAGGGTTTGCGGCGCATTAACAGGGACGACGACATGGGTGCTGGTATCGTAGGATAAGCCTGCTGTTACGCGTAATTTGTACTTTTGGGCATGTTTGTTCTGGGTGGTAGGGCTTGAGGGTTCATCTGGTGGGTTCAGAGATGTAGGTGAGGAAGCCTCGTCCGACATGATGAAGGAATTCCAAGGCGAAGTGACCACTCGGGTTGAGCTTCGTCCTCATGCGTCAAGTTGCTAGGAAGAAATACAGCATATTAACAGCCAAATATGAATAAATGGCGACGAAAACCTGTAGCTGTGACGTAGAGGGAGCTAGCCCAGTGAAACTTCTTGGCAGTCCTTGGATAGTGACACCGACGACATAATGACAAAAGTCATCTCCAAATAGACCCCAAAATCAAACAGTGGCATCTTCTTCGCAGCCCAGATGCAGAATCACAAGCCGAGTCAATCACTCATTAAGATCCTTGAGACGTCGACCGGGCGTGTGATGGACCCAACATTTGTCTCTTTCTCGAATGACATACATGCCAGAAAAAAAGGCAATAGTTTTACATGTAAGCAAGAGGCAGAGAGAGAAAATGAATGAGGAAAACGAATGGCTTTCTAATCCATTCTTTGAGTCTATCTTGCTTGTTCTTGACTGTACATACGAATTTGTTGATCGAAGTCTGAGTGCGCCGATCGAAGATCCGTCTCACATGAGGAGCACTTGACTGCACGAGGCTCATTGCATTGTCATGTCTAAGGCTCCATTTCTGGCGCAGTAAGCTTCAAAATGGTACATGAAAGCAGTGGCAAGGGCAAGCACGGAAGAGTTTGCCGTGTTCAATGCGAAAATTGAGCAGCAGCAGCAGCATACATTCGCTAGTTCTTGGATTGAGTTGTCGCAACATGCCGTTTTTCTTTTTGCTTCTCCCAAGAAGAGACAGACCTTCTGTTCGTGGAGTTTTGGGGAGATGGCGATATTGCAAGTGGACAAGACAAGACTGCGGGAAGGCAGCAGGTGAAATCAGTCAGGCTGGGAGAACGCTCGGGCATCACCCTTGTCAACCAGCTTGGCCAGCAATCAATTTTCTAGCTTCAAATTGTTCGGAGCTTCGGGGGCCAATTGATGCTGACGCGTAAAGACATGTTGAGACGTGTTGTGCCAGTAGTGTGGCTGGACCCTGGAAAAAGCTTGTGTTGATGCGTCATTTGTTTACAAAACTTCCCAAAGTGGTAACTAACCAAGGCCTTTCATGTTCAACCTGTCGACGAAAATGTGTTTGCATTTGTTTATTTTCGAGTAGAGACAATTTTTCAATTTTATTCTCCTGCATTGATTGCTTCATGAGATCATCATTGTATTCTGCAACAGAAATTTCGTGGATGAATCTATGAGGAAGATCTGCCTTAAAAAAGCTTAATGACAGGCAAAGAACGTCTGCCTAGATCAGTTGATTGGGAATCTGAACGAGGTCGACTGCTTCAGATTTACACTACCTGGTTGAAGAGCGCTCTACCCACTGCATCGCATTCGACGATGTCTGACGATACAACCAATCTCGTCGATCTCGATCAGCCTATAGCCCTCCGCCGTGGCAAGCGACGAAGCGATGCAATTTCTCCAAGCCAGCCGACGGCAACTGACTCCGCAGTACATGACCTCGGCAGCATTGCGCCTTTGACGCCGTCTAGGACGAGATCTAAGAAACGAGTTCGCTTTTCTGATCCTGAGTCACTTACTGTTGCATCTTCCACTGCATCAAGCGGCTTGACTCCGTACATAGGACGTGCAAACCTTAGCACGACTCGAAGACGCGCCTCCACACCCGCCGCTACCTGGAGCGAACCCCTAGAAATACAGTTCACGCCTTTCCGTCAGGTCCTTGATGGTCGAACTCAACGTCGACTTCGCCGCAATGGTCTCAGCCAGGAGACGAATGCTTACGAATCCGAACGGAAGGACAAGGCTCAACTCGAGAAGGAGCTGCATGCGAAGGACGAGGAGTTGGAACAGCTGAAGCAACAGCTTGAAGATGCTAAACGTGCAAATGATACTGCCAATAATCGAACGGTCGAAGAGTTGTCTTCCAGCCAGAAAGTTGTTGAGGCAGAGCTCGAGGACCTGCGCCAAAGTTTTAATGAAGCTGACTTACCCGCCGGTTTTCATGACGACATGGATATCAATTGGGATGCTGTGAGTGTGCTTAAGGCCAGTGCTCCTCCGTGTCCTAGTAGCGACAGTGGAGACACCATCCCTATCTATGAAGATGATGAAGACATGGCGCAGCCAAGCACGCCTGGCGGAATGAGTCTTAGAGCAAACGCTCCAGAGCTTGTTGATACCACGGTGGATGAGGAGATACTGGCCATGGCTCTTGATCTCGAGTCGGCCAAACAAGAAAAGAGAAAACTCTTTCAAGACGTTCGAGCCCATATTCCCACGTCGCGACTCGACCCATCAAAATCGACTGATATTGGCTCGTCTCTCCATTTCGAAGACTCTCCAGCCCCGTCTACCCAAGACCAGCAGCAGCAACACCAACCCTCCCTCATCACATCAACAACCTCGCTCCTCTCCCCACCTAAGACATTCTATGCCGACCTGGCTAAAGCCCTCAAATCTACCACGCATCGTGCCGAGAGTGCCGAACTCGCACTTCACAGCCTCGAGGCGGACCTCCGCACCCTCGGCTTCAATCCCTCAGACGATGACACCTCGACGTCCTCTATCCTCGACAACATCCGCGCCCACTTTCGCCAAGCTCGGCTAGATCTCGAGCGCGCTCTCCCAGGAGAAACAGCCAGCGGCCTCCACGAACCCGCACAAGTCCTCCCCGAGGCGATCTCCAAGCTCAAATTGCTGTCCCGCCGCGTGCAAGAACGCGAAGCAGAGCTCCGCAGCATGCACGAGCAGCAACGAACACTGAAGGGGAATTTCGAATGTGGCCTCCGCGCCGCCGATAAAGCGAACCAGCGAATCAAAGAGCTCGAAGACGCCGTCGAGGAGGGCAGCAACGACCTGTTAGCCATGCGCATGAGACTGCAGACCACGGAAAAGGACGACGTGGAAAAAGACCACACCATCACCAGCCTGATCGCCGCCCTAGAAAAATACCGCTCCGACGTCACGCGACTGGAAGGACTAGTCATTCAACTCGAAAACGAGCAAAGCTTCAAGGTCCAAGAAGCCCGCGACTCCACGTCCCAGCAGATGGAAGACCTGGAAGCCAAGGTTGCGGCGGAGTCCACGGGCCGCCACAAAGCGGAAGAAAGCGCCGTTCAGCGCCTCGCCAAGATCGAAGCCTTGAACGCCGCCCTCGAGGCGGCCAACTCCGACGCCAGCGCCCTGCAGATCCAGCTCTCGACCCTCGAAGCACAAAAGGCGGGGTCCGAGCTCCAGCTCCAGCAAATCACGCAGGAGAAGGACCAGCAACACGAGAGCTCGCTGCAGAGTCTGAACACGCGCCTCTCGACGCTGAGCACTGCGCTCGCGACCTCGCAGGCGGAATCAACGCGTCTCAACGCCCTGGTCGCGAAGTTGCAGTCCCGACTCCAGATCTCCGAGGATGCGTCCACGCGGGCCGTTGAGGCGCTCTGGCAGGAACAGATCCGTGCGCTGACAAAGTGTTCGGAGATCCGGAAGAGCTACGTGCGCGGTTGTAAGGTGCGGGGCGCGAATTGGGAGATGGAGGATGAGGATGATGTCGCCGAGGCAAGTGGTGAGGGGGAGCCGTTGACGCCGGTTAGTCTGGTGAGGTTTGTGGATGTGGAGGATCATGCACATCAGGCTGAGGGGGAGGGGGGTGAGGATGCGGATGTGAATGTGAATGGGGAAGGGGAGGTGGAAGGCCGGGTGGAGATGGAGAGGGGTCGGAGAGGCGGCAGGTCCAGAAGTGTCAAGCGATCTAACCTTTCGAGAGGATTGGGGATCGAGATGAGTATGGGTATGGGTGGGGGTTTGGGTGTGAGGAAAGGGAGGAATAGTGGTGATGGACAGAGGAGGAAGGGGAGGAGGTTGGACAGTGGGATCGGGATGGGTTGTTTGAGCGAGGAAGACGAGGAGATGGAGACGGATACCGAGATGTTGTCTTCTGATGCTTTGACGCCCTCTTCCGGCTGCAGTTTTGATATCCATGAGGATGCTTCCGAGGTGGCGTTGCCGTCTTCCGAATTGGGCGTTGAGAGTGTACTTTGATGAGACGGGATTGACGCAAGCGAATGGTAGCAGGCGTGAGAGAGTATTTCCTTCTTGTGGCATTGTTTTCCTGGTGGTGCGAGAGCGTTTTGAGGCGTTGACGGAACATAGAAATTGAGAGATCAGGTTTGGCGCTGATCAAAGATATCGAAACAGCAAAGCATTTCACCATATACTCCAACCACGGACGGGTATATCTAAAGCACATCAAGCACTAGCTTTTCAACCTCCCACTTACCACGTTCAACCACTACAACCTCTTCATAATATCGTCCGTAACCTCGTTCGTCGTCGCCTTCCCTCCCAAATCCGGACTTATGAACTTTCCTTCCCTCAAACCCTCGTCCACAGCATTGTAGATCACATCTGCCGCCTCAGGCTGATCCAAAAATTCCAGCATGCAGCCCACACTTCTAATCGTAGCTACTGGGTTCGCAATTCCTTTGCCCTCAATATCCGGCGCGCTACCATGACACGGCTCACCCATCACAATCCCCTCACCCACATTTGCAGAGGGCACTAAACCCAGACTGCCTACCAACGCGGCCGCCCCATCAGAGAGTAGGTCTCCATATAGATTCGGCGCGACGATGACGTCGTAATATTGAGGTTGTAGGAAAAGCTTGTACACCATGCTGTCTACTATCTGTTCTTCGATCTTGAGAGACGAGAAAGCTGGGCCGGACAGTGCTTCACGCGCTGTGGAGCGGAAGAGGCCATCTGTCTGGGAGAGGACGTTGGATTTGTGGGTTATGGTCACCATCGCTTCTTTCTTCGCTGCTTGGCTATTGGTTTTCTGTCTCATCTTTTGCCTCCTGACTGCTATCTCTCCTGCGATAGTAGCTATGCGACGACTGGCTCGGGTGCTTATCCGCTTGATGGCTTCGGCGATCTGGCCGTCACCACTCGGGTCGGGATATGTCTTCTCCTCTTTCACATAGAGATCCTCTGTGTTTTCGCGCACGATGACGAGGTCGATGGGGGATGCAGAAGGCGATTTGAAGGCAGGTGAGAGGACGGTTTTGCATGGTCGAACGTTGGCGTAGAGGGAAAGGCGCTTACGGAGCGTGACAATAGGGGAGGTATAGCCGGCGACTTTGGTGGTTGGGGAGCTGTGATCGATGTGATTTAGTATTTTCGCGACCTCGTAGAAAACATGTCAGAACAAGATATACCTCACAGCTCCGAATAGGGCACCATCGCATTCTTTCTGTAATGTTTCGACCGTCTTTTCGGGTAGGGCGGTGCCAAAGGCTTTGAAATGGCCATATCCAGCATCTAGGTCGACAAAATCAAACTTCAGACCAAGAGCTAACGGCAAAGATTCCAATATCCTTCGACCGGCCTGAAGTATACGATCAATAAAAAGCTGCAGATTGTGACGAGGCGCTCCTCACCGGAATGACTTCCCTCCCAATTCCATCACCTGGTATGAGTCCTAAAGAAAGTCAATGAAGCTGTACAATAGTTCAAGAAAGCTAATTGACCTATTCGTAAAGTTCTGACCGCCATACTGGAAAAACTTCTCACATAATTGATTAGTAGTGACTGGGTGAGTCCAGCGAGCGGAATTTTTCCGGACGCATCTCCTCCGATACTCCGACTGGGCACTGGGAGGCCTCCTGGAATGCCAAGACTTCCCCGTGCTCCAATCAGTTGAACCATGTAGAGGTACATTCTGACTCTAGAAGTGATTCCTCACATATGCCAACCATAGAGATTCTTCACAACAGAGGAATGATTCATGCAGACACGATTACTACTCTATTACGCCTAATGCTCCTCGCTAAACACTACTACTTGTCACTGTATAGAGCAGCACGGCTGCGGCTTTGGTCAAGGAGACTAACATCAATGGCCTTGCGCCGACGCCAGTTCCTGGATGCAATGAGGAAAATGACTAAGCACCTGACACTTTCAGAGCATCGCTGTCAGCTTCGATTGTAGGTTTCTCGGTATCCATCGCGGAAGTGGTACCGTTGCGTGCCTGGGATTCAGACTGGCCAGTCTCGCAGGGCTGAATCTGTTTTGCCTCTGCTTTTGAATGCTCAGGATCCGCAGCAGGGGTTATGTCATTTAATGGTTGAGAACCAGCGATGCTAGCACCATTCAATTCGGGCTGTCTTGCCTCGGCTGTAGCTGGCGAAGGATCTATTTCCTGCCATCCTTGATGGCTGTTCTCCTTGTCTTCGTCTGATACCGTCATACTTCTCCGTGCTCTGCCCTTGGTCGCTTGCACAGGCGCCACCCGCTTTGTCTGTGGAGGACTGCTAGGTGCTACCTTCTCGTGAGCCTTTTGAGCACTGCTAGTGGTTGGCCGCATCATTCTTGCCAAAAAGCCCTCGACAGGCGCCTTCTTCGCCGCGCTGGCCCCTACTTTTGCCTTATTCGTTCCATTGGCTTGAGAAGAAAGAGATGTCCTTGTAGGCTTCTTGATTGCTGGAGCTGTGGAAGTGGCTGTCTTCGCTGGTGGCGGGTCCCGCTTAGTAACTGTGGGCTTCCGACCAAGAGTCGTAGGATTGCCACTTCTGGCGGCTGAAGCTGCTGTAGGGGCGGTAAGTGAAGCAGATACTCTGGTAGGCCTTGATTTGGCTTCGGGTGAAGATGGTGTGGCATCTTTCTGCAACTCGGTCGTTTTGGGTGAGGATGGAACTGGACGAGCGGTAGCCGTTCCCTGTACTCTCAAGGAAGTGGGTCTCGGCTCTTTCGGTGACGTAGGAGGCATCTTCGCTCGGTCGGACGTGGAAACGTTCTTCGCAGACTCAGCGACAGCCATAGGCTTGGCACCAGAGCCTCGGGTCATAGGTTTCCCTATCTTAGGTGATACTACCGATCTTGGTGTTCGAGGAGAGGTAGGAGACTTTGGAGAGGGTTTCGTAGGCGGAACATGTCTGCTTGGAGGCGGTTTGATGGGCTTTATATCCTTGGTAGTGTTGAGTTTGGTTGAAGGAGGTGGACGATTGTGGTTCGAAGAGACTGCCTCTTTGATCCTGCTGCCAATAGTCGGTTTGGATAGCGACCCAGGGGTGGGTTTAGCATTTGACTTTATAGATGGAAAATCCGTCCTCTGTGGCATAGGAGACTTCGGAGGCTCTCTTGCGCTAGTCGCTTGCTCTTTGGATGGTGGAGAAGCTTCGAAATCAGATCCTTTCAAAATACCACCGAGACCGCAAGGCGTAGAATCTTCTGCGTTTGACTGCAGCGTTTGAGATTCTGAGCTGTCATGCACGCCGTTCAGTTGCGGAGCCAAGTCCGATGTATTGTCGGCCCCGTTCACCAGAGAGCCATTATCGAGTTCTTGCTTGACTTCGGCCATGGCAGCAACGTCGCGAACTTTTCTCAAACCCCAGTGTTGTCCTTCAATATCACCTGGTCTCTCGACAGCAATAAAACTAGCCCGTACCTTACTGACGGGTCGGCTGTGAAGTGATGCTTCTGAATGAGCAGGTGACCGCCCTCGACTAGGAGGAGAAGCGGATCGATCCTCCGACGGTTTGTTCTCGAAGATTGCACGAAGGTTTCTGACTCCTCCAGGGCCTGAAGTGCCGTTGCTAGGGGACATGTCTGTGGATGAAGGCATAGATTAGCAGCGAACTTGTTGCCTAGATAGAGATGAGGGAGCGGTTTCAACAACAAATACTACGGCGATTGTTGGCATAATCTCAATTGGGATCCATTGGGGCAAGCGATACAGGCTCAAGGTGGTGCAAACGGGAATTGTGGAACCGTTCTGGGGCGCGGAGGACCAGCCAAGGGCGGTCTGGCCCAATACCAGTGAGACAAGGAATGTGTTCCATGGACATCTTCCAACAGCACGAAAAACACTTACACGAGAACACTGATTCACCTGAAATGGAATTACAGGACAACGTGCTGCAGCCAGGCGGCTTCAATAACACAGTGATGCATGCAGCAATGGAGAAGGTTGCAGGTTGTCAATTGCACCTACGCGTGGGACTAGTCTAGCTTTTTATCTCCTTTTCCAGAAATGGATAGTAACGTGTCTTATTTTGACATTTATTGGAAGAATTTTCAAACATTGTCTTGTCCAGAAGTTTCTGAAACTCTCCTTTTCGATAAAATCGGGAGTATGCCTATCTTAGTACGCGCCGCCGCTATGCAAGATATTCCAGTCATGTCGTTCGATCTAAAAGATTTCGTCACTCATCCTCCCTGGTGACGACTCTGCTGCTACAACTGTTGCCAGCTCCCTCGTTGCAGGTTGCTCTTGTCCAGGCCTTTCTTCGTCAATAAAGCAGCCTAGGCCAGCAAAAGCTCGGAGAAGACTCTCATCAAAATATGCCTGGAAATCGAATCCTCCGGCTCTAGTTCGGGTGTCATTCTTTGCTTTCGTGAGACGCATTGAAGGATAATCAGCTCGAAGCTCAAAATAGTCTCTGGTGGTTGCCATGCCCATAAAAGGATCATAGACCTTTTCTGGAGGTGGTGCACGAAGTTTCCTGAGCCCCTTAACAAGTCCAGATGGGTCTGAAACTGGACCATCGTCGTGAGTAACTTGCATTGCACCAGAACTGACGTCCCTGCTTCCAGTAGCTAGACCTAAGGTATGTGACTGTCCAGCAGTCAGTGTCTGAAATCGATCATCCTCGTGTTTCTGTTGTGCAGCCTGCCGCCTCAAATTTGCTTGCTCTTTCTGGAATGTTTGTCGGTATTCGAATTGCGTAGCTGCATTGCGTTCGAGACCGGCGTTTGCCTTGATAATATCCGCATTCGCTTCTTTGTATCTGTTGAGTGCCGCTTCCGTCTTCTTGACGTCGGTTTTCAGAACTAGGTTCATAATCAACTCCTCTCTGTGTTCTAGGAAATCGTCCCAGGCACGTTTTGAGTAGAACTCGTCTTCACGACGGTTGAGACTGCGAGGTCAGCATAGCATGTAACGATGCACGGTGTAAGACGTACATGGCCATAACTCGCTTGCGAATGTCAACTTCTCTTTCTATAGCCAGGTCCTCAAACGTTTGTACTCGGTATTCGCCTCTCCGTGGTATAATGCCTCGGGCGGCGAATGTGCATCCTGCGATAGGACATTTCTTTTGGGTGGAAGTGATGCGGTCCACGCATCCTTCGCAAATTCGGTGATAGCACTTTGTGTTTATCTTGAACCGTAGATTCTTCTGGAGGTAGGTGGAGTTTTTGCAAACAGGGCAAATGTCTTCGTCATCCATGGTATTAGCATCATTCTCGCCGCGAAGAGACATATACGTGAAGCGCTGTTTGAGAGTCTCACCGTCTGCCTCGCTTGCGATATGGCCATTTGGCATGCCAGACATGACCGCAAAGAAGTGAATGAGCAGAGCGTTTATAGCAGAATGGCGGCCCCAAAATGCTGACTAATTTTGGTTCGTGGATTGCCGTAAATATTCTTTCATCGCCAAAAAATTGTTCCACATAACCAAGTCACTTTTCACTCATGGATGATGCAGGGCTCGCAGAGATCGAGCGACAACGTGTAGAGCTCGAAGCAAATATCAGCAAGCTTCGGAAGTCTCTACGATATTGGCAGACCTGGGAGATTGAATACGAAGGATTGCGAGAGGAAATCGCCAGCCTTCCAGACGGAAGCAATACCAATGATGTACTGGCAATTGCAAGAGACTTTGGAGCAGAACTTGTGGATGAAAAAGAGCTGCAGACCATCGTAGGTTGGGGAGAGTGTCCTCGATCTCAAGTTCAAATAGTCGATTTACTGGCAAAGAGAGTGGACTACGTCTCACGCAATGCTCGCACCATCGAAAAGCAACTTTCTGATGCCCAGAGGAAGAGGAACGCAATACTGCTTGCCAAGGAGCCTGACTATAGAGAAGATGCTGGCCTACCACTTACAGACATTACTGAGGAGTTGGACGAAGACGGCAATGTTGTTTCTAGCAGAGTCGAGACACCAGGATCTACAGCGCCGCAGCTGGTTGAAGTATTGAAAAAGGCCGGTGTCAAGGACTTGTTCGAGCAGGACGGTATTGTCACGGCTACAAAAAGACAAAGTGGTGATTTTAAAGGGGCCGAATCAATAGCAGAAGAAGGAACCATCAAGAAGTCTCCGAAAATTGAATCAAGTACGGTGGAGGAGCCCACTGCTTCTGAAAATCGTCTCGAACGGCAACCGGGACAGGACTCAACTTTAGACAAAGGCATGACTGGAAGCGGAGGGGATGTGAACGGAGAGCACAGAAGTTCTCATACTACTTCAGGGACCGCCCCGCAGCGTTCAAGCCAGGAGAATACAAGTCATGTTTCTGCTACGTCTGTTTCACTTGACTCCAACTCTAGCCTAGATAAGACTGGAGAGAGTGAAGAGAGCGATGACAATGAGAGGTTGATGGCAACACATCCCGACGATACCCTAGCAGAAGCTGCGCTTCGCCGTGAAATGATCCAGTATAGATTAGGAGAAGTGGGCGCTATTGTAGCTGAGTTAGAATTGGAGGATAACGAGAGCACTGTCTCCTTCGAGGAAGACCAATCTGCGCTTTCCTTCGACAGCGATTTTGATGAGGACGACATTGAAGACGAGGACGCATCCGAAAACGAGAATGGCATGGTCAAGCATCCTGCTATGAGCAAGAAATATCTCGAGAAGATGAAAGAGCTAGAAGAGAAGCACGGCATTAAAGGGATGAAAAATCTGGGACCTGATGCAACACAACTGCCACAAGAAGTCCAGAAAGAGCTGGAAAGACCTCCAGCCGCTGAAGCTGCACGAAGAGCTACACTTGCTCGTGTGGCAAAGCCAGACGTCACTACGGAGTCTGCTACTGGAAAACCAGAGCCAAAATCGTCAAAGTCAAAGAAGAAAGTGGCTTTCGCTGAGCACTTAGACATTGCGTGTGAAGCAGGCCCGCAGTCTCCATCGAAAGGGATACACAAAACTCAGCCTACACAATTGAGCTTAGTCGAACCCATCAGGAACTCTATTGTGGAACATCAATTATCTATCGAGTCTGCTGAGAACACCCAACCAACCGGACAAGCCGCAGCAAGGAAATGTTCAAAATTCAAAGCGGCTCGAGAAGCCTTGCCACAAACCCCCTTACTGCCACCCTCTCCTACATCCCAGCTCCTGCAACAGCCTCTCAAAGACGTCCCCAAATCACCAGTGCCACCCAACACAATTCATACAGACAGCGTTATTGAGCGAGTCTCTAGCACGAAAGCCGACCCACCTAAACCCGATGACTTCGATGAGACAATCCACCGTCAAGAGATTGCGGGTGAGTACTACAAGCTTCGCAACCGCATGATCCAACGACAAGGAGGATTCGTTGGCGACGGCGAAGCGGACAATTACGGCGAAGAGATTACGCCTCTCCCCAGAATCGATGAGGACGGGAAAGAAAGGAAGATCAGTAGGTTCAAAGCTGCTAGAATAAGATGAAGCAGCCAGAAGAGCACTTGCAGAGCAGATCAGTAACATTCCATATTCCCCCTTCACCTCTCTGCCGCAATGTCTCCTCAGAACTCCAGCATGCACCCTGACATGCTCGATCCCTCTACCCTTATCCCCCATCCTCCCGCCCTCCCATACCACATACAGTATAGCCCTATTTACCACCCATCTCTACCCCTCCACTCTCTCTCTCTCTCTCTCTCTCTCTCTCTCTCTCTCTCTCTCTCTCTCTCTCTCCTCCCCCCACCACACAAACAAAAACAACGAATCGAACGGAGCGTCACCAAATCACTACAGCAAAGTGCAACATCTACGAAATGAACAGCCACATGTACATATATACATGTATGTATATATCAATCTGACATTTCGCACACTCGACGTCGAAAATCCAAGATCAAGCCCCCCTTCAAGGGGCAAAAGGGCTCTCTGACGCCATGTCCGTTTCCTTCTTCCTTTCTCTCTCTCTCTCTCTTTCTTTCCTGATAGAGGAAGGAGAAGAAAGGAAGGTTCTTTTTGTGGACTTGGCGATTCGTTTCACCCTCTACATCTGCCAGTCCAATCTCATTATCATGATGCGTTGCGTGAAGAAGATTCCTGCTTGCTGCCTAATATGTCTGGGTGGGATATGTTGCTCAAGGTGGGGGGTTGTTAAATGCTTGGGCATTTATTGTTGTTTTCTGTTGGGGGGAGTAAATCGTGATTCGAGCACTGTGGAGTGAAATTCAAGAGCATGTTTGCTTGCAGAGATAGGTAATTATTTGCCGAGGAATTGCATTCAAATACAGGAGGTCTAACCAAAGCGTAACTTGTTCAAGTTCAATGCTGAGTGCTAGTGCAAGAAGCCTGTAAACTCAACTAAGGCCGGACATGAACGCCAAAGCTATATCCTCAAACAATACCCGTGATAGCCAGTACTCCATCATCCTTCCCCCCTTCCCTACGTTTACACAGAACTCTATTAGTGCGTCCCCTCCGCAGCATCACCCTCACTAGCTTCGTCACTTTCACCGTCCTCCTGCTTTCCCATCCTCCCCATAACTTCTCTCAATCCATTAACCGTAACCTCGACCTCCTCCTCGCTCATCTCTAACCCAACCCCATCCCCTCTCTGCCCTTCCAAAACATCATACAACCTGTAGATCATATCCGCCAACCCATCACACTGGCCCTGTAACTTCTCAATCTCCCTGCTCAACCTCCCCCTCTTCGCACGACTCAACCTCGGGTCTGTCTGCTGATACTTCGCCTGAGCAGTCGCCAACCGCGCTTTGAGATGCTCGTGCTGATCGTGCAGCTCTTTGAGGACAATGGCCAGTGCAACAGCCGGGGGTTGTGCAGGGCGGAGAGTCGGGTCTGGGTTATCGACGGTTGGGGAGACAGGGGTGTCAGAGACGGGGATGGGTTTGGGGACTACGATGGTCCTTTTCTCGGCCGCAGCAGAGTTGGTGTTGCCGTGATTGGTGGTAGTGGAGGTGAGACGGGAGCAGACGATACAGTTTGCGGCGTCGTGGGGGTTGATGCTGTGGATGACATGTTGAGCCGCATCGGTGAGGTGAATGCTCGCATCCGGGCCTTGAGTAGTTGCTGCTCCGGCTGCTGCTGCTGCTGCTGTTGATGTTGGCTGGGCAATAGTGATGTCTGGAATGATGAAGGCCGAGGTCATGTTTTCATCTTCAAAGTCTGTCGTTCGACGCCGGCGGCGGGAAGTGTTGGATGCGGCAGTAACGGTTGGATCAGAGTTACGACGAGCGGTCTCAGATAAAGGACGTGAGGCTTGGTCTGTAATGTCTTCGGAAATGTTCTCGGTGTAAGCCTGCTGCGACGTGCTCTCCTTCTCTGCTCGGACTTTAGCAAGGACTGCAGCAGCAGTTCCGAAGTCGATTTCCCGTCGACTGACGTCTTTCATGGAAGATTTTCGTGGAAGTGTTGGTTGATCCATTGCTGTTGATACTGCCGTTGTCTCATACAATCCGCGACTGGCAGAGCTGGTCGTCCCATGATTTTCTTTGCCATGCTTACGCTTCTTCGCGTCAACCCTCTCGGCTTCGACCATGTTCCGAAGATTCAAAAGATATTGTGGTGCAGGTTGGGTGCTCAGATAGGTTACATCCTGAGTACGCGTCTGATCTCGCGCCATATTCTGACGGTCATTGTTACCATTTCTCGTGGTAGTTTCCTCAATCACGACTTTCTTGCTATGTCTTGCATTGCCGGGAGCTGCGTATTGCTGTGAATCTGATCTGTGAGGGGTAGAGCTACTCTTAACAGCACTCTCATGTCTTTGTGGTGGTGCCGACATTGGTCGAATCTTAACAGATTCGGTTGGTGTCAGGGAGAACAGGTCTTCTTCCTGGCGCTCCTTGACTATCTTAGATACCTCATTGTTGACTTGGACAGAGACATTTGTATGTCGTCGCTTCTGCGGGGAAACCTGCTCTTGATGTTGCTCGTGTCGACGAAATTCGAGAATTTGCGCATATCCCATACGTAGGTCTACATTCTCCTTGCGCAACCTGTCATTATCCACTTTCAAGTCCCTTTTCTCCGCTTTGAGGACCAGATTCTTCGTTTTGAGCTCCTCAATAGTTTTCTGAAAATCCATAGCACCAGCCTCTAATTCATTGACACTTCACAGCATGGGCCTTCAAGATTGAACTGCACATTGCAT
>QQTW01001468.1_pt1 | contig 16518 bp, 15 predicted proteins | sample 1904831 | NCBI WGS metagenome assembly QQTW01 (sample SAMN09435610, study PRJNA476489) | Subsurface metagenome, whole genome shotgun sequencing project. | reverse complement strand
CTTCGCCGCCCAACGGGGCCTCGGCGCCGCGCTGCTTGCGAATGGCGCTGATTTTCAGGTAATCTTGGCCCTCAATAGTTTCGGGCTTCACGTTCCAGAGGAAGGTGAGGTTGGGCGGCAAAATGGCGCGGGCTTCGTCGGAACGCAAAATGGCGTTCAGGCGGGCCGTGTCGCGCACGTTCACGCCCAGCTGGCCCGGAATCGGCATGGTGAACAGCCGTTGCAGCACCGATTTCTGCTGCGGGCCGGCCGAGTCAGTTTTGGCCGTGGCATTTTTCTTGGCGAGCTGGCTGGCCAGCGAAGTGGAGTCGCCCTTGGTGGCGGCGGTATCAGTGGCGGCCGTGGCCGTGGTGCCGGCGGCCGGCGCGGCTTTGGTAGCGGCGGCCACCGTAGCCTCTTTGGCAATCAGGGCTTGGTCGAGCTGCTGGAGGTAGGGGCCGAATTCGTCTTGGCGCCACACTTCCCAGAACTCCAGCTTGGCTTGGCCTTGCAGCAGCTTGCGCACGCGGTCGGGGTTGTCTACGCCCGGCAGCTCCACCTGAATGCGGCCCGTGCCCTTCACGCGCTGGATGCTGGGCTGGCTGGTGCCGAACTTGTCGACGCGCGTACGCAGGATGTTGAACGAGCGGTCGATAGCTTCTTCCACCTCTTTGTCGATGGCGGCAATCACCTTCTCGTTGGTGGAGTTGATGTCGATGCCGCGGCTCTTGTTGGTGGTGTTAGCGAAGATGCGGGCCAGGTTGTCGCCGGGCGCTACGTCGCGGTAGGCTTGCGCAAACAAGGCCGTAAACGGCGCCGACGGATTGGTTTTCTGCGCGGCTTGCGCCTGCGTCATGGCCTGCGTGAACTTGGGGTCTTTGGTGTTGCCGCTCATGGCGCGCACAATTTCCACCGGCGACACTTCCAACGTTACGTGCATGCCGCCCTTCAAGTCGAGGCCCAAGCCCAGCTCCGAAGAGCGCACGTCGCGGTACGTGTAATCCACCCCCAGCAAGCTGGTGACGGGCGCGCGCCACACCGAGTCGAGGTAGTGCTGGCGTTGGCGTTGGTCGGTTTGGCCGTTTTTGGTGGCGTACACCACGGCGTCGTTCTGCACCCGCCGCGAAATGAACGTGAAGGTGAGAAAGTAAATGCACAGCGCCGACACAATGACGGTCAGCGTAATGATGAGTCCTTTGTTACGCATGGGTTGATATGCTGAGTAATGGATGTGCTGATAGGCTGATGAATAGGCAATGCTATTGAGTGATGAATTGATGGAAATGCTCGAAGAACAAGCAGAAGCTCAGTGCATCATACCCGCATCAGCCGCAGGATAATCCGCACATAAGCACATCAATTCATTGGCACATCGGCCGCCTACGGTGCCTGCGGCGACAAGGCCGCTACGAGCAGCCGGACGCAAAACACGGCGGCCGGACGAATGCCGGCCCGTGGCCGGGGCACGCGCAGCGCGCGGCGCAAGGCCGGCCGCCAACGGTGCGGGGTAGGAGCGGGCAGCCACGCCTCGGCGGGTGGCGCCACGTGTAGCACCAGCGGCCCGGTGGCCTCCAGCGTTACTTTTTGTTTCACCACGGCCACCTTGGCTGGCAGCCCCACGCGCGTGCCCTTGCCTACCGGCGCCCGCAATGTGGCCACAGCTTGGTGATTCAGCGACAGCACAAACAGCACGGTGGCTGTGAGCAGCGCGAAGCGGAGGCGAAGCAGAAATTCAGGGAAAGGCAACAACATGGCAAACCGGCAGGCTGCAAATATAGCCAAATATGCCCGCAGAGAATTCGCTTAGGTGGTGATTTTGGTTTTCAGGAACGATACCAACACGTCCAGGCCTTTGTCGAAGCGGCGGTTGTTGGGAATGATGAGGTCGGCGTCTTGTTTGAAGGGCTTGATGTATTTCTCGTAGGTGGGCGCCACGTGGTGAGTGTAGCGGTAGAGCACGTCCTCCAGGTCGTAGCCCCGCTCGTCTCGGTCGCGCACAATGCGGCGCAGCACCTTCACGTGCTCCCGCGCGTCGATGTACACCTTCAAATCGAGCAGCTTGGCCACTTCTTCGAAGTAAAATACGAAGATGCCCTCCACCACCACAATGGGGGCTGGCCGAAACACCAATTCCTTTACGGGGGCGTCGGGGTTGTTGAAGGTGTACTCGGGGCGGCGCACTTCCAGGCCTTGGCTGATGCGCAGCACATCGGCGGCGTAAGCCTGCGAGTCAATGCTGCCGGGCAAGTCGAAGTTGGTGACGCCCTGGTCGTCTACGAACTGGCTTTCGCGCGGGTGGTAGTAGTTGTCCTGCGAAATCAGGCAGATTTCGTCTTCGGCAAACGAAGCCAGCAGCCGGCGCAGAAAAGTGGTTTTGCCCGAGGCGCTGCCGCCCGTGATGCCGACGATGAAAGGATGTTGCATGGAATAAAAAAAAGACCCGTACCGACCGGGCCAACCGTGCAAAAGTAGTGAATTGATGGGTTGGTGAGGGGGTGGAATAGTGGGATGGTAGATTAAAGACGGCGGTCCTCCTGAGCGTGCGAAGGTCCTTCTCAGGTGAAAACGAGTCCGTTGGTACGGTAACCGTTCTGCATTGGGAAGGCCCTTGATACGCTCAGGAGGACCGCCGTCCTCAACGTACTATATAACTCATTAACCCGCTACTTCGCCTAAAAACGCCACCAACCCAGCCACGGCGCGGCTACGGTGGCTGAGGCGGTTTTTCTCGTCGGTGCTCATTTCCGCAAATGTGCGGCCGTCACCCTCAACGGGGCGAAACACGGGGTCGTAGCCGAAGCCGCCGTGGCCGTGGGTTTCTTTGGTGATGACGCCGGCTACTTCGCCGGCAAACTCGTGCCCCGCGCCGCCGGGCAGCACCAACGCCACCACCGTGCGGAAGCAGGCTGTACGGTCGGGGTGGCCGCGCAACTCGTGCAGCAGCTTCTGCACGTTGTCTTCGGCCCGGCGCTGCGGGCCGGCATAGCGCGCCGAATACACGCCCGGCGCTCCGCCCAAGGCGTTTACTTCCAGCCCGGTATCGTCGGCGAAGCACGGCACGCCGTAGTGTTGCCACACGTACTCGGCTTTTTGGCGGGCGTTGCCGGCGAGCGTGTCTTGGGTTTCGGGCAACTCCTCGTGGCAGCCAATATCGGCTAAACTCAGCAGCTCGGTGCTGGCCGGCAGTAGCGGCCGAATTTCGTCGAGCTTATGAGCGTTGTTGGAAGCAAAGCAAAGGCGCATGTGGGAGAGTAATTGAGTAAGGAAATGACTGAGTAAAGAACCAGCAAAATTGCTTTGAATAGGCTTCAGTAAGCACAAAAAAACCGGACGAGCCGGTGGAAAGTCAATTGCAGCGCTTACTCAGTTACTCTCTTACTCAATTACTTGCTAGCGAAACATCGACTTAATGCTGCCCCAGGAACGTTGCACGGCGCTGGGGGTTTGGCCTAGGCTGCTGGTGTACACTTGGTCGCCGGTGGTGGTGTGCACGGTGAGGCGGTAGGTGTAAGGGCCGCCGGCTTGAGCGCCAGTGGTTACGGTGGGGTCAACAGGGGCGCGGTACACGTCGGTGTCGAGGTACTGGTAACGCGTTTGGCCGGTGGGCGCTACATTGGTTAGGCGCGCAAACGCGGGTTCGGTGTTGGCTTTGCGATGCAGTTCGTAGCTCTGCACGCCGGTTTCGTTGGCCACTTCCCAGGCCACGCGTATGGCCGAGTTGTCGTAGGTGGCCTGAAACAAGGTGATGGTGGCAGCCCACGCCAAGGTGGCGCTCAACAGCAGTAACGAGAACAGAAGGAAAGCTTTGCGCGACATGGGCAGAAAAGAATACGGCTATACGGCCAGCGGCAGAGGTCAAAGGCCAAAAATACGCTTTTTCCGAAAGGCGCTGCTGCTGGGTTGGTAATTGCAGAAAAGAAGCGGATAGCTTTTGAAAATTGCGCGTAACACGTACTTTTGCAGTCCCTTCCGCAAAACCGGCAGGCACTCAGGTACAAACGGCATCACAACCATGAAAAAAGACATTCACCCCGAGTATCGCGAAGTTGTGTTCCAGGACACGTCGAGCGACTTCAAGTTCATCACCCGCTCGACGATGAACTCCAGTGAGACTATAACGATGGAAGACGGGAAAACTTACCCCGTTATCAAAGTGGAAGTTAGCTCCGAGTCACACCCCTTCTACACCGGCAAAAACGTGTTCATCGACACGGCGGGCCGCGTAGAGAAATTCAGAACTCGCTACAAGAATAAATAGAGCTACAAGCCGCAAGCCGCAAGCTGCAAGAGTTTTTAGGCTTCCGCTGGTCTTCTGCCAGCGGAAGCCTTTTTTGTGACGCTGGCGAAGCAGCGCATGCCAAGCCGAGGGTTGAAGGCCGCCCCGTTTTCGCCCGCAGCTTGTAGCTTGCAGTTCGAAGCCTGAAGCTTTTTTACAATGCATATTCTGCTGTTCGACGACCCCGCTATTCGGCCCCACCTGCTGCCGTTTACGTTTACGCGGCCCGTGGCGGCGCTGCGCTGCGGCATTCTCACGCTGGCCGAAAAGTGGCAACACCGGCTGGGGCAACCCGTGGCCTACCTCACTGCGCCGCACTTGCAAGCCAAATACCCAGCCGGCAACACCCAAGGCCCGGCCCTCGTCATCAACGGTGCCGTGTGCCCCGACGATGTGCTGGTGCAGCAAGTGCAGGGCCTGACCGCGGGCGAGGCGCTGTTTTGCAACGAAACGCTGGTGGCCGCTCACTTGCACAACGCCTCCCAAGTGGCCGAGCTAATTCAGGACGGCTTCCAAAAAACCCGCGACGTGGCCGAGCCCGTCACGGTCATCCGCGAGGTGTGGCACTTGTTTCTGCGCAACGGCGCCGAAATCCGCCGCGACTTCGACTTGCTTACCCGCGGCCGGCAGTCGGCGCCCGTGGGCGATGCACATACTATAGTGTATGCGCCCGAAAACATTTTCATCGAAGAGGGAGTGAAAATCCGGGCCGCCATCCTGAACGCCGAAAACGGCCCAATCTACTTGGGCCGCAACTCGCAGGTGCACGAAGGTGCTATCATCAGCGGTCCGCTGGCCTTGGGCGAAGGCGCCCACATCAACCCCGGCGCCAAAATGCGCGGCGACAATACCGTGGGACCGTACTGCAAAGTAGGCGGCGAAATCGGTAATTCCATTTTTTTCGGCTACAGCAACAAAGGCCACGACGGCTACGTGGGCAACTCAGTGATAGGGGAGTGGTGCAACCTGGGGGCCGACACCAACACCAGCAACCTGAAAAACAACTACGCCCCCGTCAAAATCTGGAGCCATACAGCGGGTCGATTCGTGAACACCGGCCAAACGTTTTGCGGCCTGATGATGGGCGACCACAGCAAATGCGGCATCAACACGATGTTCAACACCGGCACGGTGGTGGGCGTGGCGGCCAACATCTTCGGGGCGGGCTTCCCGCGCACGTTCATCCCCAGCTTCAGCTGGGGCGGCGCCGCCGGCTTCGAAACCTTTAAGCTGCCGAAAGTGGCTGAGGTGGCCGAGCGCGTAATGGCCCGCCGCCAGCTCACCTACGACGCCGCCGAGCAGGACATCATGCGCCACGTGTACGAAGAAACCGCCAAGGATCGGGTGTGGGAAAGGGCAATGAAGAATGAGGAACTGAATTAAGAATGCGTTTCTCTGACATTCCGGGCCAGCAGCAAGTTAAGCAGCTTCTTGTGCAGAGCGTGCGCCGCAACCACGTGGCGCATGCCCAGCTGTTTCGTGGGGCCGAAGGCTCGGCGGCCTTGGCGCTGGCCTTGGCCTACGCCGCGTTTCTGAACTGCGAAGCGTGCGGCCCGGCAGCCGAAGATTCGTGCGGCCACTGCGCGAGCTGCCAGAAAATTGATAAGCTCATTCACCCCGACCTCAACTTTATTTTGCCCGTCACGACCACCAAAACCGTGGCCAAGGACGCGGTAAGCAGTAAGTTCATGGCCGAGTGGCGCACGTTCGTGCTCGACAGCCCCTATCAAGGCTTCAACGATTGGATGCAGCACATCGGGGCCGAAAACAAGCAGGGCAGCATTTCCAAGGAGGAAAGTTTGCAATTGCTTAAGCTGGTGTCGTTGAAAGCCTTTGAGGCGCAATTCAAGCTTGTGATTGTTTGGCTGCCTGAGCTGATGCACCCGGCCGCAGCCAACGCGGTGCTCAAGCTGCTGGAAGAGCCGCCGCCCGCCACCGTGTTTCTGCTGGTCAGCTACGCCCCCGAGCAATTATTGCCTACCATTATGAGCCGGGTGCAACCCGTAGTGGTGCGCCCACTCACGGAAGACGAGCTAACCGAATGGCTGCACGGTGTGCACCACGTGCCCGAAACTAAAGCCCGCCAACTGGCCCAGCTAGCTGAAGGCAATCCCGGCGCCGCCTTAACTACCAGCGCCGGCGCGGCGGACGAACAAGACCACTTCACCTTTTTTGCCGACTGGATGCGCCAGTGTTACGGCTACCAAGTAGCCAAGCTGCTCGCCACCGCCGACGACTTCCAAAAGCTGGGCCGCGAAAATCAGAAAGAGTTCATGCAGTACGCCCTGGGAGTGCTGCGCAAAGTGCTGCTCTTCGGCCTCGACCCGCAGCTGGTGCCGCATCTGCCCGCCGCCGAGCAGCAGTTTGTGCAAGGCTTCAGTCGCTTCGTGACGCCCCGCAACGCCGACCCACTTACCCGCGAATTGAACGAGGCACACTACCACATCGAGCGCAACGCCAACCCGCGCATGGTGTTCGTGGATACCTCGCTACGTGTGGCCGAGCTATTGAAAATGGCCTCTTAATGGCTGAAAACGTAGAAAATATAGCGTGCTAAAAAACTATAGTAGTTGCTAACATTGCTATAGCCAGCATTTTCGCCAGCTCAACTAATGACGCCAAAAGCGGCAACCGTATCTTTGCGCCGCTGCCGCAGCGAAGGCGCAGCCGGCATCCAGTGGGCATGCTCAGCGCGCTGTTGTTTGCCCTGCAGCCCAACAGCGGTAAGTAAGATAATGGCAGCCCTCAACTTGGTCAATTTTTAATTCTCAATTTTTAGTTGAAAACCATCCGCATCGGTACGCGCGGTAGCAAGCTGGCTTTGTGGCAGGCACACCACGTAGCCGCCCAACTGGCACAGCACAGCCTAGTCACCGAAATCGTCATCATTACCACCACCGGCGACGTGGTGCTCGACCGTAGCCTCGATAAAATTGGCGCCAAGGGCGTATTTACGGAGGAGCTGGAAACGGCTCTACGCACCGGGCACGTAGACCTGGCCGTGCACAGCGCCAAGGACGTGCAAAGCAGTATTCCCGACGATTTGGAGCTGCTAGCCTTCATGGAGCGCGAGCAAGCGAACGACGTGGTGGTGAGTTTTCAAGCTGACCTCGACTTGCACCGGCCGGGCTTGGTGCTGGGTACGAGCAGCACCCGCCGCAAAGCCATGCTCCGGCGCTTCTTGCCTAATGCCACCACGGCCGAAGCCCGCGGCAACTTGCAAACCCGCCTGCGCAAGCTCGAAGAAGGCCAATACGATGCGCTGGTGCTGGCCTACGCCGGCGTACACCGCATGGAGTACGACCACCTCATCCGCTACGTGTTGCCCGAAACGCAGTACGTACCGGCCACCGGCCAGGGCAGCGTAGCCATCGAGTGCGCCCGCGCGCTGGAACCCCGTTTGAAAGCGGAAATTCACCGCATCCTTGACCATGCCCCCACGCACACTTGCCTTGCGGCTGAACGCGCCTTTCTGCGCACCATGGAAGGCGGATGCAGTATTCCCTCCTTCGCCCTGGCCACGCTGCAGCCCGCCGACGATACCGTGCAGCTACACGGTGGCCTCATCAGCCTCGACGGTGCGCAATTGCTTGAAGAAACCCTTACCGCCCCTGCCGCTGAAGCCGCAGCTTTGGGTGTACGCGTAGCCGAAGCCGTATTGGCCCGCGGTGGCCGGCAAATCCTAGACGACATCCGCCAGCAACGTGCTTAGCTTTTAATTTGCTGCTTAATGAAGAGCAATCAATAGCTGTGCGGATAGTAGAGACGCGTCTTTGCGCCACGTTATTGGGCGGCAGTTGCAGAGAGCAGTCCCAGATGCTGAGCTGCCGGCCAATTTTCTACGCTGCTCTGGAAACTAGCTTGGGATGAACGGCTTCCTGCTTCGGCTGAAAAGCGCGTACAGCACCAGCGCAAACACGGCTCCGCAGGTGTCGGCAAGCATGTCTTTTTGGGCGTCCCAAATGTCGCCTTGGCTGCCGAGGAAGGCGGCTCCGGCTTCGCCGCCGGCCACTTCGGCGTACACCCACTCAATTAATTCGTACGCCATTGCTACCGTGCCAATGACGCACAAAGGAAACAGGTAGCTGATGGCTCGGCTGCGGATGGTGCCGTGGCGGTCGGTTAGCTCGATGATGGCGTAGGCGTAGAATCCCACCGAGAAGTGCGCCACCCGGTCGTACATGTTGCGCTGGAAACCAAACAGGTCGTTAAACCAATCGAACGGTACCTTTTCGAAGGTGTAGTGCCCACCTACGGTGTGCATGAAAATCAGCACGCTCATTAGGGCGTAGGCGAGGTTGGAGAACCGGATGCCACGTGCGTAAAACCACACCAACGCCACCACAATCAGAAAGATAGGCAGGTTTTCCGCCCACCACGTGCCGCGTTCAGCAGGGCTGATGCCCAAGGCCATAAATTCTAACAGGTACACCGCCAGCAGTAGTTTGGGAAACCAGTGGGGGGCGCGGGTGGTGGCTGAGGGTAGCGGATTATTCATGCATAGCAAAAGTGAAGTTGGTTCTCGCATACGATGCTGCTGAGCCGCTCGGTCGGAAGCACGGCGAAAAATACTCATGCCCCCTTCAGCCGGTACAGAAATTAAGCGTCCTCCGCGCCTTCCGCTGCGTCCTGTGCGGAAACTAACTCTCGGCTTCAATACCAATTCCTAGCGCCACCCACACAAACCATGTAATTTCGGGCCGTAAACTTTCACATGCTTTCGTGTCCATGCGTTTTGTATTCCGTGCCGTGATGCTACTAGGCGCCATTTGGCTGCTTACTGCGTCCTCCCTGTTTGCCGCCAAAGGCCCCAAAATCAGCAAGAAAGACCAGCTGGTAACCATCAGCACCTCACTCGGCGACATCAAACTGGTGCTCTTCGATGCTACGCCCCAGCACAAAGCCAATTTTTTGAAGCTGGCTGAGAGCGGCTTCTACAACGGCACCACCTTCCACCGCATCATCGAAAACTTCATGGTGCAAGGCGGCGACCCTAACTCCAAAGACGCCGACCCCACCAACGATGGCATGGGCCCCGCCGACGAAAAAACCATTCCCGCGGAAATCCGGCCCGAGTTCAAGCATAAGTTCGGGGCTGTGGCCGCCGCCCGCCAAGGTGATTTTGTAAACCCCACCAAGGCCAGCAGCGCCTCTCAATTCTACTTGGTGCAAAACCACCAAGGCACAAACCACCTCGACGGGCAATACACCGTGTACGGCCAAGTCATCGGTGGCCTCGACGTCATCGATAAAATAGCCGCCCAGCCCAAAGACGAGCGGGACCGGCCCAGTACCGACATCAAAATGACGGTAAAAGTGGAGAAGCTGAAGAAAAAGAAAATCACCGAGCTGTACGGATACCAATATTAGCTAGCGGGGTCTTGCGGGCCTGGGGCCTTGGACGACGCTAAGCTCCCAAAATCCCAAGATTCCAAAACCTCACTAACATGAAAATACTAATCACGGGGGCCAACGGTTTGCTGGGGCAAAAGCTGGTGGAGCTGCTACGGCAGCAGCCGGGCGTAGCGGTAGTAGCCACTTCGCGCGGGTCCAACAAACTTGCTACACTGTACTCCGATGTGCCCTTTGTGGCACTCGATGTAACCGATGAAGCCCAGGTACAAGCGGTGGTAGCGCGCGAGCAGCCCACGCACCTCATCCACACGGCCGCCATGACCAATGTGGACGAGTGCGAACTGAACCACAAGCCTTGTTGGACGCAGAACGTGACGGCTGTGGAGCATCTGGTGGCCGCCTGCGAGGCCCACAACGTTCACCTTGTTCACCTGAGCACCGATTTCATTTTCAGTGGTGAAGAAGGCCCGCTTACCGAAGAGGCCGTGCCAGCGCCCGTCAACTTCTATGGTGAAAGTAAGTTGGCCGCCGAACGGGCAGTGCAGGCATGCCGTGCGCCGTGGGCCATTGTGCGCACAGTGCTCGTCTACGGCATCGCCCACGAGTACGGGCGCAGCAACATCGTGCTGTGGGTGCGCGACTCGCTGCGGGCGGGCAAGCAAATTAAGGTGGTAGACGACCAATTTCGCACCCCGACGCTGGCCGAAGACTTGGCCCAAGGCTGCTGGCTGGTGGCTCGGCACGGCGCCACTGGCATCTACAACATCAGCAGCGACGAGCTGCTAACGCCCTACCAGATGGCCCAGCGCGTAGCTAACTACTTCCAACTCGATCAGGCGCTCATCGTGAAGGCCGATGGCAGCACGTTCTCGCAGCCAGCCAAGCGGCCGTTGCGTACCGGCTTTGTCATCAGCAAAGCCCGGCAAGAGCTAGGGTACCATCCGCATAGTTTCGAGGAGGGAATTGCCTTGCTGGCTCGCCAAACCGAGCCGGCCTGAAGCTTGGTGCACCACCGAACAGTGGGCCGCCAAGCGCCGCAAATTTGACACACGCAAAAACCCCGTAAGCAAAGCCGACGGGGTTTTCACACACCTATTGCAACATGATTCACTGACCGCCGTGCTCCCTAAGCAGAGCGGCCGTTATAAACACCTTTTATTCTTCGTCGGATTCAGATAATACAGTTCCAACTAAGAGGCCCCTCACCAATCTGCTGCTCCAGATTGGTGAGCGTGCTCACCAGCTAGATATGGTACCAATTCTCTGTCCAGGACCTGAAATCCAGTTGCGGCTGCTCCCGCTTGCTGGCGGGTCGCCATTTCTAGAAGTAAGGCGTGCAGAGCAGGGCCCTGCTGGCGCTTGAGAAGTTGTGAGGCCATAAGCATCTGGCAGTAAACAGCGAGAGGCAATTGCCTGCAGGTTCGTTTAACCTTTAGTGCATAACAAAATTATGTCCGCAGCCATAGACTGTAAAGGACATTTCAATTTTGTTTGTGACATTTGAATTCAAGCCTGAACCTAAATGCTAGCTCGGCATTTACTTTCGATTACGGCTGCGTAGCTAAAATATATGCCTGTTTTCGGAGTAGGAATGGAAAGCTGGGTAAAAATATAACTGCGTTCTGGAGGTCGTTTTGTGACATAGCAAACCAGTGGTCTAGTCTTTATCTGACCGTAATAAACTGCGCAGCGAGAGGGCGGTGACCAGGATGCAGCTTCCCGGCAATATTACCAGCCACCACGACGTAGGAGCTAGCCGACTCAGAGCTAGCAGCCGCCCCCAACTGGGAGTTTCGGGCGGCAAGCCAATACCCAAAAAGGACAACGTGGTTTCCACCGTAATCAAGGAGGCAATGCTGAGCGGCAGCGTCGCCGCCACGGGCCGCCACGCATTGGGAAGCACGTGGAAAGCCAAGATGCGCCACGTTGGAAAACCTGCTGCACGGGCCGCTTCTACGTAAGGAAGCTGACGCACGCGCAGCACCTCGGCCCGCACCAACCGAGACGGATAGGTCCAAAAAGTCAGCGTGAGTAGTTCAATTACGCTTAGCATGGTGGGCTCGGTGGCAGCCGCCACCGCCATAACTAGCACCAACCGCGGCAGGGTTGCCAGTAGTGTGAAAGCCGTCAGCACCAGCGCGTCCACCGGCACGGCCACTGCATAGGACCAGAATTGTAACCGCCCCAGCATCCTGCCGGCTCCTAGCGCACTTGCTAAGAGCAGCACTGGCCACCAAACCCCCGCGGCTCCGCCGGTTGTTACTGCTGCGTAGAGCAACCCGGCTGCGCCTGCCGCCAACACATAAGCCACTCGGAACCGTAGCCGGGTGTTGCCCCAGTAGCCGGCGGCCACGCCCGCCACAGTGCCCAAAACCGCTGCCAAGGCTGCGGCCGGCAAGCTGACCGCCAGCGCGGTACGGGCACCCAACACCAGCGCAACCCAAACGTCTTGCCCTTGCGGATCGGTGCCCAGCCAGTGACCGGGCGTCAACGGAGGCGCGTTGCTGTGCAGTAGATCGGGCGCCAGCTGCCCCGCTGGCACCCACCCTGCCAGCGTGGCGGCTCCGGCCAGTAAGATCAACCACGCTGCCGCTGCCAACTGTGAGGCGCTAGCCCATTTTGCGTACTGCCTCACGCTAGCCATACACCGGCACCCGTAGCCGGGGGTCGGCCCAGCGGTAAAGCCTATCGGCTAGGAACAGCGCCAGCAGCCGCGCAACTAGCACCGCCAACACCCCGCCCAACAGCACCGGGTAGTCGTGGGCGGCGGCGGCTTCGGCCAGCAAGCGGCCCAGCCCCGGCATGGCAAACACCAGTTCCACTACCACCGAACCCGCCAGCAGCACCGGCACTAGCTCAGTGAGGGCAGTGAACAAGGGCAGTAGCGCATTGCGCAGCGCATGCCGCCGCAGTGCCTGCCGCACCGACAGCCCCTTGGCCCGCGCGGTTAGCATGTAGTCGAGGCGAGCTTCGTGGCGCAGGGTGGCGGCCAGCTGCACGGCAGGCTCGGCCACCCCACTAAGCACGAGGCTGGCTAGTGGCAGGGCTGTAAACTCGGGGCGAAGCAGACCAGCCCACGTATTCTCATCGGCCGCTTCGCTCAACCCATACACCGGGAGTAGCATCAGGAAATCCGGGCTAGCTAGTAGCAACAGCAACAGCAGCGCCACCACAAACAACGGCAAGGCGTCCAAGGCCAGCAAGCCCGTGAGCACCCAAGACGAGGAACGAGTTTGTGCCAGCCACAGCCCCAGGGGCAAGGCCAGTGCCACTATTAGTAAAATTGCCAACCCCATCAAAGGCAGCGTCTGGCGCAACGCCGGAACGAGCAGCTCGGCCACCGGCTCGTCGGTGCGGTAAGAACGGCCTAAATTGCCCCATAAAATAGCGCCCAGCCAGCGGTGATACTGGTTGCGTGGGCCGTTCCAGCGCCAGCGCCACTGCAACTGCCCTGCTTGCGTAGGCGCCAGCGACACGTAGAACACCGGCTCGGCTAACCCCAGCCGTTGCTGCACTGCCAGCTGGGCCGCTTGCACGCGCGCCGCCGACACTGCTGTGCCGCCGCTGGACAACTCGGCGAAACGGGCCACCAACCGCTGCTCGTTGGGCAAAGTGCGCAACAATATAAACAACACCGAGGCCATGCCCCAGCCTTGGAGCAGCAACCGCAACAACGACATCAGCCAGTTGCGCCCCATGCCGTCACCGTGCGGCTAAGTTCAACTCCAGCCGCAGCACGCTGTAGCCAGGCCGCACGCCGATGACGTGCACCCCGCGCAGCCGCTTGCTAGCCAATAGCCGATTGCGGGTAAAGTATAGCACCGTCAGCGGCGAGTCGGCGCGCAGCAACCTTTGAAATTGCCGGAGCATCCGAACCCGGCGTGTGCTGTCCCCTTCCACCGAAATGGCATCAATCAGCCGGTCGGCCGGGGCTGAGCGGTAGCGCGAAAAGTTGCTGACGCCAATGCTGCGCGAATGTAAGATAGGAGCGAAATTATAGCTATATGGATTGCTGTAGAGCGTGCGAACGTACAGTTCTACGTCGCCGGCTACCAGTTGCTGCTGTAGCAAGCCTGCTTCGGTGGGGCGCAACCGAATTGAAACGCCGAGTTGGGCAGCCGCGGCCCGAAATTGAAGCGCCACCGTTTCAAATTCAGTTTGGCCCGCCTGATAGCTAATGCTAAGTGTGAGTGGGCCTTGGTTGCCCCGCCACCACTCGCCACCGGCGCGTTGTTGCCAACCTCCTTGGCGCAGCGCCGCCGCGGCTTGCGTGGGTGCATACGGCAGTAGGGGTAAACTATCGTTATAGACGGCCCGATCTTGCGGGTTAACTAAGCTAACGCTGCGGTAAGCCAGCCCTGCTTGGGTGGCCTGCATCAATTTCGGTACGTCAAAGAGCAAACTCAAAGCCCGCCGAGTGGCAGGCACGCTCAACAAAGGGTGTTGGGTATTGAACCCCACCATCAGCATGTTATAGGAATCTGTAGTGTAGAAAGCCAGCCGCGCCGTATCGGCCGATTGCTGCAGGCGGCGAAAGTCGCGGGCCGCCGGCATAGAATACAGGTCCAAGTCGCCACGGCGCAAGGCAAGCACAGCCGTGGCATCATCGGGGATGACGCGATATTCTAGGCGTTGTGCGCGGGCTTGCAGCCATGTGGGTGCGTTCGGCAACTGATTGGCCCACCAACGGGATTTGCGGAGCAGTTGTAGCTGACGGCCGCTTCTCCAGGCCGTTAGAGTGTAGGGGCCGCAGCCAGGCAGGCGTTCCGGATGCCTATCGAGCCGGGCCTGGCGGTAGCGCTGCGCTAACGCCCGCAGCGCCGGATAGCGCCGCACGGCAGCTGCCGTATCGGTACGCAGCAGGGGCAAGGGTATGGCGCGCAACTCACCACGCGGATCTAAAGCCGATTCAGGTAAGATGGCGTAGTCGCCGGAAGCCACGAGGATGTCAGGCGACGAGCCCCGGCAAACGAGCGTAAAGCGTCGAGTATCAGCCGGATCCAACTCAATATCAATCACGAAACCGTACTGAGCACGCACATATTCCGTGGGCAAACCGGGGCAGTTCATCACCTTGAGCGTGAAGGCTACATCGCGCGCTAGCACGGGTTGGCCGTTGTCCCAAGTGGCTTGCGGCCGCAATCGGTAGGTGAAGCGAGTCAGCGAGTCGCGGCGACTCACTTGCGGCATTGTTTCTGCCAGCCAAGGCACGAATTGACGGCTTTCGGCATTGGGGAACAACAAGCTGCAGTGCAACAAATTGAGAACTTCCAACGCTTGCGGAGTTCCGGCCAAAAGCGGATCAAGGGTTTCCGGATCGGCAGACCACCGTATCCGGACGGTGGGCGGCGAGGCGGTAGGGGACGTGCAAGTCGCCAAACCACTCAAGCCAACGACAAAAAGAAAAAGCAGACCCGGTAAGCGTTGCGTCATTGGCTCAAAAGCATCCAGCAAAGGGCCGGGCAAGATAGCCAGGAATTGCAAGGCATTGCGGGCATGACTGCTGGTTGGGCTTGCTTATTTGCCAACCCAGCCACCACCACCGTGCTCATCTACGCCAACCCAACCGCCGCCACCGTGTTCTGAGGGCGTGGTCGTAGTGGAAGTAGTAACAATGGGCTCGTCGCTCTCCACAGAACCATTAGAGGTAAAGTCGGCAGTGAAAGTGGCGATTTGAAGCAGGGCGAAGGTCAGAAGCTCTAACATGGCGGTAGAAGGTTGAGTCGTTCAAGTGTTTGATTGACACAAAGGTGGCCAATGAAGGCGCTCACGTAAAGGACATAAGTAATGCAAAAGTGATTTGCATTTTATAATTAAATATTTTAACTCATTGAAAAAAAATTAGACGAATAAAAGCGTGCGCCAAACATAGAGTGGATCTGACGTTAGAGTAAACGCCTCAACGAACAGATGAAATGTGACATCTGTATTCCAAAAAAAGTCTACTTTACCTAGTACAAAGTTGTTGGCTGTATACGGTACTAGTAAAGGAATAACCTAACGATTTTGTGACTACCTTGCACAAGCCCACATAAGGCTGTAAAGAGGTATTTTAACCCATGCAGCAAACTTTCTTCATGAACGAACTAATAAACTTAGCCCGAATTGTGACAGAAAGACGGCTGAAAGTATTGCCTCTGCTTGACTTCGCTGCGCGCCATACAGCCAATAAAGAAATGGCTTTGGTACAATTAATTACCACGGAACAAACTAAAACACAACAACAGCTTATCAAAGCATTATATGGCAACCTAAACGCTACTAGCCACACGGCATTTCGCAAGCTGAAGTCACGTGTGCAGCAAAAATTATTAAACCATCTGTTTTTTCTTGATGATACAGACCCTCGCCATCCTGTAGGACGGCGTTACGAACAGCAGTTCATGAGTCTCTACTTTCAGGTCAATACTCTGTTTGCCGAGGGTGACCTGCACACGGCCGAGCCACTAGCCCGCAAAGCCCTCAGATTGGCACATGCCTACGAACTCACCCAATATGCTGTGTTGTGCGGGCAAATGTTACGCGCGCTTTACGCCGACTTACGTTTGCCAGCTCGGTATCGAACCAACAATCTAGAATTGGTGCGTAACCAACGAGTGTTATCATTGGAGGAAAGGGCCGCTCAAGTCTACTGGGAAGTGAAAGCTAGTATGGCCTACACGGTGCAAGCGCGCCGTACGGTTCTCAATAAAATAGATTCTTACGTAGAGGAGTTGCGCAAATTGCACCGCGAAGCCAATTCATACGCCACGTTACTTTACTACCACCACACACCAGCATAAAAAACTTCTTCTTTTTACTGCTTGCCATCGTCCTTGGGGCTGCATCCTCTGCCCAAGCGCAGCAAGCACCAGATAAGCTCAAGGCTCAGGCCGCGGAAACCACGCCCCAGCTAGCCAGCCGCATCG
>QQTW01001467.1_pt1 | contig 16526 bp, 12 predicted proteins | sample 1904831 | NCBI WGS metagenome assembly QQTW01 (sample SAMN09435610, study PRJNA476489) | Subsurface metagenome, whole genome shotgun sequencing project. | reverse complement strand
CAGGACACCACGGTCAATTACCTTCATCACAGAAATCAGATCTCCTCCGTCGTCTTCTTCTTCATCAGAGTCACTTTCCTGACCGCGACGCTTTCTTCTCGTTTTCCCGTTTTCATTCCCTACATCACCCGCTCCTCTCTTCCGCTTCGAGTCTCCTTTCTGTGATGTTCCGGTGCATGCTCGACAATACGCCAATTTACCTGCTTTCAGCTCCTTGAAAATCTCCTCACACTTGACTTGGTTTTTGCACGCCAAGCATGAGGCAGTTGCAAAAGAACCGTGACACTGAATCAACTTCTCCGGACGAATTCCCGCCTTCGACTCGATATCGTCGATGTTCTGAGAATAATTGGTGAGTAGCTTCTTCCGGTCCTGCAGCAGTCGAATGAAGGCGTGAGTGGGCGTGTATCGATCGGTAGTGGGAATAATGTCCTTGGCGACAGAGTAGAAGATACTATGATGATGAGCTGAAAGTGCAGCCGCTTCGTAGGGCAGAGATTTTAGAAGTACCTCGGATCTTCACGGAATAGGTTGATATCAAAGACCTCTTGTGGGTCGGTCAGACCCAAGTGCTCTAACTTCGAGTATAATCCAGTCTCCTTGGAACGGAAATCCGGTATGCCGAGGCTAGTTGATATCTATTCAGGTGGTTAGGTGTGACGTCCAGAATAGGGGTGGCAGCGAGAAACCTACTCCGGCGCCAGTCAACACAATTATATTCTTCGAGTTCCGCAGAAGCTGTACGGCCTGGTCAATGGTGTTGTATTGTGGTAGTTTGATGCGTTTCGATAGTTCTCTCGAGATTCCTAGGCCCAACAGCTGGTAGAATGCTTCATCAGGAGCTCCATCGAGGAATGCTGGGAGTCGAATGTCGAATGCGGTGCACAACTTCTTGGCAGTGATGGTCCCTGCTCCTACAGTTTCTTGCACAAACTCCTCTGCGCCCACAACGCGGAGGCGTTTGCGATATGTGGTGGCCTCGGTAGCCGTGCAGGAATCTTGAGCTACTCCCCAAAAGCCGGTCCTGATCAGTGCTCGTCCAGGCTTGCTATTCAGTTGACAGGGACCGGCGCTTACACAGCTCCGTGTTATGATTGTCTGGCATGCCATCCAAGGCATCGGCGTAGAGGGATTCAGATTCCCATGCATCTTCCTCGCTTTCTTCATCGTCTTTTTCGTCCTCTGATGTAACTTGGGGAAGCTCTTTTGTTTTAGCTAGGGGCCGTGCTATGCCCACAATTTGCACCTCATCCACCGAGTCGTCGTCAGGTCCATCCGAGGTTAGATCCACGGTCTCTGCCATTGATGTTGAAGCTGGGTCTATAGGAGCCTTTTCTGCGAAGTCCTTACAACTGGCTTATTCTATGTGAATGCTCCTATCACCGACTCAGCGTTTTAGCCGTTTGATTTTCCGATGTCGGTGGGTCGAAGTTACTCACTTGGGCAACGGGACGTGGTCGAGGTCAACAGTGAAGATAAGAGTAAGTATCCTTTCGCTGTAGCTGCATACAGAAGTTACTTCCACCGAGTCTCGAGTCGATGTCTCGTCTGATGTTCGACGAAGATCCGACTAGGCTGAACAGCTTAAAGTGACCGCTGAGCCCGGCATTAGGTGTCTTTCGGCTGCGGACGCAACCAAGAGTGACCTGACTCTGATATCAAGTCCCTTTCCTAGTCGATGTTGAACAAAACTTTGGCCACGCTATGTTCATGGTCGATGTGGCTCGCAGAAATGGGTCCTAGCTCTAACGTTTATCCCATAGCGGGCCTTCAGAAGCTTCGAGCTCTACATGCGGACAACAAAACGAGGTGGGTCAATGAGCATAGAGTCCGAATAACGCTAAGCATTGGCAAAGCGGAAAAGGTGGAATATTTTCATTTCAGATTTCAATTGAGAGTATGGTGGTCGAGAACATCTTAACGGACGAAACAGGGCATCGTCATGAAGATATGCCCATCTCTTCGCTCACCATCTCCGTCACACGACACAGCTCATCCATCAGCTCCTGATCCCTCCCTGCTGCTCGGATGGCTTTGCTGAGAAGGGGAAAGATTCTGTGGAGGTGCTTCTTGCTGGGAGAGACCACTCCTGGAGCGTCAGGTATGGCTCGAGGCTCACATTCTAGGGACATGAGCTGGCGAAGGATATAGAGCAATTCGCGGCGCTGTGATTGTGGTTGCGGCATTCGACCACGTAGAGGTTGGTCCTAAACCATACTGGCGTCAGTGCCATCCATTGTGCAACTTATGTGTCCTGGGAAGGAATGATCTTCCGAGTCCAGGAAAGAGCTACTCACTGCGATAAATGCACGCAGAGGCAAAACAGAGCGTAGGATTAAGAATGGCGCAGCTGCTTGCGCTAATCGAACTCGTTCCGAGCTCCCATCTTGCTTGCTCACGAGAGCAAAAAGTTCATCGAGGCAGACGTAACTCATCCTCGCACGAACCGAAGGGAAGGGATCATATGTCCTTCCCATTGGAATGTCATAAAGCCCCTCTAGGATCTGTTCCTGGACAAACGGAATATCTCCTGGCTGAGCCTGGTGAATGAGTGAGGCGGTGAAGAGACTGCCACAGTAGGTCTTTCTCGTCTCATCTGGTACGATGGATGACCCAATTCCAGGAGATATCAGATTGCGAAGAGTGAGAAGGGCGTTGATATCGAGATCAATGTCTTGCTCTGCGTCGCGATTGAGTGATGCCTCATCCGACACTTCATCCACTCTTAAGATGCTGTGCGTAGTCGTGACGATGCATTGCCATACGTCGCAGACTTGCTGCTTCTCCAGATTCAGATGGTTGAGAAGAGGCACCGCTGCTTCCGAAATCTTCAATGATGATTCGATCGCTGATTTGTTCAGCAAGCTGCTGCCGGGTGACGGTTTATAAGGATGGTAGGAGCTGATGCACCGGCCGAGACATCGGAGTGCGACGGTAAAAGCGCCACTGGCGTACAGACTCCGATCCCGAAGATGGTCCAGCACGATAGCTTGCATGTACACCATTGATGCCTTGGCCAATGCTACGAAAGTCGGTGATCTGGCACCAGTCGTTGAAGGATCCCGGTCCAGCGGAAGGGTGACCAATCTCGCCAGCCACTGAACTAACGCTGACGGTACGCCAGTGATGTCAGTGCGTAGCGATTGGACGCTGCGAAACACCTCGGTCTGCAGTGGGGTCATGTTTTCCACATCGCCGAGCGATGTCGAATTCTCGGAGCGCATGATGCACTTGTACAGAGCTTGGAGCACCTGAAGAGTTTGGTGATAGGTGTTCTCTTGCTCGGTCAAACGATAGATCTCCTCGAAAGTTTGGACGTACGCCAACAGCGCAGCCTGATCGGTCGTGGAAGCTCTGGGACCCGCACGGATGTTGGTCGGTACGCCGTCCAGCCACAGCGTCCAGATGGTTTCCAGCAATGATGCTTCTAGTTGAGCAGTCGATTCGACGTTTGCGAGCATCCGGTGCAGGGAGCGGTAGACAGAAACCACCAGCGCTAAGCGTTTCTGACTGAGAATGCGCTCAAAGTAACGGATGACGGTTGCCCATGACGCCTTCAGCTCCGGCGACCGGAGAAAGGTTCCGCTAAAGTTGGTAAACAGGCCTGCGATGCCATCCATGATCAGGGTGGTGGTCTCATCCCAAGCATCGGCATCTCGGTCGGTAGAGTCCTCGGTGGTGTTCTGAAGGTTAGCCTGCTGCTCGGCGTTTTGTTCGATCAGCTTGAGGACCACAAATAGGAGACAGGTCGCCCAAGTTTCGGGAGCCAATTGATCTCCGATCCCATCGAAGATCCTGAAGATGGTTTGGATGGCGCCTAGTAGATGTTAGCACCTTCCCAAGTTTGAATGGAGTGTGCACACCATTTCGAATATCAGGGCGATGGTCGACTGCCAATGCCGTTAGACGTAGGAGTAGAACCATCCACAGTGCTGTTCTGGCCTGCTCTTTCTCGCCAGAGACTGCTTCTTCGCGGAGGTCCACTTCGGTCTGGGCGCTGGCGGCACCGGCCATTTTAGTCCCTGACTCTTGCTCGCTGTGTAAAAAGGAAGAGACATTCCAGAACAGCGTGATACCCTACTCAAGCAGTCAGAAAGAGCTGGTAGTAAGTTCGAGGAAGATGTTGCTTACGGTCAATGACATGTTCAAGTCGTCCTCTTGGGCACAGAACTTGAAAAGTAGATCAATCAGTGTCAAGACGCATCGATTCGGTAGCCTTGACAAGAAATCCGAGCAAATGAGCTGGACAGAGCTGAAGTCAGGCCGTAGAAGCGCTGATGATTTGGTCGAGATAGGTCGTGTAGCCGCGCTGAATTCACCGTCTTGTCCTTCGCCGTCTTTCAATTTTCCCACTTCGAAGATGCTATCAAGGACTTCAAATACAACGGCCCACCCGTTGTGCAAGGCATCCCCACAGTTCTCCAATGCTGCTCTGAGAGTCCTCAACACCATCCGATACATCTCAATGTCAGTCTTGGACCTCTGGGATGGTGGTGTCGGCGTGTGTGCATTCAATTGGTGCGTGATGGTCTCCAAGGGATCCAGAAAAACAAGCTGACCGTCCACTGGCACTGGTTCCGCTATTTGGCTAGATGAGGCGACTGCCTCTCGCACCAGTCCAGCAAGTACCTCGGCGGCCTTCAATTGAATGAAGAAGGGGTGGTGGGAGGAGAATGTCCAGGAGATCAAGAGTTCCACTAGGACCTTCCAGCTCCTATTGTCTGAGTCGTCCGAAACCATCCGTCGCATATTAACCCTGCCAAGAACGTTCACATTCCTGAAAGTGAACATCTGAGCATGGCTTTGCAATGCGGTCGTGCTATACACTTTGAAGGATTTGGCGGCTCTTCGGTTGGATTCTGTTGACAATGGAGACGAAGGTGGATTGAACCCGGGCGTCGGCAGACCAGACCGGGGATCGTCCGAAATGGAAAAAGAGAGCTGCATGAGTTTGCTAAAAGCTCCCACAATCTCAGCGAACGCCTCTTGTGGCATCTCCGCTGTACCCTCAAGCAATCTTGAACCTGCAGCATCTACTGCTGTGACTTCCGCGAGCAGCTCGGGGGATGGGCCCATGTTCTGCATGTTCTGGTTCTCTGCCGCTTGACCAGTACTCGGGCCATGCCGCGAACCCAGCTTGACCGAGGTTTGGACGATGAAGTCCGCCTGCTGCCAGGTGTCAATTATGATCGACCATGCCTCACCCAGCGCGGGACCAAGAGCGATGCCCAGATTGAGCAGAGCGCGCAAGCAAAGCAAGTTTCGGACACTGAGCTGAGGTGACGGGATGGCCGATTCACGCAAATCCTCTGCAGATGGAGCAGACGCTTGTTTGCCACTTCTTTGGATGGAGAGCAAATTTGGTGCATCGGACGGTAGGGGGCTTCCTCTGGTGACGGGCGTGGTAGGAGTGGTGGGCCGGGACGAGGTCAGGTAATGTGGAACAGCCGCTTTGCTCAGGGTGGTCAAGAAAGCATCCCGTGGCGTCTTGAGCTTGACCAAGCCCGAAACATGGGTCAGCTTCTGGAAGCTGCGGACCAGCCCCCGGAAAAACTGACGATCCAGAGTGGCATACAGGAATGTCGAACAGGTCGCCAAGGCCGCCGGCCAGCAGCTGTCAACCATTGCTATGGCCGTCTTGACGCCAGCATGTCGTGATTGCTTGCCAAGTGTCGTCGCACTGTCAGTAGATGGGCCGTCTTCGGTAGGTGTCGGGCTCCCATCGTCCATTGGGGCTATCGACCCGCCGTTCATCGTGTTTGATCTTTTCGATCTCTTCTCGCTTCGACGCTCATTTTGCATGGCCATCGGTAGAACAAACTTTGCCAGACCATCGGAGAAGTCGCTGATGCATAGAAGCACCAGACCGTAGACGTAGGTATCCGGTACCGTTGGGGGCTCTGTTTTGTCGAGCTGATCCAAGCACGGTACACGCATCGAACTCGACTGAACGCTGATGCCTTGTGTTTCGACGGTGCGGGTACTCAAAGCACCACTCACCATACCGGTGATACCTGCAGATTCCATTGCCACTTGTTCCGCCGACTGGTCTCTGGAGCTCGTTGAATCTGTGGCCACCGTCGACTGCTGGCCGAGGCCAATAAGATCCGGTCTTTCTGCCGCCAACCGCGCCAGCTTCGCGAAATTCTCATGCACGATGTTCCGATTCGGCTCCCTCTCATCGTATCGAGCATAGATGTCCCATAGTAGGCCAAAGTCGGAGTAGACTGCCCTCCAGAGCTCCATACTAAGGGCGCGTCTCCAGGGCGCAGTCGGGTCCGGCTCGAGGAGACGGTTTAGGGTATCCAGGACCTCCTCACACTGAGAGGAGACGTGCTTCAGCTGATGCCTAACGATCAAGGAAAACACTCGCATGGCTCGGACGGTCGAAGAGAAGTCGGAGCGATCCGCAATGACTTTCGTCAGAAGCGGCATCACATGGCGTCGGAGGATCTCTACATGCTCCAAATGTGCTGAGAAGACGCCTGGGTGACTGCTTAGGATGGCCTCAATCAGCTCGAGGCCGGTCGTTTGCGAGATGGTCTTAACCCGAAGCAATTGAGGCCGCTGCCCCGTCGTGAGGAGGCAAATATCCTCGAAGATCTGCACACCGTCAGTTGCGAATCTTGATTCAAGCGGTTCGACGGCCGACCCTGTACGCATCATAAGCGGCTGCTCGCTGCTGCACGTCTTTCCCCGCCACGCTGACGGTCAATTCGGTGGGACCGTCGGCCGGCTGACCTAGCTTTCTTTAGTCCACCAGTTCTTGTAAATCCAAGCAGATGCGCACCATCCTCGCTCGCAAGCTTGTCGTACACTGCCACCACCAGCTGCTGAAGCGTTGCCGCGGCCGTGCTATGTACGACCGCCGTCCGGCTGGTCTGCAACTCCGAACAAATCAACAGCGTCTTTCCCAATAACTCTCCGTTCAGTTCGCTCCCATAATTTTGCACCAGCGGCGGGAGGGCTTGCAAGATCTTGAGCTGCACCTCGGCATCTGGATCTCATTCAGCAACCTCGGTAATCATTTCAGGCGCTGGAGTGGCACACTTTGCGAGGTTGCTTCCAAGAGCGCATCCACCACCTCCTCTACCCGTTCCTTTCCAAGCGCTCGTGACGTGACCAGCCTCTGCAAGCACGAGACAGCGATGCTGGTGTACTTGGCATTGCGACTCCCACAGGCAAGCAAGAACGGTTTGACGAAGAGGAGTCGACGTCTCAGATCTAGGGCAGTCAGTTCCTATGTCAAGATTAACGGAATGGAGCACGCACCACCAGCCAGTTGCGCCTCCGACGTCGCCGGAAGGGATTTGAGTTCTCCCAACGACTTCTCGGCAGCCTAGAAAATGATTCACTTTAGAGTCTGTTGAAATCAGATATACCATGTTAGAAGGCAGGATACTATACATTGCGGAGTTCGACATTCTTGCGCTTCGATTCTTGGATCAGGCTGTTGAGCTGCGCAGTGAGGAACTGTGCAGTCATGTTCCTGAAGGCACATTGGTTGTTTGCAGGCGACCTTCAACATCTATTCTTTTGAACTTGAGTCAGTATTGATTGTAGTCGACAGTGAGATGTCACGGATATAGCCCATTTCAATCCAACTTACCTGCAGGGAAACAGACTTCCATTCACAGGCCAAGTGTTGTCCCACGACGTTGCTGGCGCAATAGGCTTCCCAATGCGGTCACCGCCTTGGCAGATTCATCAAATGTGACTTTCAAAGGCCAAAATATGTGACATGGTCAAAAGTACCGCTATCTAACTGGCCATTATCGACCCACTGCGGGGCTGTGAGGTCAAAACATCAACCCTTAATTCTATTTGAATGCTGAAGCACGACGTTGCATTGGAGTATCACAATAGGTCTTCTGAATAGCATCCAGGCACAGCAGATGGGTGCAAAGGTTCCACGCAATTTCCGGCTCCTGGAGGAGCTGGAGAAGGGCGAGAAAGGGCTTGGTGCTGGTCAGTCGTGCTCTCACGAGGATGCTTTGTGCATGTTCTAACGACAATCTGCAGAGGCATGCTCATATGGCCTGGCCGATGGCGATGATCTGATGATGTCCAATTGGAATGGAACGATTCTGGGTCCGCCACATGTGAGCATCAAGTGCACCGTTGCATTCAGCGTTTGCTTGTCTGATGGCCTGCCAAGAGCGTCCACGAAAATCGCATTTACAGTCTAAACATCCACTGTGGGGACAGTTATCCCGATAGTCCACCAACGGTGCAATTTGTTTCCAAGATTAATCTTCCATGTGTCGATGGCCGCAATGGCAAGGTATGTGTGGTTTGATGAGCTCCGGTGGTTTCCACTTTTGTTGAGTTACCTCATAGGTTGATCCGACCAAGCTGCCCTGTATGGCTCAGTGGAAGCGAGAATACACCATGGAGACCATTTTGATTGAACTGCGAAGGTATGTCTGGAGGATTGCATGTAAGATGTTTGTGAGCGGAAGAGTTGACGTTGTTATTCAGGTACATGGCCCTACCTCAACACAAGAAGCTACCTCAGCCACCTGAAGGCAGTACCTATGGCGTCTAGATTCCGGTGGCTGCCCAAGGGCGTTCAGTAAGCAAACCTCAGCATTAGCTATCCGGCAGCTATCTCTGAGAACCGATTATCCAAATGTTCATCGGCGCAGATCGTTCAGTTAGGGGCCAGGGGGTTTTACTGTGTTAGTGCAGCAAGTGCAGTGCTCATGCAAGCGCAACTAGCATCACATCTTTCGCATCGGACCTCGCGCAGGCAGTCAAGGTTTTCAGATTCTTATTGGGAGGACATAACGACCCTCATGTTGTCTCGAACGATGCCTCTTCTTTAATCTGTGTCTGTACAAACGCACGTGACCCTTGAGAGCAGAAAGTCACCTGATACGATAGTTCTACGTCATTAGTCAGCACTTTGGCACTTCTCCGAAAACGACGACGTCGGACGATACTTATATGGGTCTATCAGGGCCTCGGCCCGGTCCCTGGGCTCGTTTCGGGGACGGCTGCTTTCTTCGTCCGAAACGATCAGGAGTACATCGTCAAGCCGGTGAGCATGTCTGCTGTGTTTTTGAATGTCGTCTGACTAGCTAGGGCTTGCACTGTTTCGCGCGTTGCTGCGTGTATCCCGGCATGTGCCGGTTCCGCATGAGAGGAGGAATGCAATCCAAGAATTCGTGAGACGCTCGTTCCGACAGAATCGAAATGTCGATAGTCTGCATTTGGTGACCAAGGGTTTCAATGCCGGCTATGAGGTCAGTAGGGGTGAAAATAGCGCCTAGTTAAGGAGTAGACGGTAGTAATTAGCAAATATACTACCCGGATTCTGAGTCTCCTTTCGAAGTTGGTTCCAGTCCAACGACCAAGAAAAAGCTCTGAAATCAGCAGTGAAAAGCAGACACTGGAGCCTAACGTCAAAATTCGACCATTGGCCGTTCAGTCGCCGGACACAGATAGTAAATCTACCCAAGCCGAATCCACGGCTGAGGCGAGTACATCCATGGCAGATGGACAGAGGGACGTCGTCGTCGCTGTGACTGTTCCTCAAGCTCGAAAAGAACACCGGTCGAAACCAGAAAGACCCAAACTGGGTCCTTGGCCAGGTGCGACCCCTGTACTGGCCCGTCCCTACCGGAATATCTCCGGATTACGGCGTATTCCTCGTCTCGCTAGCGCCAATGGGATCCCCTTCTTGCGCATCAAGAAACCGCAGAGTTCGTTTCTCTCATTGCTCATCCGAAGCAAACTCAAAACGAGACAACGGCGGAGGGATAAGCTGGATGGCATGCAGATCGCGAAAGAAGAGGCCGCCCTAGAAGATCAATGGGACGACATGATTGCCCAGCTGAAGCTGGCGTCCTCCGGCACGGCGAAGGCTGCCCAACGGAATCGTGATCGACGGGCCCCGATCGAGCCCGGATATGTCACCCCTATTGCATCTTACATCTCCTTTAATCAACTGCAACACACCAAGGAGAGAAAGAAGAATCAGCAGATGGCGAGGAAGATGATGGATATCATCGACCAGGAGACGGAGTTGGCGAGGCAGGAGGAGCAGGAGAGACAAGCTACCCATGGGGGGCAAGACGGCCCAAGGAGGGGAGAGAAGGGGGGTTGACAGGAACAAAGATGCACGGGCCAAGGGGGAGAGCCGAGCAGAAGAAGAACTGGCGCCGCTCGGAAGCTGGATTGTGGCAAGAGGGAAAGATGCAATGTGGAGGTGGACAGGCATGGCCTACCCGTTGACGTACTACACCACTTCAATCGACGACCAACTCAAGATCCGTATAACCGGGCGATGGTCCTCAAGGAATACGAGTCTCAAGTTCTACAGGCACACTGACCAGCCATCTCAGCCTGCCGTGATATATCACGTGCGGCTACGGGGAGATTACCAGAATCCAAAGCTGGCCAACTGGACAAAGTTGGATGACAGGAACCGTCGCGAACAACTGTTGATTCCCTCGCACAAAATTGGCTGGGAGCGTACAGTAAGCCGCGGAAATTTTCTGTCACCCAACTCTGCACCATCGTCAGCATTGCTTAAGTCCAACTTTCGTTGTATTGGTTCGAGATCTCTTCTTCCTGGCGGAAAAACACATGACGGCATCTTCTGGCGTGGCAAGATAACTGGAGAATACTACTCATTGGAAATTAAATACACTGTTCTACTCACGCATTATGAGACTCGTTTACATCATTCAACACGGATGGACCATAACCGCTTCAGTATTGTTTGAGAGCAGTCGTTAGACTGATGGAAGTGGCTTGCCAAGATCCTGCATCTTATACGTCTACCATGCTCTGGTCCGAAGCACTGCCATCACTCTCATCTTCCCATCCTTCCTCCACATCTTCATCTCCAGCTCCGTCCGAGGCCTTATTGCCAATCTGCCGCTCGAGCTCTCTTATAAGCTCTGTGGCGTGCTCCTGGAGCCGCTCATCCTCATACTCCAGCAGCTCATACAGTTTCAGGCTGTTCTCCAGCCAGTCCCGACTCGACTTCCAAGTTGATCTCCATTCCGCTTCACCATCATCTCCTTCCCGTGAATGATCCACATCGGCATCCATCTTCGCCTTGGCTTTCTCACCCAAGATGAATAGGCACCAACCACCCAGATACCAGGCTTCAACGCTCTGATCGTCGTCGGTCACCAGTCTCTCCAGCACGCCGAGCGCTTCCTCTTCCATCTCCGTCTCGAGCAACAACCGGACCAGACTGATGCGGGTGGGAAAGGCGGGCACCTTTGGGTCTTCCGGTGCGAGGTCCTTCCACAACGCCAGACTCTGGCGCAACGCTGCTCGAGCCTCCTCGAACCGTAGCTGTGAGATGCGCACCGATGCCAACGTCTGTAGAGGCTCGGGCGATTCGGGCGACAGGGCCACCGCCTCTGTCACCGCTGCTTCACACCGATTCTCGGCCTGGTCGTCCCACGACAGATCCGTCATGTAGACTTCCGTGATGCCACAAAGCGCTTGCGCGATCTTGTCTTTTTTCTCCACGATCAGGGCTTTGTTGTTTTTCGAATCGTCGTCATCGCCGCTTCCGTCTAGTGCTGCGATCTGAGCTCGCAAGACCTGAATGCCTCGCTCGAACCATTCCACACTGGCCGTCCCTCCCTCTTCGCACAATTGCGCCAGCCACAAGAATTTGTCGGCACCACCACCGACATCCTCAGGTATTGTCCCATCCGGATCCAGCGTCACCGCTTGCAGATAACATGAACGAGCTTGGTCAATGTCGCCCAATTCCACTGAGACGTCCGCAAGCAGCTTGATGGCCGGTAGCGTCTTCTTTTTATCGGAATTTGATTGTTTGAGCTTTGTGAGCGCGAGCTGGGCTGAGCTCAACGCCTCTTGTGGTTGCGACGTTTGCAGCAGCGCCGTGGCTTGAGACAAAAGAACGTCCGGACGGTCAATGGATGATGAAGAGGCAGCTAGATCAAAGGAAAAGGATGGTGACATGGCAGCGAAACCAACGGCTGTGGGGATCATCTTTCGATGGTCAACCTTGTCTCTTCTCTTGGTCTTTTTTTTCTTGCCTGACTTTGACTTGGCCATCTTGTCAACGAGCTTGATGGAGGAGGGTCGTTCTATTGCACGTTGGTTGTTTGCTCAGTTTATCCACATGCGGGTGTTTCTTTCCGAGCAACAAAAGACGTACCAGCGCACATCAACCATCGCGACGGAAGCGGCCATCACCGACAAGCTCGTGGGAAACAACAAAGCAGTTTCTACAAGACTGGACTCGACTTACAGCCAGCACATACACCTACCTAATCCGGACGATCCAAAGAAATAAACGGATCTCTGAGTATATACTGATGCTGTATCCCAGCATCGACCGGCCAACTTGCTCTGATTGATACACGCATCAAACATGGCGGAAGTACCCTACAGCCCACAAAACCCGCAGGAGGTTGCGGAGCTCGTCCGCAATCTCGAGGAACACACCAAGAAGGGAGCAGCCGGAGGCAAGAAATCGTTCAGTTGCAGAAAAACCACATTTCCGGTGCCCGGCCCAGGAGACCAGACCGTGGAGTCCTGGAGATTCCAAGACTGGGACTACAAACGCAAGGATCTGCCGACGCATGCCCGTGGACTATTTACGCAGCGAGCCGCCGATGGCACACCTAAGATCGTTATACGAGGGTACGACAAGTTCTTCAACGTCGGCGAGGTGAGAACGACCGAATGGGACAATATCAAGAAAGACACCCGAGGACCGTACGAGCTCAGTCTCAAAGAAAATGGATGCATCATCTTCATCTCAGGCTTGGCCGACGACACGCTGTTGGTCTGCAGCAAGCACTCGACCGGAGCTCGTCAAGATACGGACGTCAGTCATGCCTTGGCGGGCGAGAAGTGGGTCGACACCCAACTGGCGGCGTTGGGAAAGGCGCGCGCCGACCTGGCTCGGGAACTCCACAAGAGGAATGCGACGGCCGTCGCGGAGTTGTGTGACGACAACTTCGAGGAACACATTCTGGCGTACAAGAACGATGACGCGGGACTGTATCTCCACGGCATCAATCTGAACTTGCCCCATTTTGCGACGTACCCGGGACATCTCGTGCATCGCTTCGCCGACGAATGGGGATTCAAGAAGACGGATTTCCTGATGAAAGACGATATCGAGAGTGTCAAAAAGTTCCTCGAACAGGTTGGAGAGACGGGCGCCTACAATGGCCGAGACGTCGAGGGGTTTGTGGTCAGATGCCATGCGCTCCACGCCCCGTCCGGACCCTGGGGGGACTGGTTCTTCAAGTACAAATATGAAGAGCCGTATCTCATGTACCGCCAATGGCGCGAGGTGACCAAGTCGATCATCGCGGGCAAGCCGCCGTTTTACAAGAAACACAAAAAAATCACGGAGCAGTATCTGCAGTATGCCCGTCGACGGCTGGCGCAGGATCCGCAGCTGGGAAAAGCCTTCAATCAGAACCACGGGATCATCGCGATGCGCAATGGATTTCTGGCCGAGAAGGGTCTCAAGGGAGCGGATGTCATTCGGCAGGCGGCGGAAGAAGGAAGCTCGAACGCAGCGGAGGTCACTAAAGACGTGGTGTTGGTACCGGTGGCGACGATCGGCTGCGGTAAGACGACAGTGGCCGTCGCGCTCTGCAAGCTATTCAAATGGGGCCACGTGCAGAACGACAACATTCAGGGATCGAAAGGTCGACCGCAGCGGTTTGCCAAGGAAGTCAACATGGCCCTGGCGGCGTATCCGGTGGTCGTCGCCGATCGGAACAACCACCAGCGGCGCGAGCGGAAGCAGATCATCGAGGATGTGCAGAAGGTGTTGCCGTCCGCCAAGTTCGTCGCCTTACACTACGTGCATGACAAGAAGGGGCCTGGCGGGGAGGATTTCCGACGGTCGATTCGAGCCGTGACCCGAGAGCGCGTGTTCACGCGGGGAGATAACCACCAGACGATTCAAACCGGGAGTAAATCCGAGGGAGAGATCCGGGGGATCATGGAAGGGTTTATGAATCGATTCGAGCCAGTGGATGTCGACCGCGATCCAGACGGCGCATTTGACAGCGTCATCGACCTGGACGTGACGGCGGCGTCGAGGGAGAACTTGGAAACGGTGGTCGCCAAGCTGCACGAGCTTTATCCGAAGCTATTCGGGGAGATGCCCACGTCGGATGATCTCGATCGGGCGATTGAAGAGGCGATGCGCGACTATCAACCGAATGTGAAGCACGATCTGAGCTTCAAATCGAAGAAGAATGTCAACAAGACTCAGCAGCAGCAGCAGCAGAACATATCCAAGAAAGAGCCGCAAGTGGAATATTTCTGCATTGCTCTCCCGACGCAACAAGTCTTGAAAATTGTCCAAGGGACCTTCGCCTCGCAAGATCCGACGACAGCCAAGTTCTACCACCAACTTCAGAACACGCGTCGAATTCAGGCAAGCGTACACGTCACGCTCGTGCATCGCGCCAGCGCGGAACAAAACCCGCAGCTCTGGACGCAGTTCAACGAGATGCTCGATCGGAAGCGCAAAGCGGAGATGGAGAATCAAAAAGCGACTGGCGGGAAACAATACGTCCCCATCGATATCGTGCTCACGACGTGTCGGATTCAGCTGGAACGTATCGTGTGGGATGACCGGGTCATGTGTGTTGTCGTGCGGCTGGTGGGTGGTGGTGGTGGTAGTACTGGTGGTGAGGGTGGAGGAGATGTTGCATCAGCCAATTCCATCTCGCATATCACCATCGGAACGGCCAACCCGTCTATCAAGCCCAAGGAGAGTAATGACCTCCTTGCCCGCTGGAGCCAAGAAGGAAGTGGAGTCAATACCGGGATCTCGGAGCTGGCGATTGAGCCCAAGGTGGAGATGTATGGGGATGTCAAGGCCGTGGCTGCACGTCATTGATTCGAAGACACGCTGAGAGCACAGTCGCTGTATGGCTGTCAGAGAGGTTATGGTATTCCTGCTGCGACTAACATCTTCATCTCATTTTCTTCTCCTAATTTTCAGTTTGGTATGTCTACCCTGTATTGGTACAGATTCCTTCCATTGGTTTGGGTGGGGTGGTTTGTTTAAGAGTGATTCTAGAGCGTACTTATCTTTTCAATGGATTTCAAACATGAACATACGGTTAATGCAGCGGGTTATGTGGAGTAGATATTAGGGAATGATAACTTCCAACACTATAACTCATATACATATATTTTAACATAACTAACTCACGTCCCATATGTTCCCTCATCAACCTAATCAAGTTCATGTTCGTCATCATCAAGTATAGTTTAATCGACCCATCTACCATGCTTTTTATGCCACCTGAATAGACACATTCATCAGCAACAGTCAATCTCATCTTCCCGATCCTCCATCTATCCAGCACTTCAATCAAGCCAAAAGAACATAGTAATCTTTCAAGGACCTGAGCAATACAAAGAACTGTTCGACTCGAAAAGAGAAGAACAATGAGACTAAGTAGCACGCCATGCTCCATCCAAACATCACCTCTTATGTCGTTCCCCAAAGGATACCTGTTCTGATCAGCTTGTGAAATTGGCCGCTTCATGAAGTAGTCCGGCCAGCCACTTCATGAACCGGCCAGTTTCACGAGCGGGCCAGTGCACACCCTCAACACTAGTGAGAAACCAATCAAGCCGTACACCCATGACGAATGCAGAAGTCCGACCTCATCCGCAATGTCTGGCAGAAAATGAAATGGGATGAAAACGACGAGAATCACCAAGTGAATAAGTTATGCGAACCAAGCACATAAATCTAAAAAAAGGAAGAAAACAAACTAACTCTTCAATACTCTCCACCCCTTCTATACCCCCATATACCCTCCTCCCCGCTTTCGTGGTTTCAGGCCATTGTACCCACTCTGGTTTCGAATCGGCGCAGGCACAACTCATCTCTTCATCTTCTTTTAGTTTCGGTAACGGGGTATCCACGATGGATGCAAAAGGATGGATCAATTCGGGCCATTGCGGGTCGAAGACCCAGAGCATGGAACTGCATTGAGAGCAGAAAGCGCGTTCTGAGTCGACGGTTCGTTGGTTGGGGGTGCCCCGGTCGAGGATGGCGTTGTATCTCCTTTGGTTTTGTTCGTTATAAACTCAATGTTTCCGGATTTGGATTGGTGACGCGGTCGGAAGGAGATGCTGCAGTGAGGAGGTGATCGGGCTAGCTCCAGTTCCAGTCCTACCATCCGGGTATTGTGGAACTGGGACTAGAGCTGGGTGGAAGGAGGGACAAGACGGGAACGGAGAGGAAGGGAAGTCGGGGGATAATGGGAAGCAAGGGAGCCAAGGAAGCAAGGGAAGGGAAGAACTGTAAAAAAGAATAACAGACTTGATCATCGCCTCCCCATTATGGATCTTAAGTGTACTCGAAACCGCACCGAGATTGATCGCTCCCCCTGCACCCCCTGCCACTTTGCGACAGATGCTACATGCGCAGAATTGGTAAGGGACGGGTGTATGGGATTGCACTGTGAAGCTGATGGCGCCGCAGTGGCAGCTGCAATCTAATTGCCTTGTGCCATTTACTAGATATT
>QQTW01001466.1_pt1 | contig 16529 bp, 20 predicted proteins | sample 1904831 | NCBI WGS metagenome assembly QQTW01 (sample SAMN09435610, study PRJNA476489) | Subsurface metagenome, whole genome shotgun sequencing project. | reverse complement strand
GTCGATTCCAACCTAACCTCGTGTAAAGCTGGGAACGACGCCAGCACCGAGACCAGGGTATTTGGATCGATCTCAAGCCGCGACAATTCCAAGATTTCGAGGTTCTGCCATGGCCTTGATTGGGACAGAATGGCAAAGCTCCTTTCAGCGCCGCGAAGGTATTTCATCTTCCGTAAGTCCGGACATCGCGCTTCAAGCTCCTGCTTCAAGGTCACACAGGACCGATCATCGCTATATATCCCATCGGGCAAGTCCACGTATTTTAGATTTGGAAGAGCGGACACGGTGCGGGCCAGGTCTGCAATGCAGGTCTCTCTGGTCATATACGGCATCTTCAAGAATTCCACCTGAATCGCCAAGCTCTGGTTGTCCCTGATTGTGCGCGAGAATTGCTCAACCCGTTGCTTAGGGGCATCTATGGGTTCTCCATTTCGTTCGAAGAATGATTTCCGTTTGCGCTTAGCGGCCAGGTCGACTTCGCGTTCGCAGTAGTGCACAGGATCGATGCGTACATTATGGTAACTATCGATCACATTAGGTTCACGTCGATTGCTATCGTACAGTAGATATCGACTTACAGGATGGTCTGCGTAGTCACCAGAAATCGCCGGCTGACCAAGGCGCATTGAGCCAGATCGCGCATATCGCACAACATACATCCTCCATCACGCATAGATTCTTCCAGCGACAGGTAATTGTCGTCGCAGGCATGAGGGCAGATGTTGGATAGAATCTCGGTCAGGAGTTTCAGAGGTAATCTTGAGATGCCATCGCGGCCGGTTCGGTTCCTGGACGAAAAGGCAGTGGGTGCCTTGTATTCGTAGAGTTGAGCATCGTCGCCGTTCTTCAGTCTTGACTTTGACCGTATATGTTGTAGGAACTTCATGGTTGCGGCAAGATTCTCCTTGTCAGCTCTGGCATTAGATATTACTCCCCAGAAGCCGTTTGTTGCTGAGGCCCCTCCACTGACAGGTGCGGGGTGGACAAGGGACTGACAGATAGGGGTTAGGGGTCAGGGGCTTTTGGGTTACCTTATCTAGGCGTATCTTTTATAATCGCTCTTTGCTGACACATCATTGGTTGGAATCGACACTTGTACGGTATTGTACAAGTATTCAGGCATGTCAGTGAACTGGAGCATCAGAAGGTGGACAAAGGAGCAGCGCCGTTGGGTCGACCGAACAATGATGCCACATTTTCTAAACAATTATCCATTATAGGTGTCACTCCTACTGTATTTCTTTCCTAGCTTCTGGTTACATAGATGCCGACCACCTATGCTAACGAGGCAAGTATATCTGAAAGACAAAAGGTCTGTAAGGACGACGTGTTTCCCAACTTTGATATGTTCAAGCAGTCAATGAAAGGCCCAGCACAGACGATTTAATCGTCCGACACCAAGCCCACAGCGCTTTGATAGGTCATATATCTCAAGTCCGATATTGAAACCGCCCAGGGGTGAAACATGCAGCAAAGAACAGATGAAGCACGGCCACGTGTGGAGAAGCGGCGAGATGATGCAGCGGTTGATAGTACCTGATCTTCCTCATTGACCGATTGGTCCTCCTTTCGGGGAGATGATTGTACAACCTTAATACAATACTCTGGTTGCCGGTCTGCGCATAAAGAATCCCTGTTGAGCAAAACCCCCTAGTGTTGGAATGACACGACTCCTTTTCGTGCTGAGGTCAGTCCATGTCCAATCTCGGCTGTTAGGGGCCATGTTGTAGTATGGTCCTGTGCACATATCCGAGCCTCTACTAGATGCATTAATGCAGTCTCCGAGATGACAGAGAGCGTAAACATTCATGTTTATCGAAGCGGTTGCAGATGAAACGTCTTGACGAAAAGCTCTTGGCGCGTCCTATCCTAGCCCGCTCAAAAAAATTTAGATGCAATTTCAGACCAACTCCTCAGAATCCGATCACTCGTTCTCTCCCCTCTCCCTCCTCTGCTTCATTCCTCCTATCTCCCGAGGTCGAATCCTGTTGCGGCAACTTACACGACTATCCAAGAGGCTGTCTATCAGCTCCACGTCCGACTGCAGATCCATTGAGTCGTCACCATCTCTTGCGCCTTATCTTTAGACGCACAACCTCACTAAAATACATTTCTCTTCTGGCCTAAGACCAGCCAGGAAAACCTTGGCTTCTCAAGAGATTGACATTGGCCTGTCGATATGGCCAGTAATCAGCCCCAGAAGCCGAGCATCGACCGCTATGTGGTAATCCACGTAGCGACTACCTGCGATGAACATGGCGTTTACGTGACGAAAGACTCGGCTGAGGTCATTGAGATTGGCTGGCTGTTGCTGAATGCTAAGACCTGTGATGAGGTAGAACCCCCGATCTGAAGATGGCGACCGAATCGGACCTAACATGGTGACTGCTATAGATGTATCGGGAGAGCGTCCTCGTCAAGCCTGTCAACACTCCTATCACGCCGCTTTGCAGTCCGTACCCTGACGTTCTGTGCATCTAGCAGCCCCATGCTAACCAATTCGACAGCAAGTCTCACCACCTTGACATGGGAGCATGTCCGCACCGCCGGTTCTTTTCGGGATGCCATCAACCGCTTCGACAGCTTTGCCCAGGAGCAATTGCTCCGTGACAACCTGGAGTTCTCTTTCGTCACTCTAGATTCTTGGGACTTGCGCGTCCAGCTTCCGCGCGAAGCCAGAGATAAAGCTGTCGTCCTACCCCCCTATCTACAGCACTCGCGCACCTACGACTTACGGACCGAATATCAGCGCTGGCAGCAGCACCATCCCGAGTCTCTGCCCTTCGGTCCAAGCTCGTTGGCCAACATCTGCGCCGCTCTTGAAGTCGAACCCGTTCAATCTTCGGCTCCTATAAAACACAATTTGCCTTTCCATCTGCAAGCGTTGGCACCGGCCTCCCCACGTCGTGCGATGGAGGAAGCTGTTACCTTAGGACGGGTTCTGCGTGGACTGATCCACAAGTCTCAGCCACCGCAAGACCACCCGGATGTCTTGACTCGACCTATGGACGCACGAGCTGACGTTCGCGCTTTTCTGTCGGAGCGGAGTAAGGTCCTTCATATGAGCGGTCTGCCGCATGACACCACGCAATCAGAACTCGAAAGCTGGTTCACTCAGTTCGGGGGTCGACCTATCGCTTTCTGGACTCTACGCACTCCAGACCAACACAAACCCACGGGTTCTGGCTTCGCCGTCTTCTCGTCCCATGAAGAGGTCAGTTGATATGTTGGCTGCTACCGGGGAACTACCATCCCAAGTCCATGTGCTGATCGTTTACAGGCCGCAGAGAGTTTGTGCATGAACGGGCGCGCTTTAAACGAGAAAGCAATCGAAGTCTCGCCATCCTCAAGCCGAGTGCTTGATCGCGCCGCTGAGATTCTCACACCGTTCCCCCCCAGCAAGAACCGGCCCAGGCCAGGCGATTGGACCTGCCCATCGTGTGGCTTTTCCAATTTCCAACGGCGTACGGCATGCTTCCGATGTTCTTTCCCTGCAGTGTCTGCAGGGCCAGGTGGTGAACCCATGGGTTACCCGGGCTACGGCTACGGTGCGCCTCCGCACATGATGACACATCATCACCCAATGGGTCACCATGGCGGTCACGGGATGGGCCACGGCCGCGGCATGGGTGGTGGCGGCATGGTCCCGTTCCGGGCTGGCGATTGGAAATGTGGTAATGAAGGGTGCGGCTACCACAACTTTGCCAAAAACGTCAGCTGTCTACGGTGTGGGGCCAGTCGTGCCGGTGCTGCTGTCGTAGCCGACTCTGCCTTCCCGTCTCCGCTGGACCCGCCCTCTGGATATGGAATGGGGCCTCCGTCAATAGCTGGTACACCAGGTCCAGGCCCATTTGCTGGTGCTGCTGCCGCCGGGGGTTTTGGCGCCGGTGGATTTGGCGCTCATCAATACGGGGGCCCACCAAGCACCTACGCATTGCCCTCAGGTCTCGGAGCCCCTACTGGAGCTTATCCTCCCATGAGTGCAGGTTACGGCCAAGGCAGTGGTGCGCATTCCGGTGGACCCTTTGACAGCCGCGCCGCAGAAGTCGCATTTACCTCCGCAAACAACGGTCCTCCTTCTGCGGGTGCACCGAATGGTTCGACTTATGGCGGTGCAAATTACGGCGGCATCGACGGTGGCCCGGACCCGTTTGCCTTCCTATCGAGCGGACTGGGCGGATTATCGATGAATGACGACAACCGAAGGAACGGGGCCAACGCGAACAAGTCTCCGACTTGATGACTTCTGGAACGATGCACACTCCTTTGATTAAACTCAGCGTTGGCGCGGGCACGGCAAAATTAGACGGAGCAAAATTGTTACGAGAAGCGATGGCAAGCATTTGTTACCCGGAATGGCGGAGTTGGGTTGACGCAGCGCGTTTCCTCGTGATTCAGGATATGCGATAGATCTCCACCTTTGTCTGCATAGCGTGGCTGTACAGCAGGACGGTGTTGGGCGGGATGGGGGAGATGCTCAAAAAGTGTGGTATGGAAAATCTAGACCGGGGCGGACTTGCGACTTTTTTCTCTTTTCTTTTTTTTCCCCATGTTCAGCCTGTTCAGAAGCACCCACCCCTGTTGTTGATGTTGTTGATGATGTCGTTGTCCTTGTCTTCGTATCTACATTGCTACTTTTTTTCTTTTCATTTCTTCAATCTGTGGATTTGTTCGAAAGCGGTGGCTTGTATTGTATTCCGTTGTTATGGGAGGTTTATGCTGTGCTGGTGGCTTATGGGGCGAGGGAGGGAGCAAGAGTAAAAAGGGGGGGTTATAGGGGTGTGGGGGGGTGTTGGCTACCGCAAGGCTTTTCAATTTTTTTCAAACATGCTGGAGGATTTTGCGAGTCTGATGGGTCCTCATACTTAATCGCTCAAAGCGTTCGGAATTACTGTTAAGATTGAGATTGAGATTGAGATTGAGATTTAAATATATACGTCCTGAGCTTGAAGTTTGCATTTATTCTTGCGACTTTTCACTGTGGCCCGAATTTGCTGGTATCGGACAATAATCAGAAACGATTGAAATCAAATTAAGTATGTAGTTGCAGCGCTCGCTCCCTTTTTGCTATCAACTCTGAGCACACAGCATATGTAGGTTGATGAACCACTAATAGCCTTTATCCTATATTCTCCGTGCATTTTATACCATGCGCAATATTGCCCCTAGGGATCAAGAATACAGACTCGGCATTTGGCAACGTTAGTACTAAAACTATATAACAAACTACCATTGATTGCTATTTCCTTCCGTGTATACAAGCAATAAAAGGACAGAGGATCGGTATATCTTGTATGGTTATCTCTGCTATATACCATGAATTGTCGGGGTATATAATTCAATATATATTGAAAACATGAATCTACTAGATTACAAGCTCTTATATCCTTTTCTGCCTGAAATCAAAATAGCTTTTTCCCCATCGACGCCAAATATTCGAAGGAAAAAAAAGACCCAGCTAGCCCCAAAAGTTCTCCACCATATTCGGTCGAAAATTTATCGTCAGCGCACAATCCTCCTGATTCCCCGTGCCATAAGTCCCCGTGACCTTGTTGGTGTTTTTATATCGATCCAGGCAATTCGCTATGATGATGTGCGCCGTTTCGCGAAGGCTGTAGCCCAAGATGGGGTGGTGTTTGAGATCGCCCATGCCGAATGCGGTGCCCAGTGGTTTGCCGTGGCATCGGTATTCCAATACGCAGTGACCGGTGTCGAATTTGTGGGGGGCGTCGTATAATGCGTTGTCGTCGATGCTTTGGATTGCGGCGTCGCAATCTGGGACTATCACGTCGCCTCCGCTGCCTTTGCAACTGTGAAGGAGGGTTGTTAGCGGATTGATGATTGGGGAGTGTTGACTTTGTGTGACTTGTGGGGGGGATGCCTTACTTGTCTTGGTAGGCGGCTGCGTTGAGGGTGAAGAAAACCATTGCGAGGAGCGAAGCGAGGAACGGAAGTAGATGCATGTTGCTTGATAAGGGGATGTCGTGGCAGATGTACAACAGATTCGATGGATGATGTTCGGATATACAGCGAAGAGGAAAAGAAACATCGTACTTAAATATTCACATGCGAAGATTTTAGCTTCCTTCGGCAGCGGAATGAAAGAATTCACTCATATATGCTCATGCCACGTCATAATAGAGCCCCATATACGCTCATATTACTGAAGAGCTTGGGGACTATTCGCCGACTGTTCGAAGGAACGTGTGCTGTGCTATGCTTTCTCGTGAAGCCGATTGGCTGCTTGAGATTCGAGGGTCCTGCATTTTGTAGAACCGAGCAGGATGTCGGCATCTGTAATGAACTTTCTACAGGTACTGAATCTCGGATGCCTGCTATCTCAAGCAGGCTCAACAACTGCACCGCCAGCCGTCAAAGAGTAAGTGCGTTGCACGTTATTGGATAGCAGGTTATCGGGGATTGCCTATGGCTTGAGATGCTGTTGGCAGACTCCCCGGGATCTTTCGAAATGCCACCAGAAGCTACGGTAGAACAATGTACCGTTCGAGATGTTTGGGAATGGCGCTGAGCAGATTCTTTTCTTGAAGCCATTTGCGTGAGAACAACCGATCTGCGTATCGGTATGCGCCATCACACAACATGGTCACAACCGTGTGCCCGGGACCTAATTGTTCTGCAACCTCCTTGGCGGCAACAACGTTGAGGCACGAGCTGGCTCCGAGGTAGAGACCTTCTTCGTCAAGGCATCGGTAGACCATGTTAATACTCTTCACATCGGCGATATGCAATGCTCCGTCGAGAAGCGCTATGTCTGGTTTCAGATTATCGGTCACTCGCCCTTGGCCTATGCCTTCGGTAATGCTAGAGCCTTGCCGTTCTTTCAATTTACCACCGCTGACAATGTAAGAATGGAGAACGCTGCCTGGTGGATCGGCGAGGTACGTCTTGACCCTCCCACCAGACACATCCTTCAGATATCTGGTCACTCCCGCAAGCGTGCCTCCAGTACCAGTAGCACAGGTGAAAGCATCAATTTTGCCTTGGGTTTGATACCATATTTCAGGACCGGTCGTCTCAAGATGTGCCCTCCGATTTGCAATGTTGTCAAATTGATTGGTCCAGACGGCGTTGTCCAGACGGTCAGCATGCCGCTTCGCCTGATGGTTGTAGTTCTCGGGGTTCTCAAAGGCGACGGCAGGTACAGGGAAGACTTCGGCGCCGAGAAGCCTTAGTAGATCGATCTTGCCTTGGGATTGAGTGTTGGGCATGTATATCACTAATTTGTAACCTTTTGACCGGCAGACGTGAGCAAGACCAATGCCAGTGTTCCCAGCTGTGCCCTCAACAACAGTTCCGCCGGGGCGAAGGTGACCTTTCTCCTCAGCATCTTTGACGACATACAGAGCAGCGCGGTCCTTGACGCTTCCACCAGGATTCTGAAACTCGGCTTTTCCCAGTACTTCGCAACCAGTTTCGTCGGACAATCGTTTCATGCGAATCAACGGGGTGTTGCCGATTGCTGACCTCAAGTCAGCACTTCAGATGTGAATTGGATAGGTATGTGAAGAGTACCGCCTACGAAGCCATTGACATGGCCTTGTGCTTTCGCCAGCTGCACTCTATAATGGTTCGATGCATCCACTTTGGAAGCCAGCTCTGCAGTCCGATATGCTGTAGTTGCGAAGTTTCGGAAACTACGGGTGATCATGACGAGGGATAGAGATTATCTAGGAACAGATCCGTGTAGAAATACGACCGTACAAACAGACCTGCATATGAGAATGAAAATGAAGTCGCGGAATGACGTGACCCGGCGGCACCTCGGCTGAACTGCATTGTTTGTTTACTCTACAATCTTCGATTCTCAATTTACATCCTGCATTGCGTATCTTACCCAGCATTGTACTGAACATCATACAGGGTGCTGCATTATGCCAGGGCGGGTCTCATCCAAGAATGCCGCGGCGTTGCGAGCCGCCCAGAAACCATCCTCCCAGCCCCTGAAATCGCGTAGAACAACAGCTTCATCCACCGTTAATATACCAGACGAAGGACCCTCTTCATCTCTACGGGCGCGCATATGCGCCATCTTCAGCGACGCGCAAAGATCAACGGCTACTCATCGGAAGCTTGCGGTGAGCTTACGAAAGATACAGGAAGAATGCTGCTACGAGCCTACCCGTGAGTGCAGCCAAGATGAGGGCTGTCTTGGAGAAGACGACTTCATCGTGGAAACCGCAAGATGTGTGATTCGTCTCATGGGCGTGAAGAAGAGCGAAGGTGCTGGCGACCGGATTGTCCGCTTTCTAGACATGTTCCTGCGACGCGCCAACGACAAAGGTGAGCAACGTAGCAGCGCAAGGAAGCTCCAGAATGCTGACAACCCGCTGTCATAGATGCTGCGCTTATACCAGAAACCGATGCCGAAAGTACTCAGACATTCCCAGAAACTCCCAGTACCCGTTTGACTTCCCATATCTTGTCGATCCTCCTGCCACTGCTGGCTTCAAAGGAGAAGGTCGTCCGATATCGAGCGACCCAGCTGGTTGCGCGCATCATCAACTCTTTGGACTCCGTCGACGACGACTCTTATCATTTGATTCGGATGGGCCTTCTAAAGCGCGTGCGAGATAAGGAGCCTATGATCCGAGTTCAAGCGGTACTCGGCTTGGGCCGACTCGCTGGCAACGAGGGTGACGGTGACCAAGACGACGCTGACAGCGATAACGACGACGCATCGGGGCTTCTGGACAAGCTACTTGAAGTCCTTCAGAACGACCCTAGTGCCGATGTCCGCCGTTCTCTGTTGCTTAATCTGCCTTTAGCCCCCAAGACCCTACCGTTTCTTTTCGAGCGTGCTCGGGATGTCGATTCGGCTACCCGCAGAGCACTGTATTCGCGGCTTTTACCCGCACTGGGCGATTTCCGCCATCTTTCCCTTTCCATGAGAGAAAAGCTACTGCGCTGGGGCTTGCGCGACCGAGATGAGAACGTCCGCAGGGCAACGGGCAAGTTATTTCGGGAGCGCTGGATTGAAGACTGCGTGGGATCAACAGAAGTGGCCGAAGAGGGTACTACCCAACAAGCAGCTCCCCCAAGCTTAGATGGCCTGTTGGAATTGGTGGAACGGATAGATGTGGTAAATTCCTCAGCAGGCAATGGAATCGCAAATGAAGCTATGAAAGAATTCTGGCTGGGAAGACCTGATTATCGGGACGCAATCAGCTTCGACGACCCTTTTTGGGACCATCTAACACCAGAAAGCGTATTCGTCGCACGAAGCTTCAACGATTTTTGTAAGGAGGCCGAAGATGGCAAATACGAAGCACTGATAGAAGAGAAAATGCCAGAAGTCATGAAGCTTGCATTCTTCCTTCAAAGATACACCAATGATCTGATCAATCAAATCCAATACAATAATGCCCTGAGCGAAGGGGAGCCAGAGGAGGATACGGTTGAGAAGGAATTCATCGTAGAGCAGCTTCTTCACGTTGCCAAAGCTCTGGACTACAGCGATGAGATTGGTCGGCGAAAGATGTTTGCCCTTCTCAGAGAAACACTAGCGATTGCAGAATTACCCGAGGATATCACAAAGCTTGTGGTGGACGCGCTCCGTGGGATCTGCGGCAGTGAAGCTGCGGGCGAACGAGAGTTTTGTGGCATTGTCCTTGAAGCAGTCGCCGAGGTCCACGACAATGTTTTGACAGATGATCTGCCAGCTGAGAATGAGGATGATAGTTTTCACTCTGCGCATTCGGAGCTCAGTGATATGACCACTATCAAGGCCAGGTCAGGAACCAAGGCAAACGGGGTTGACGACAACAGCGAGACCGATGAAGGGAAGGCGATCAGAGAGATTATGATTAACATGAAGTGTTTGCACATTGCTCAATGTATGTTGGAGAACGTGGAGGGAGATTTGCAGCAGAATATTCACCTTGTCACTATGCTCAACAATCTGGTCGTCCCTGCAGTCAGGAGTCACGAAGCCCCAATTCGAGAAAGAGGCCTTCTATGTTTGGGTTTGTGCTGTCTTCTTGACAAGGTAAGACTCTCCATTCGGGGGAAAAAGGAACATAAACTGACTCATGTGGGCTGCAGGCTCTTGCAGAGGAGAACCTGACGCTGTTCCTGCACTGCTTTACCAAAGGCCATGATGCGCTTCAAGTATCAGCATTACACATTCTCTCTGACATTCTGACCGTGCATTCGAACTTGGTGGCGGCGGATAACGTTGATCCTGCCTTACAAAAGTCAGTTTACAAGATCTTCTCCAAAGGGCTCAAAGCATCCACGACACCGGAGGTCCAGTCCGCGGCAACAACAGCGCTGAGTAAGCTCATGCTCACATCGGTTATTCGCGATGAGGATCTACTGAAGCAGCTCGTGACCCTGTTTTTCGACCCAGGATCCAAGGACAATGCGGCAGTCACTCAAGCACTGAGCTACTTTTTGCCCGTGTTCTGTCACAGCAAACGAGAAAACATGGAATTGATGGCTGCAATTGCCGCCAGCATCGTTCATAGTCAGGTGAACCTCGCTGACGAGATGGATGACGAGGAGGATGCTATCGGCGTGAATATGGTTGGCAATATGCTCGTGGACTGGACAGACCCTCGGAAGCTGGTCATTCAAGATGCTGGCTTAATCCGCTGGAATGAAGCTGGTGGAAAGGATGCGAATGCCGTGAATGGAGATATCCATTTGACGCTTGCAGACTCCCTACTCGAGAGAGCGATGGCCCATGGATGTCCAAGTAAGTGTCGCGGTAGCACTGCTCGAAAACTGCGATTGCTGACCATCATCCAATAGAAGACGAAAGAAAGGTCCTTCTGACTATGCTTGGCAAACTGTATATCACCTCGAATTCATCGACAGAAAAGCTCCAAGGTATATCAGATCTTGTAGCCGAAGCCATTGACGCAAAGGTTGCCACCGACACAACTACAAAGAACGCTCTGAACAAATATCAGCTAGCTCTGAGTAAGGTCCTTGGTGAAGTTCATTCAGCGCGATCAACTATCGAAGATCAGCCCATGGAAGCAACGATTGCTGACAACGAGGCCAAGATGGAAGAGGTGTCAGAAGTCGACAACACTACGATGCAGGTTGATGAGGAGCAGGCAGTCTCGGGCGCTCAAGATAGCCTGTTGGAGGAGCTTTTGGATGACGAGGATGAAGGTGCCTGAACGGACCATCTCTGAAGCTGTTTTTTGTACATTGGTCGTTTGCAATATTGAATTAATTTAGTTCAACTTGTAATGACTGTCCTGTTCTCAACGTTTCGAAAAAAGACTGCTCTCTCTGCAAGAGGGAAGACTATTGCTCCTATCAGAGGGATTCTTTTCACTGTTAGCTTCGGTGAGCCAGAGAATACTTGATTTATCCTTTGGTGTTGCTGTGTGGGATTAGGACACGAACGAGGTGGGTTCGTCCATGTCCGCCTCGCTTAATCGCAGCCCCCATCACTTACCCGGCATTCGCCTAACAGTATATATTCTATTCTTCCCTCCTCCCTCCTCTTTTTCTTCTTCATCTGAGTGCAAGGGCTTACGCGCGTCAGTGAGGATTCGTCCGAGACCGTGTTTTTGCTAGTTGAAAACTACAACTACAGACCACTCGACATGGACTTCGGTTCGTGTCGGAATTTTTGTATTATGATCGCCTTCTTCCTGCGAAGAAAATCTTTTCATCAGTGTTAGCCTATATGGCTGGCTACGGAGAAGAGATGTTCCAAACCACACAAGAGCATATTCCAGATAGATCTCGTAGAAAAGCATAACCAACTGTGTCTTGAGGCTTCTCCGTCAATACACATTTTGTGAAGGCTACATCTGTCATTGGCTAAATCATCGAAGGCTTCTCAATATAAAGTTGCAAATGACGCACAACCTGTAGCTTGACATCCGCCAGTTCTGCATCATGGCAAAGACTGCCTTCGTTACAGGAGCCACAGGCCTTCTTGGTCGTCAAGTCATCCGGGCCTTCGACCGAGCAGGATGGACAGTCGTCGGCACCGGTTTCTCACGAGCCAAACCCCCTTCGATCCTAAAAGTCGACTTGGAGGACCAAGATGCCATCGAAGCTGCACTTGACGAAGCCAAGTACGCTCTTCTCTGAAGCCATAGCATCCATGCATTGGTTCTCCTGACTGATGGGGCTGCAGGCCACAAGTCATAATCCACTGTACGACCCACTCCATCATCCACAGACCCTTTCCAACCACCATCCTCTTCGCACTGATGCGTTATTTACTGACTCTATGCTCCAGGTGCCGCCAACCGCTTCCCCGACAAATGCGACCTCGACCCGGATGGCACCCGAGCCCTCAACATCGCCGCCTCCCGCCGCCTCGCCCTCGCCGCCTCCACCCGCTCCATCCTCCTCATCTACCTCTCCACCGACTACGTCTTCTCCGGCCGCCCCGGCGAAGCCCCCTACGAACCCCACTCCCACCCCAACCCCCCCAACCTCTACGGCCGCACCAAACTCGCCGGCGAAAAAGCCGTCCTCGAAGAATGTGAACCCACCAGCTCCGCCGTCATCCTCCGCATCCCGGTCTTATACGGACACGCCGAACACAACGCCGAAAGCGCCATCAACGTCCTCATCGACGCCGTCATGAAAGCCCAAGACAAGGACGACGACGCTCAACCACTACCCATGGACAACTGGTCCCTCCGCTACCCCACCAACACCGCCGATGTCGCCCGCGTGCTCCTCGATATCGCAACCAAATACCTAGCCGCCGACGCCGCGCGTGTGGCTATGCCTAAAATCCTCCATTTCTCCGCCGAACAACGCTTCACGAAATACCAGATCTGTGAGATCTTCGCGGAGATTTTGGGCCTGCCGTTGGGGGGGATGATTGCGAAGGGGGAGGATAAGGATGCGAAGCCGGTGAGGCCGTATGATACGCATTTGTCGAATAAGGTGTTGAGGGATTTGGGGGTCGATGTAAGCGCGGTGGATTTTGAGGATTGGTGGTATGTATGATCTATATCTTTTCAATGTCCGTTGGATGTTAACGATGGACAGGAAGAGGGAGATGAAGGCTTTTAGGCGATGATGTATAGGTAGGGTGTTGGGTTCTTGGCTATGTCGGAGAAGGAAGTCCGATCTGTTGTTTGCTGCGGACTTTCTGATGTGAATGGGCTATGTGTATTATTGATGATCAGGGCATTGGTACTGGCATTGGTACTGGCATTGGTGGGTGGGTCTATGGGATCAAGGCAGAATGCGAGACGCATCATGACTACCTAGTTAGTAGATATCACAACCCCGGTCTTTATTTCTCATGTCGGAAAGAACATTACATTAAATTGGTGAGAGCATCAACGGAAAGCCCATTCAGATATCACCCAATTCAATACCTCTATGGCAGCAACCGATATGTATCCAAGTAAACCCCTTCCAGAACAGCTTTCTATTCCAGCACCGGTAATCTTTTTGGTTAATAAATCCAACAATGCTGCATGCAAGTCTGACGTGTATTCCCCATGAAGCCATGCATTCCTCTTGTTGCGGCCTGCTAATGCTACCTACCAGAAATCACCAATAAACTCCATACCCTCCCCACGAATCATCCGTAACTAATAACCTTTCGTCGGCGACACCTCCGCCCCCGGACCCATCCCCGGCGGCCTCCGCCAATCATTCTTCGGCGGTATCGGTATCGCGACTTCCGGACTCGTAGCAATATCCACCAAGCCTCCCGCAGGAATCTGTCCCGGCGTGACGCCTCTTCCCTTTCGCGAATGCTGGGGCGGTTCCTGGTACACTGGTGTAAGATCTACGAGGGGTTTTGGCTTTTGGCGCTGAGATGAAGTTCTTTTGAGATCGGTTTTGATGGCGGGTGGGGAGGAGATGGGTGTGTGGATGGGGAGGCTATCGGAGGGTTTGAGCTGTTGTTCGTGGTCGTGTTGGACTTTTTTGCGTTGGGTGTATGTTCGACCGAGGAGGCCGCCGCCGGTGAAAGGTTCCTCCGGAGGGGGTTTGGTGGGGGATTGTTTCGCGTGAGCTGGAAGTGGAACTTGTCGGTCATCGCGGTCTTTGTTGTGGACATTATTGCTTCGATATGCGGGATGCACGTCCTGGGGGGCTGAATGTTGCGCCTTTTGCATTGCTGGGCGTCTGCTCGATTCCATGGATGTTTTTGATGGGGCTGAATGGACACGCTGAGCTTCGTCTGCTCTGTGTGATGGATGGGCTGGGTTTGCTTCCCTTATACCCATGTTCAGTGTTTTCACACCCTGCCTTTGGACCCCACTGGTTGGCTGGTTTGAATGCTCGAAGCCTTTGCCCATTTTGTTAACAAGGTACCAACTTCTCCATTCCTGAACAGCCGTATACAAAGACATCGCCATTCGCTTGTCGTTGCTGGCGAAAAAGTGTACAAAATTGACCGTAGTGAGGAACATGCTCGATTTCTGCTGGCTTTTCACGGCGAAACAGATCCTCTTAGGCGGCCTTATATTCTTTGCCACCTCGCGAACTGTGGGTACGTAGATGTCAAAGTCGGATAAGTGGCAAATATTGGAAAATTCCCCGCCGTCTGATTTGGCGACGAGCATTTGCCCGTCCGAACGCACCATTACCACGCGTTTGTCCCAATGACCGGGCCTCTGCGAGTGATAGAGGTAGAATGAAATATCGTCCGGCTGCTTGGTGGGTACGCGTTTCACATCCAAATCATCATCATGGCCTCCCGTTGACGATGGCTCAATGATCAGAGTATTCTGGGCATCGTTATCCCAAGAATTGAGAACATCACGGATGTGCTCGTATTTACGCAGTGGCCGTTCCAGGCCAAGCTGCTTGAACGACTCCAACAGCACGGACGAGTCCTGGTCGATGGGAGTTGCAACCTTATCAGAAACGGAGCCAATGACGTCCGCAGGCGTGGTGGAGGGTATTACGGTGACCGGGACCAGGAATTCCTTGTATTTGACCCTGACAGTCCGCTCGCCGGCATTCACTGCCGATTTGGGCGCATCAAACTGGGGAGACGGTAGGGACTTCTCCGGTACTATTGCAATAGGGTTCGATATGATTGATTTCAGTTGCTCCTTGGCCTCAGCAGCTGATTGCGGTTGGCTTACGAGCCCAGCTATCCTTTGACTAAAACTCTTCTTCTGGACCATGGCTGGCCGGATGGGAAGAGCGTTTCGGCGGGAACCGTGTTCAACGGTAAGGGCATCCCGTCGAGCAGCTTCGCCGTCTGCCCTTGTATACCGTGAGCCATTGCCTTGAGCTCGAGAACTGTCTGGATGACGAGACTGAAGCGAGTCCTTGCGAGGTCGCACTGTTCTTGTGCCGTGGAGCTCGTAGCTGTTCGCTTTCCGGTGGGAGGAGCCTTGAGCATGGTGTCCCAGCTTCGGGTTCTTGAGCGCTTCAGGGCTTTGGATTTCACTTTGTGGCGGGCGAATGCCGCTGGTTTTTCTGGAAGTTGGCACAGGAGTATCATCATCGCCATCTTCTCCAACCCCTGGGTGACGAAAGCGGTCGAAGGTTGTAGTTGGTCGCTCCTTGGTAGCTGCGCAAGTTCCTGTAGTAGGTTCGATAGGAGGAAGAGAGGGGATCGAAGGTGTGGATATACTACGAGACGGCTTCGGGCGGGTTCTTTTGTACCTAGACATGCTCCGTGCGATCGCGGTCTTGGTATCTAGCGAAGGCGCAGTGGCGTCCGAGGTCTGATAGGAAGGCATTGGGTCCAGGGGCTGCTCTGGCTGGGAAGAAGGCTCAAGTGGGCGACGCTCCCTACGATGGGATCTTCTCCTTTCCGTCTCCATTTTCTATAACTTACGGAGGCGGACAATGATAGCGGTAAAAGCATTGGCGAGCGTGAAACATCCATTATTGTGTATCAAAGTCCTTTAACCTGCAGATGTCATTTCATTCAAGGCACGCGACCGGCGTGCTTTAGCCTTGCCGCTACACACGCCCCATCGCCTTAGCAACCGTCGGGTAGAAAGAATCAGGACAGGGCAAGAAAAGCCGAATGACAAGACAAAAAATCTATCATCAGCCCAAAGAACGTCATATAAGTATTCGTCCATACGGCAAGGCCTATCGGAAAAGTATGAAAGGTGTCTGTCAACGCGTATCCTCTGTTCGTTCATGCCTGCGAAGGCCCTGATCTAAATCCCAACTATAGTCCTTTAAACCCAACAACATCCTCCCATAGCAAAGCAGGTCCTCCAACTCCATGCTAAGACAATCCATTGTATGTGCCAGGGCAATGCCATAAGCCACCTGCTGATGCCTATTCAGTGGCAATTGACCCCCAAGCAAAGCTCTGACCGCAGCCCAGGGCGACCTGGTTGTAAGAAACAAGCAAGCGCAAGGAAAAATTTCCCTCAGCAACGACGGTTGATCGTAACCAAATAAGAACACACCGCCCGCTTCATGAAAAAATGTGCTGATCCTTCTCGGGGTCCACCGCAGCCTTCTCTCGTTTTCCAAAGTGAGGCCCAGCTGCCAGACCCGCCATCATCTTCCCAACCATTGAGCCGGCTTTGCCCGTATGGACGAATACTTATATGACGTTCTTTGGGCTGATGATAGAT
>QQTW01001465.1_pt1 | contig 16538 bp, 12 predicted proteins | sample 1904831 | NCBI WGS metagenome assembly QQTW01 (sample SAMN09435610, study PRJNA476489) | Subsurface metagenome, whole genome shotgun sequencing project. | reverse complement strand
CTGTGATTGACGCGCTTGTGTACGCGTTGGGGTCCCATTGATACGTCGGGCAAGAGTTCCTCGATTTAGGCCGAAAAGGGTCGCTGCCGCGCGAATTGAGGTAGCTTCTCCGGCCCAAAGCGCGTCGATGGCAGCCTGCATGGCGTCCTCGTTGATTGCCGGCATTTTGGGGCAATTTGGAGCGTTATTGGCTGCGTAAATGCGTGCAGAAGTTCATGCAGTGGGTGTTGAAAAAGTGGCTAATTACGTGGGTGGTTAATTACGTGGGTGGTTAATTACGTGGGTGGGGGACTTACAGCGAACGGAGGGGATTGCAGATGGTGCTTTGCTTTACAACGGCAAATTGAAAAGAACCACCAAAAAAAATTCAACCAAAAGTTAGACAATTTCTCTTTAGTTGCTTGAATGGTGGAGAGCATGATCCTCCCGAACTCTACTTCCCGGTCGATCAGGTTCAGAGCTTTTTGGGGCCGAAACGAGATGCTTCTGATATAAATAGGAGTAGATGCTTGATAGCTAGCTAGCTAATCGCAATAGTATCAGTTTCCCCCTCAGTATATATAATAGCGCGTTATAATCTACATATATCTTATTAATTAATACTACTTGAAGTATATTATTCCTGTGATATTTAATACAGCTCAGGCACGGACCAAGTGCTCTGAGAGCTCATATCAAGGGTGGGGGCGCTCAATGAGCTGGACACTTGGCGCATCTGCTCCGGGGGCCCTGACAAAAGAGGGGGTCCCCGATTTGCCGATGGGCCTAACACATTATCATTCTGGTACTTCATTGAGAGACCAAGACACCATTCATTGTACTTGGATACGCCAGATCGAGATGGAAAGACCCGGAGATTCAAGTTCTTATTGGCGCTCATCCGATTCCATGTGGGTTCGTAACATCTCGATTTCTCTCTCTCTCTCTCTCTCTGTGCGTAATCCATGTTGGCCGACACGGATTGTCAACAGGGTCTGCGATAGTCAGTGCCCCAATCGAGGCTTCGGTTGGTAAGGATTCGGCGTGGTCAGCTTCTTCACATGGGAGAAGCATACTTGTAAGGTAGTTGGTTTGCTCTCTTCTTGTAGCATTACCTTGGAGAGGGAATGTGAAATAGTGATAGAGAAGTTTGGACTGGGAACGTAGTTGGCACCGGCAACAGGCCTGACCACTTTGTCAAGCATTGGGTTTGATGCAAACCTGTCAATTTGGATTGGACACAAAGTCTTGTAATTCTGGGTAAGATTACTGTTAACCCCATATTCCATTCGCTTGTAATTTTTAAGATTTCCCACTTGATTATCATTTGTGTAAGCGTAAATGCGGGTCTTCGAGCAGGAGCGTGCGCAAGACATTTCGCTGGAGACTTCCGCACATTGGTGGACCTTTGAAACCAATGATCCCGGCTTGCAAGACCGCCTGCATGCTTCCAGAAATGCACACAAAAGACATGAGATATTTCAGAGCGAGTCAGCAATCATGTGCGCAGCCGTAGAATCGAGCCTCGCGGCTGCGTAGTGGAAAGCGTTAGACGCAGCACCTCCGTCGGAAACGATCCTTGGTAAACTTGCCATAATTGGCACCGCTTCGTTATTTCTGGGCGTGAGGTGGTAGAGTTGAGATGTTAAAAGGCGGTTGTTGGCAGTGATTCGCCATCCGACAGATGATGCGTTGGCAAGTGCGTCAACGGTTCAGAGCAATGAGCCGAGGAGGATCACCTCAGCAACAAAGCCGTGTGGGCCATGTACTATGTACCGCCTGGAGCTAGTCGTCAACCCCTGGCAGCATGAATTCTTAGCATCAAGCGGCTTCCGATCTGCGACCTGGGTCTCAGGCGCAAGATCTCAAGTTCAAAAGGATAAAACACAACTGCTTCACCAGATTTGTGATTATGATGCTCATTCAACACAGCTTGAAGAATGGTGTCAGATTCGGAGACTTGATGTACTGGATGAATTGCTGATTGCTGGAAGGGACAAGTATCCCAGGCGTTGGTCGGAGAAGTAGCTGCAGGCGCTTTGCTGAGGTTCCTGGCCGTCCTGGCCGTTTCTGAACGCTCATAGGTTTGCTGAAGGGCCACTCAAACGGGGCTGGCATGGCCCGGCCGCACAATACTGATTGCCTTTGCTTATCGTGGCCCACGGAGAATGTGCAAACAGAGCTGGGGACCAAAGGTAAGCCACGTTTACGGAGTGTGGTGACACTTGTCGGCATCATTGAAACAACATCAGTGTTCTTCGATTTGAGCCTCTGGACGCTGGGAGAGTCAATAACGTGACGCACATGGAAGGGGAAGGCTGGGCTAGAGCGTGATAGTGGGATAGTGAAGGAAATAATAGGACTCGGACAATCAATAGTACATAGGTCTGGTGGAGCCATTCAACGGTGACTTTGGCCGCTGCTAGTTGTGGGTTTCCTGGAGTGACGGGGATGTTGACTGCGCTAGAAAGAAACTGGGAAAGGGAAACCTTCAAGCTGCTCCCATAGGGCCGTACAGTTACTTAGTATCTAGTAGTAGTCACTCAATTTGTCGTCTGTTTCTGCCAAATACTATGCTCTTGGGCCTTGTCTGCCATCCTCTTCAGTCTTGTGGTCTCTCTGTTGACGGGGACGCCAATTCTGTCATCCTCTGATACCTCCCTGATTGAGCAGCAATTCTCAACGAGCTGTCAGAGAAGCGCATAGTCAACGGCTCTGCAGAAATACGGGCGTCGACAGACGTTCCCTCCTTCACACCCAGCCTCTTTTCTCCCGCAGGCGCCAACGACCTCACCAATTTTTCTCGCTGTCCGAAGCGGCTCACGCCGAACCTGAAAATTCATTGAACGCTTTCTTCGATCCTCTATCCTGATACAATCTTAATAGACTGCTTTTACTCCCTACAAAATCGCAGTACAAGACAGTCGTTGTGACACAACACTCGGAGCTTCACCGATTCCGCAGTGCTCACAATTCCTGCCTGCGTTTGCGATATGCGGGCTTGACGTTGGTCCTTCGTGGCACTCTTGGCCATATGCATACAACAAGTGTGAAAAGGCATCAGAATGGGTGTCGATACCCGCAGACCATCATTACCGGCGCCTACAGACTCTTCTGCGATCGAATCCAATGGAGGTAGCATTACGCCTACCGACCTTGCTACTGACCTCTCTCGAAGAACCGACAAAACGTCCCATACCGTACCCGACGACGGCAGGCCAATCACAATCCCTACAGGTAAAAAGCGGCGACCAAGTGGCAAGCTGTCCAAGTCACAACATCATTCGCAAACCTCACTCCTGATTGAATATTTTGAGGGTGGGAAAGGGCAAGACATCACCTCTAGGCCAAGTGTACGTGTCAAGGTCCGCCCTTCGGCCTCTCGAAAGGCTGGTGAGAAAGGAAACAGCGAGATTGTCGTCACCGAAGCTCACGGCTCGAGAAACCCTTCATACCGTCGGCACATTTCATTGGGTACCAACTCACCAAAACAGGCGGTCGATGTTGGCAGTGTCAGTTCCTTGTCATCACTCAGCGAGGAATCACCTCTAGCCCATCGGGGTGCACCTGTCGAGGTCGAAGTCCTGCAAAAAGAGGGAAGTGAGCGCTCTGGTACCAGCGTCTCAAGGACACCACGGTTCATTGTTCCTACTTCTGATATATCCTCAATGCCTGCAGACAGTATGCTGGAAGGTAACCCACCCCCAATCATCACGCGCCCTGACCGAAACCGGAGTTTGAGCAGAGAAGAGTTTGTCGAGCACAACATTCACAAGACACCAACAAGAAGACGAAGTAGAAGTTTGAGCCGAGAAAGACTGACCCAAAAAGTACTCGAGAAGTTGGCGAATAAGCCCCAAGAAGTCAGTAGCGGTAGTCGAAAGCGTCATGGAGAGAAGAGCAGCAGTCGGAGGGGAAGCAAGGATCATTCAGATGCAGATGCTCGTTCTCATGGTCGTTTGTCCAGCAGGCAACGAGAGGACGCGTCCGTCACTACCGGTGCAGAGTCAAGCATTCAAACAAACTCAGCAATCTCAGGCAATCGAAAATCTGGCGATCAGATGTCATTCAGATCCGGAACATCCAAGTCTTCCGTCAACAATCCAAAGCTTCTAGATGCGTTCGAAGATGTGTTGCGACGAGTTATTATGCCCGAGCTGAAGGAGCTGAAGAAGGACAAGAAGGTCGCCTCCAATCGCAGCAAGTTTGAGAAAATCTTGGATCAATCTGACATTTCTGGAAGCAGTGTCTCCCGCGAAGAAATTCAACGCCGGGTGTCCAAGCATGGTAGTGCGCCCGAATTAAAAGTTAGAACTCCATCCGGCAAAGGCTCTAGCGGATCTAAACGGAGGGAGAGTAGACGAAAAGAAGCTGACCTCGATTCTCCCTCGGAGCGTAGTTTTCGAAGACGGGAAAGTGGTGACAGTCTCAGCCTTGAGGAGGATCGGAGCCAACGAAGAAAAAGCAAGGATCGGCAACTGCGGAATATGGCTGCTGGTGCGTTAGTTGGTGGCACTTTGACCGCTGCTGCTCTGCAACATCATGATTCACGATCAAGTTTAGATCGCCAAGATCGAAGGAGAAAAGAAAGCAAAAGTCGCAGCAGAAGCGCCAGTATTGCTGAAACCGAGGAGATATTTGACAAGCATGGAGTGCCGCCTATGCCCATGCGAAGTGAAGTTGAGACCGAGCTTACCCGAAGCTCCTTATTGTCCGAGGAGACGGCTACCGCGCCAAGTCAAGGAGAAATTCGTGAAGTCTCGCAAGGCTCCCCCAGAGAGGTTGTCTACTCTGCTTCCAGAGAGACCGGATCTCCTGCGTCTCGAACACCCACAAGGACTCCCGTGGACCTGAGAAAGGGTCTCGGCACTTACCACGGCAATCTCTCCAATCGTGATCTGTCCTCCTACAGTAAAGGGGCACAGGGTATCCATGATGACCAACAGATGAGGTTCGGAGAGGCAGCTCCTTCCAGCCCAACCGTTGCAACCGGGTCACTAGACACGAACCATTTTCTAGCCGATGAAGAGCGTCAGAGACGGTATGAGGGCAATCTCCACCACCAACATCCTATCAGACGTGGACTCAGTCCAATACAGAGCGTTGCGAGCTACAGCATGAGTGAGCCAAACCGCAACTCTCTAATGTTGGCACGCAGTTCCAACTCCTTGGCCTCACTAAACAAAGAGCATCAACTGAAAGAAGAACGGTCTGTTGCTTCTCTTTCCTCAGCACCATACACCAATCTTAACAGGACTAAGCGGCCTGAAGGAATAAATCTTGAGACAGAGAGCGAAATCCTGGGCCAGCATAGGAGCAGATCGCAGGATGACTCAATGGATATCGACACTGAAGCCTTCTTTGATGAACAACACTCAGAGAATGAAAGATATAGGGAATCTTATGCAAGTAGTGACCCAAAGGTTGATTATCGCCGCCTCACCAACTTCACAGATGATAGCCTTGATGCGTCGTACCTAGACAGAGTGGGCGCGCGGCGGCCGGTAACACGTGGTCAAGGAGCCAACCCAGAATATGTGCATGCGCCGCACGGGGTAGAGTCTGCTGTCGCGTCGTTATATGATCCCTCCATGGAAAGTGTTGGAAGTGAGCGTTCTTTTGTTAGTCAGGCCGATTCGATCGAGCGACAGAAGCGAGCAAACCAGCAATCACGGAGTGCAAACCTACATATCAGGGACAATGGAAGCCCTCTAAAGCAGGAGTATACGCACGATGAGAAGTCCTTTCAGCAGCGAGTTGGAGCTACTTCTCCTCCACAAAGTATCGCACCGTCCGAGGATGATCAGGACGTGCCTCACCTCGGAGCGAGTGCAGTGCCGAGGAATTCTGATCCAATGCCGGAGATCGGAGTCGATCTCGACTCACCACAATCTGAAATCACAACAAATCCCTCTGTTATCCATGGACCAATTGGTGGGTCCACACATGGAAATCGGGATCATTGGCCATACAATGCCACGCCTCCTTCAAAGAACGGCATGGTCTCACCTGCAAGCGAAAACCGTGGCCTTGGTATGACTGATGCTACTCTTGCGGGTGGTGCGCTTGGTGCTGCTGGACTGGGAGCTATTGCCAGTGGTCACGAGGAACAGTCGAAAGACATACCCGCAGGCCTGAATCTTCGTTATGACACGAACCCTGCGCAAGGTGAAAATCAGATCCGCGACTCTTACATGAATAATTCTGCAGCGCTGACACCGCCAAAAGACGAAGGCTACATATCTGCCGCAAATCCTGGTACCTACTCTCCCGACCCTAAGGTACGAGAACAAAAAGGATACAATGCTCCGGCTGGCGGAATCGTGAGCCCAGCATTTACCGACGACCCTTTCCTGGCCATACACAATGGACATCTCAATGCTACAGAGAAAGGCATCGAGGGGATTCAATCCAAAGATATAGTGGCATTAATGGACCATGTAAGTCAATAGCCCTAAAAAGGTATTTCTAAGGTACTGACATCAATAGCTCACCGTTCGAGATGCACGACGTAACGCGCGAGACACCGAGATTCTCGTGACGCTGGTTCGCAGTGCTGCTGAGATGCGCAACTCGTTCGAGGATATGAAACGATTCATTGCCGAGCAAGATGACTTCATTATGGACACCGCCGACAAGCAACATGAAAAGACAGTGCAAAAGGTCATCAACGGACCACGCCCACCTCCGCTTGCAATGCCAAAAGTCTCGACGAGGGCTCCTTCAGAGGAGGATGAAGATACTCCCGCCAAAAGGCAAAACGTGTTCAAACGTGCCCTTCGAGGTCTTGGCGGCAAAAACACGGCTGAGCTTCAGAACATAGAAGCGATGCTGATGCGGCTGCTCGGTGAAGTCGAAAGTCTGCGTGCGGGCCAGGAAGGTCAAGCTGTCAATAGCAGGGCCCAAAGCAACAGTATCAATTCCGTTGACAACGCTCGGGAAGCAACGGATCCTGGATATGAACCCGAGGGGCAAGCCGGTACCTCGTCTACCGGAGATCGGTCTGGATTCTTCTCGAACAACTCATCACGTCAAGCTGACCATCGCGGCGGCGCAGCCGGTCACCGCGAGTCATCCAATCGCGTGAGTACGGTGATGGAAGGAGATGAAGAACTGGAGGGTCGGAAATCTGGTGAGAGAGCTATCATGGATCAACAATTTGCCAATGGCAGAATACTGCTGAGTCCAGAGCGGGAAACACGGGATGCTCGAGACACGCGAGGAGGTTCACTTCCGTTAGGTACGCCGCCACGGATCCAACCACCAGAGAATCGTGCTTCTAGCAATGAAAATACACCGCAGATGTCTACAGACGGCAAGTCCAACCATCGCAAACAGAAATCTTCGTCATCATCCTTCTATCCCAAGATGATCTCTCGCTGGTCGAAGACAACTGCCTCATCTATTGTCGATAATTTCCGCGGCAATGCGCAGGCGACACCCAAGTCACAGCCCTATTCACAGGTGTCTCAGTCGGGATCTAATCCGAACGTGGAGGAATATGACTACGACGGACAAGAGGATGCTCTCCCTACCACTCAATCGTATTTGAACGGGGAATATGCCGGCCAGGAGAATCGCTCTCCATCACCGCTCATTCCAAGTCAAGTGTCTGACAACCCCAAATATCATGCCCACCGAAACAGCATGAACCTAGAACATCCTCAACCCAGGCAGGGGCCGACTGGCCGCTTCCGAGCCCATCTTGAAAACGAAGCTCAAAGTTATGGGGATGAACAGTTCTCTCCAACGTCTCAGAGCTCCTCTGTGTGGGGTCATCAGCAGGGTATTGTGCAGAGCAACCCAATGGCTCAAGGTAATGCAAATGCTCAGAATAGATACTCGGGCTATTCTGGGAATGACAGATTGAGCCCTATCTCTGACACAGGATATTCCGAGTCCTCATCAGCCATGATGGATTTAGGGCAAGAAGAGCATGAGCGAAGCTTGAAGAGTGGTGTATCCGCCAACTCGGTCGTGAGTGCATCCGGTCATCGTCGTCCGGCAAAGGCGAGGAGTGATGAACCTTTGGTCCCGCAACGGCCACCCAAACTTCCAATGAGCCCTGCAGGAAGTCGACAATCCAACTATGTTGATCATGTTAGCGCAGCTAGGGCTGGTAGTCCAGCTTACGATAAGGTAAGACCTCGACTTGCTCTTTCTGTCAGTGATCAAAACTCACAAAGGTTTCACAGAGCCCAGTGGCAGCCCTGCGGTCCCCACAGAGCCAAGCAAGGAAACCGTCAGGCCCCAGGCCGCAAAGCAATTCCGGTCAATACAGCCCTGGCCATCTGAACAACATCAAGCGGACGAGGTTTAGAGGAAGTCCTAACCAGGTGGAGACGAGTGCCAGTTCAGACGAGTACCGGTGAAGGGAGCAAGCACTCTTGACGGAAAGCCGACGCGATGGGATGGCAGGCAGGGTAAGCGTTTGAGCTGATACGGGAGCAGATGGCTCTGGGGAAGCAAAAAGTCGAGGGGAGTACGGAAGATTTCGACGGCTTTTCTACTTATCATGGCCAAAAAGGGAGAAAGACGCGAGCGTTGATCGCTGGCTCGCTCTCGTTGTTGCTGCATGATTGCTTAGTGACAAGGGAAGGGGGTGATCAGCAAGTCCTTGAGGAATAGATTGAGCTCGGGTCGCCCCTGTCATCCATGATGATACTCACGTTGTCTTTTTCGTTTCCTGCCTATCGCGCAAAGATGTGTAGATCGTGCTACGGTCTCGGATTGTGCTTCTGTCTCATACGCACACTCACATACACATACACTATTCAACCCACGGCCCCCGCCCTCCGTTGCAGTACGGTGCAGTACGGAGGAGTATCTACTTGCCCAACCAACATGCCCCATAGCTATATCTGGTACACAGTCCTCCGGTCCCTAATTATCACCAGGCAGCCAGCCAGCCAGACGAGAAAAAACGGACAGCACACCCATCCTTGCCTCCCCCATCTTTCTCTTCTCTCCCCTCTCTGGCTGGACATGACAACCCCGCCTAACTTAATCGCCCAGCACGTTAGTAACTTGGTACATACTAGTACATAGTACACATTAGGCTGCAGGTATTTACTGAGTGAGTGAGGAAGTGAGCTAAGCTACTCAAGTTATGACATGATATGATGGTAGTTTGACTACTGGTGAAGTAGTAGGTGAGGTGATTGATCTGGGGGATTGGAATTATCTAGTAGTAGATGGATATGATATTAGAATGGACATTAATATAACTTTTAGATTTGCTGGCATAGATAAGATGAGACATCTGATGTTTATGTATCATGTATCACGTACCACGTAGAAGCAGATGGGTTGGTAATGCCACTTCTGGTGCTTACTATTATCTCACCTTCGTAGTTTACAGTTTTGCATTTCCCTTTAGCAGCTGTTAGATCCTTGGTCGAGACTCGAGATCTAGATCTAGATCTAGATAGTTAGACTGGTTTGGAGTTCAAGACTTGAGTACTTACTATGGCTTTGATATTATGTTTTATCGGGTCTTGGTTGGTCCATATCTGTACCCGGTTTCGTCTCCGCTTGCGGCCTCGGATCAGGAGGTCCAGCCATCAGAGGCTCATGGATATCACAGAGCTCATTTGTCAATTGCTCAAGCTTTTCACACACACTCTCTCTCTCCATTTTTGGGAATCCAAGCATCAGAGTTACCCATTCCAACTCCGAACTATATAGCTAGTAAGTCACAAACCACCTCTTACTACTATCTTGATTGGAGTGGAAAATCACTGGAAATTGTGTGTGGGCGGGGTGATGAATGAATAACGAGATGCGGTGGGTGAAGAGGACGGCAAAGGCGAAGGCAAAGGAGATTGGAAGCGGGTGATGGGATCTAGGGGGAAGAGAGGGCTGAGGCTTGATGTTCGTCGGTGTTGGAAAAGCAGAGGCGGATTGTGGGAGTAGAGGCATATGTCGTTCAGAAGAAGAAGAAAGGCAAGAAGTCTGAAGAGATTGAATTATGGACTTTCAGAGAACGATCCTATAATCATTGCTCGTCTGCATCTGTGTATTTCTGGTGTTTTTGGATCGCTTAGACCATGATGAAGGAGCTAGCGATTGCGATGTAATATTCGTGGTTGGAAGGAAGATCTCCTCAAGTCGACAGACAAGGCTCTGTCTTCCCAACGTTGGGACGCTACTAGATACTGGATGTCTGCGCAACCTTCCCTGTCCAAGCGTTGGCTGGTGGACCAAACCAAATAGTAGACAAGAAACGCGGTGTTGATTCTTTGTTAGGCGCTCGTTGCATTCGCTATCGCTATCGCTGTGCATTCAAAACGGTAAAAGCGTCGAGAGGGTTTGGGAGGAACCGGCGGCCTTCAAGGTCTCCCTCTGTTCCAGGCATTTTTGGCAGCAGACGGCATGGGTCTAACAATCCCTCCGCCGCCGCCGCCGCCGCCGCCACGATCTCCTCCAGCCTTTCCAACCCCAACCCCACCCCCACCACGCTTTCCCTTCTTAAAGACTTTGTGATTCTGATTCTGGGACTGTTGCTGATTGCGAGGAGCTGCGGGCCTGGCCGGTAGTGATGCTTGTGGTGGAGGACCCCGTGGAAGTGGTGGCGGCGGTCTCCAATTATCACCTCCATTAAATCGTGGCGGCGACCTAGATCTCGGTCGTTGGCTCCGATAGTCTCGAGCGTCTTGATGGCCCCGGTCTCCACTATAACCATTGCGATCACGATAGTCGTGAGAGGGAGGCTGGCTGTTGTTGTTATGGCCATTGATAGGCCCGTACCTGTTTGACTGCCATCTGTAGTAATCGTCACCGTTGCCACGATTGACGCGGCTTCTGTCCTCATTTTGAAAGCGAATATGACTACGAGGTGGAGAAGGACGTCTAGACCTGGTATCGGCAAGACGTGTGGTGAAATCCTCGTCATCGCCGTCCCCAAACTGCAAGCCGGAATTCTCTGCAGGTTGCCCTCTTTTAGGATATTTATTACCACCCAAAGCTCCCCGACCTCTAATCTGCATGCCCTCCGGCCTGATCCCCTTGTTTTCAGCTTCTTTCTCTCTGGCTTGGGCACCAGTCTGGAGATTGAGGTTCACGACGTTGTAACGACTGTAAGCACGTAAAGACCATGCCGGCGCAGGTCTACTGCCACGAAACAGGCAATCACCGGCCAGATGATCCTTGCTGCCGCACTGAGCGCAAGAAATCCAGAGCTGAAGATCACCTCCTGGAAGTTCAGTATGAGCAGGAAAAAATCTCTGAATGCAGGAAACTTCATCATGATCTGCGCCTCCACAAAAGTCGCAAGGCTCTGGATCTGGTTTTTTGAGCTTGGATCTGCATGTAGTAGCATCGTGGCCACGGTCTCTGCATTTCGAGCATCTGGCACGTTTTGGGCACAGACGGATAGAGTGTTTCGTTTGACCTCCGCAGATTGAGCAGAGTAAGCCAGGACAGACCTCGTCAGTATGACCTTCATTCAAACAAGCAATACAGACGACAGGTCGGGAAAGGTCAATCTGATCACGAGGGAGATGAAAAAGAGTATACTTAATTTGTTTGTCCAGATCTTCTGGGTTCAGGTCTGCCAGGATGCGAGAGCCACGATGTGCGTCTATCTGAAAAATTGACGAGGTAACGTGAGAGCCTTTCGGAGACACTGCCCGTACGGTAGCAATCTGGTTGGATTTTGGCGCAGGACGTTGCTTTTCAGCCTTGACACGGTCGGATGAGGGCATTACCCTGTCCGACGGGCTGCTAGCGATCTCGCCGTCTTCATCTTCAGAGATCTCAGCAGGGGCATCAACATTCAGCAAAATGCCTCCTTCTGAATCGTCCTCTACCTCCGAGTCATCTGAGATCTCGACAACATCGTGAGGAGGGCCTTGCGCACTACTAGATTGCCCAGCGTGTGAGCGAAAGCCGGTAGCCAGACGGTTTTGGCCAAGGTCGCCGCCTCCACCACGAAGGGAGGTTCTGATTGAGCCCTGGGCACTAGTGTTGTTCCAGTTCATGGCTGATTTGGAACAACTTTGCGGGATTTGATAATCACTCGATGATTCGGAGACGTCTGAAGCCTGACCAAGGTCATGCAACTGATCTTCAAGAAGTCGGGACTCTGCAAGAGGTGGAAGGCCAAAATTACCACCTCGAGGCACAAAATCTCGAAGATCTTGATGGCCAACGCGACGACTGTATTTGACAGAGATGTGATGCAGGCCAGTGGTTGCGCGCACACGTTTTGCGCCTATAGCGGTAGTGCGAGAATCTTCGTCGCTGGAATCATGGCGTGACATCAAGCACCAACAAGCAACAGGGCGCAAAAACTGTGTTGTGTCCACATTCGCCTTGTGCAAAGCGGCGATGCAAGATCCATAATAGTAAGAATCACACTGCATCGGATCTGGCTTCTTCTTGGCATAACTACTAGTGATGTCGATAGCCGAGTTATAGCCGAATTATAGCCGGAGCCAACAACTTCCGTGTCGATCCACTTGATGTCGTGGTACTGGAACGGCCACTCACTATTGAGTAAGTAGTATTGTCAAGCCAGCAACGGCTCAACCATTCTTCACTATTCCAGTACCATCATTATACAGCTCTCATTCAGCCTAATGTGGAGCAGGTGATGTTTATGCATACGCTATCTACAACAGTCTCTTGAAGCGGTGTTCTTCCAGACTGCCTCGCATAGATAGAAGGATAGCGGTCTTCAAGGCAAAATCTCCCACTGTCCCTTCGTATGTGCTCCACATCGCTGACACGCGAGCAAACAACAGACGTCAGTCTTTCCAACCTGTTCCTCTGTCCTGGTATTTCTCAGCCTGCCATTCCTTGAATACCGCCAAACTGTCTTCCTTCACCCTTCAACGAACCATTTCCTTCCCGCCGGACACCAAGCCTGCCTCAGACAGCTTCGGGTCTGACTTCAAGATGAGCTCGGGAAGGAGTGGGAGGAGGAGGAGATCGAGCAGCATCATCTACCATGAACCACCAGAATCATTAGAACATATCAGCGACCAGTCCGCTCTACCAAACCTCAATTCACAATGGGTTAATGCGAAGGGTAAGAAGCCACCTACGTGACGAGTATGAGAGAAGACGGCTGACGAGTAATCTTAGGCGCCTGGACCATCCACTTTGTCCTCATAGTCGCCCTCAAGATACTGTTCGATATCATACCAGGCATCACGCAGGAGGTTTCGTGGACACTCACCAACATCAGCTACATGTTTGGCTCCTACTTGATGTTTCACTATGTGCGAGGAGTGCCATTCGAGTTCAATGCAGGAGCGTATGACAACCTCAACATGTGGGAGCAGATGGACAACGGGGACCAGTACACCCCGGCAAAGAAATTCCTACTGAGCGTGCCAATAATGCTGTTCCTCTTGAGCACTCACTACACGCATTACGACCTGACGTATTTCACCATCAATTTCCTGGCGCTGATGGCTGTGGTAATTCCCAAACTACCTTGGGTAGGTCCCTCTTTCACCAGACAGAAAGCAGGCCGCTAACTTCCATCCAGAGTCATCGCATGCGGGTAGGATTGTTCTCGGGAGGGCCGGATGACACTTAGGCGCTACATAGTTATTCTCATACGAATGCACACGCTAGAGCGGATCTTTTGCATCTTGATAGACTTTCCTCTTTCTGCCGCCACTTCCTGCGCAAAGCTGGAGACGACGCAGAATGTCAGTCAACCGCTCCCCACTTTCCAATAGCCAGGCCCAAGCAATCTCCTCCCTTTTCCTTGCGGAGACACTTTTCTTTACTCCATCACTTGCCTTTTCGCATCTATTCTGAATCCCTTCCTGTATGGCGAATTCGAGGGCTGGGCGCGTGGTCAATTTCCCCGCCATAAAAAGATGGCGGAGCAGGGTCTCGAGACATAGCGAGACCTTTGCATTGTCCGCAACGCTGGGCGAGGTTGCCGCGAAGGGTAGGTAGCACTCCTCCATCTTCGACTGCCGCAGATAGGGCTCCTTTGTATTGGGAGCGGCGGCTTCCAGTAACGACCGCGTCAGGAGAAATTCACAGAGCGTTGTTTGCGCGTCGGTGGAGAATGTCTCCGGGACCGCAGAGGGTGAGATGACGGATTGAAACGTGGCGAGAGGAAGAGGCCGGACGAACTCTACGAACATGGTGTACAGCTCGTTCCCGGTCACGAAATCGTGTGGTAGCTTGACAGAGACATCCGAGAGCAGCTGCAGCAATCTCATACGGAGCCTTAGACTCTCACTGCCTCCTAGGACCGCTGGCCCGTCTTCACTCATTTCCTCCCCTTCGTCATAGGCACTGTTCAGGCTGCTGACACTGGCTTTCGACGCGACCCTTCTCAAGCTAGGGTCTCTAGTTCTGGTCCGCTTCGCGAATATTGTACCATTTGCCTCGTCAGCCGATGGCTCGTCGTCGTCCTTTGCCAGATAGTCTCCATACACCTCAGCTTCGACATCCACGTCAACCTCTCTTTTCTTGATCTTTTCGGCGTCTTCTTTCCTTGGCTCCTTCAGTTCGTTCCTGAAGACCTCTCTGAACTCGTTCACCGCTTTCGTGGTTCCGTTCGCGAAGATCGACCTCAGTATTCTTCGATTGCGACCACTCCCGCCAGATGCGTGACTGATATACGACCAGATCAGACTAGCTTTTGAATCCGCTGCTTCTCGTTCACGCCAGTCGTCTTCAAGAGCAGTGATCATCCAATCAAGCCAGACAAGCCATCTCTCCCATCGCTTTGGATGCAGCTTGCTGCAGTTGAATGCCCAACCAATGACTTGCCAGAAGTCTTCGGTGCGGGCGTACAAACTCTCACCCTGAGCATATTGGTTCTCTATCTTGCCGTCATCAAGCCTGGACTGGTGTTCTCGATCTTCATTCCTTTCGCTATTTCTCAAGATCTGCCCACCACTATTCCTTGTACTTCCAAATTTGAATCTTAGGAACTTAAAAGCATGGCCGAAGCCTGCATTGGCAGGTCCAATCACTTGAGTGACTAGTCTCAACAGCCGTAACGCACTATCAGCCTGGCTCCAATTCTCCTTGCTGGAAGTTCTTGTGGTCAAGGCTGGGTGTACGGTGAGAGTCGAGGCCAAGGCGAGTTGAGCCGGAGAAGGGACGAACACAGGTTCGTTGATATCTGCGTGCGCGGCAGAGGAGACCAAGGACTGTAGAAGAGCAAATGCTTGTGTGTAGAGAGCTTCCTCGAAGTAAATGGTGATGTGTGAGTTGAGCTCGAAGAGGAGGGCGCGTGCAGGATGGTAAGCTTTGCGTGTCGGAGGGGTCGAAGGAGGTGGTAGTTGAGAGTTTGGCAGCGACGACAAAGGCGATGATGTACCCTCAGACATTTCTTATCACATCACAGCAGTTGGACCATCTTCGCTGCCTCTAACCAGGAAATAGATCGTCCCCACATGCTTGATTGGGTAGGTACGCGTTCAGGGATTCTTTCGCGTCCAGCCGCATACGTAGCACTTGTACTACAGAACTTGTGGCCCAAGCTCCAGCTCCGGAGCATGCGCCACACACGTCCTAGTATGTAAACGGCTGACTTTATCTTCCAGGATTATAGATAGTAAACAAGCAAAATTGAAACGAGCAGACTGCCATGTCATGACACGGAAAATTGCTTGTCCTCCTGGATGAACCGATTTCGGCCCTTGCGATCCCTTCGCAACAGCGCTATACGGAAAATGAGTTCCTACACTGCCAGTTCAGCGGCCTCACCCTTCACCAAAGCTGTGGTGAGCTCAATGCGAAAGCTCTATCCAGAATCTTTGGCAGACAAGTCCTTTGACAATACTGGGCGTAAGCAAGTCACAATGTCCCCAGATGCACAGCTATGCTGATGCACCACTTCAGTCCTCCTCGAAGCTCCCTTCGATCCGCTTCGCCGCCAGATGAACTCGGTCCTCCTCACCGTGGACCTCACCCACGCCGTGGCAACCGAAGCCATAGAGAACAAACACTGCTGCGTCGTCGCATACCACCCCATCATCTTCCGCGGCCTCAAATCTCTCACCCTTGCAGATCCTCAGCAGTCTTCTCTTCTCCGGCTAGCGCTCGAGGGCATCAGCGTGTACTGCCCGCATACAGCAGTCGATGCAGTTCCGGGTGGCATGACAGATTGGCTCTGTGATATCGTGACGGGGGCACCACCTGAACCTCACATAGAAAAGACGACTAGCGTGTCCAAGGCAGAGTCCATATCGCAGGAAAAAGCCCAACCTCCGGATGCAGAAAGCAACAGTCAATCCCAGTCGGAGAAGCCACAACAGAACAACGACCTGCAACCCAAATCCGAAGACGACGTCTTCAATGACGACGCTGCACCTCCGCGCTCCCCAACCAAATCCAACACCAAACGCCCTCAGATGAAGCGATCCTACTCTAAACCCGTCTACCCCAAATCTTCCTCAAACCAGAACTCGGACTCAAATGCCACCGCCACCAACCCACTAACAACCCGCCTCCCTCACACCCGCACCGTCCTCCACCCCTCGCCTGCCTCCTCGATCTCCACCACCCCCTCCCCGTCCTCCTACTCGCCAGATACCACCGGCTTCGGCCGCCTCCTGACCTTCCCCCATACC
>QQTW01001464.1_pt1 | contig 16552 bp, 21 predicted proteins | sample 1904831 | NCBI WGS metagenome assembly QQTW01 (sample SAMN09435610, study PRJNA476489) | Subsurface metagenome, whole genome shotgun sequencing project. | reverse complement strand
GTTCCTCTTCTGATCTTGACGGACGGTGCATTGGCGGCCCTGACCGTTGCTGAATACCAGGAGGTACATTTTCCGGCCGTTGGGGCCGATAAGTAGACGGAGGTGGAGCGGTTGGTTGACGAGGCCCATTAGCCCCGAATTTCTCGGTCAAAGTGAGATTATCCTACTCCAGCTGTGTTCAGCAGATGGTAGTTGACGGTCTCGTCAGGAGAAGACAGTGGACCACGTACGAATAAATCTGCTGTATTTCCTGCGAATGTTGGCATGATTGGCGACATCCCGCTCTGTGCTGCGGGCATAGCCGTTGGTGGCGAATTGGAGGTAACTTGACTCTGATCGAGAAAGGGGTTGCGCGATACTGGCCGTTCAGGGGCTGTTGTAGGAATGTTGAATATAGCAGTCTGTGGTGACGGCAAGCTATGTTGAGAAGCGGGTGAAGTGCCTCGATTTCGGAAAGGATTGTTTGAGGGGATTCCTCAAATCTCAGGCACGGCATGATGCTAACGCCCCCGTTTAGTGTTCCACCATGACGGGCCATTTGACGCTTGCAATCCGCACCGGAACCGCAAGGGCGCAAAAGTCGCCCCGATGCAAGCCTTCGCTAAAGACAGCATCAACAACACCCTTGGGGGTTCTGGCCCAGTCAACAAGAACCTCGATCTCAATCAATTCCACGGCCGTGGGGCTGAAGGTTTCACTGATTTCTCGACATCGAGGGTGGATCAATTCGCAGGCGAGCCTGAACCATATGCCGGCGCCAGTGCGCCTATTCGCCGAGGACCAGGTGTCCGACCAGGCGTTGACCGAACAACGAGCTACAATCCTACTAAACTCGTTGAACCTGTGCATGGCGACGAATCTCTCGGTCTCGGTACCAGCACATTTCTCGAAGGGGCTCCAGCTGCCCGTGCAGCCATCGTCCGTCGCGAGAGTGACTCTGAGGGTTTCAACGGAGCTGGAGGTCTCGGACGCAAGAGGTCGTTGGTGCAGAAGATACGCGGTATCAGCAACGCCAACCGCAATTTTGATCGATCGGTAGGCCGCGTCACTAGCCCTGATGCTATGTATGAGCGGACGACGAGTCCTACTTCGCCAGGAGAAGTCCAAAGTGGCGGAGGCATGCCCAAGATCCGGGGGACGAAACCATTCTTTGATGACTATGACGAAGCGTACGAAAAGAAGGGCCAGAAAATTCAAATTGCCGAAGAGCAAAATCGGATTGAAGGAGGTGGGATTAGAGAAAGAGCAATCAGTAGCCCAAAGCGAAGACCCGCACAAGGACTGGAGAGGAGGGTGACACACGACGGTGCAGGAGGACCGGGCCCGGATTCAGAAGCGAAGAAGGAGGGCTTCTTGTCCAGAGTCAAAAGCTTGAAAGGTGGAAAGAGGGCTAGGCCGGAAAGGAGGGAGTATTGATAGGTATAATATCGTAGTGCTGGCCGTCGGCGGAATTGGCGCGCCGTACGAGGATTTGGAAAAGAACGCTGGTCGGACGAAAGATTGTACAAGTTGGATGGACAAAAAGGAGGCAAACTCCTTATCCCTTTAGTGTTTCTCACCTACTCCTATGAGGGCAATCAAACCTGGTTCATACTTTTCTTCCTTCCCTATTTCTTGGCCTGCGACTGACTAGTGATGTGATTGGTTTGATGTAGACTTACCTAGGTTTTCTAAGCTGAATCAAAGTCTGTTTTCTTAGTAGTCCGTACCGAAATGAGCCCTTTAGTTTCTAATAGAGTAGATCGGACTACATGGCTTGTTCCTCTCTTCAAAGGCCTGTATATATATAACGAAACTTGGATAATTGCTCTCATCCAAAGCTTCTGCCTACACCTCCAAAAGATGCAGGATAGACTCCTATATACAAGCCTAATAGCTCGTAGCACCCCCTTCCCTCACAATCCACCTATTTCACCCCGCCAGCGCACAAACCCAAGCAAAACTGGCCAAAATCACCTCTCGTGCTCTCCTGGATATCATGCTCGAGCTTGTTCCCGTATTTCCTCCGATATTCCTGCTTGATCTTTTCCAAGTGCTTCGGCTCCCAATGGAAGCGCACAAGCCTGCTGACGAGGAGCTCGGCACGATCTTTGCTGGTCTCGGTGATCGCTTGGTGGAGGAGGAGAGCGTCGCGGACGGGGCGGTTGAGAACACCGTTGAGAATGTGAGCAAGGGTTTCGCCCTGTCGGTTAGAGGGGGTTAGCAAATATTCCGTGAATCGAGGAGAGGGAAAGCAGAGATCGAGAGAGGGGGGCGGGGGTTCGACATACGACTAGATTTCTTGACTTCTGGATCATTTCCCGCGCGAAATTCTTACGATACGAAGCCTCAAACGAACGAAGCACTTCTCTCAAATGATTGTCACTCCTCACAACGATAATATTAATCATCGCCGTCTCCCCTCCCTCCTTTGATGTCAAGGCCTTATGCAACTCCTGCGTATCCCTTCGGACAAGGTTGATATCGAGCTTTTCGTTATTACTCATCCGCTGCTCTTCCAGCGCAAGAAGAACCGCGTGCCGGAATTTGTCCTTCTTTAGTTCCGTCTGCATGCACTTCTCTAGGCTGTCGTTGTAGCGCTTGTCGCTGAACGCATCTTTGATCTTGACGATTTCACTGTTGGTGCGACCCATCAAACTCTCGATTAATAGCTCTCTTCTGGAAGAATTGCTCTGGTACCAGAAGTTGGCCCAGTGGGCTTCGCTTTCCCAGCGGCCTAGAGCAACTGCATAGGCCGCTTTGCCGAGATTGCCGGGGACTTTGAGTTTGATGTGTTTGGCGATGTTGATGCCCTTTCCACCAACTTTGATGTGCTTTTTGTACTCTGTTCTAAGCTCGAGGATGTGATCTTCACTCAGTTGCGGTAGGATCTTGTTGATGGGTCCTGGATCAGGAGTGGAGTGTTTGAGAGCTGCTGCGAGGGCTAGGGCATCGGGTTCGGGGTCGTAAAATGATACACGCTTCGAGACTATGGTGCTGCTGGCTTTGCGACCATGGTAAGAAGACTTCTGACGGGAATCATCGGATGAGTAGCCTGGAGAAAGTGGTTCGAGATCGCTAAGCCCTTCGTCCATGGTTGAAGGGAGCATCAGGGGTGATGGCATGGGGGAGATCGATTGGTAGGTGCCGTGATAGGCTTCGAGGAGTGGACTACCAGGGGGAAGTCCTCCATGTATATCGTGATTATGGTGTTGACCTGGTGCAGCAAGCGCGAGCATACCACCCGCTCCGCCGGATACTGAAAGACGACGCATCTTGGAACCAAGATCGGAAGGTGGTTCTGCATGTAGTGCTGCGTTACGAGGCTTCGCTTCCACGAATTGAGGTCGGGCGCTCATTGAATAGGACGGCTTCCTGCTATCGGTTTTCGGGATATAGTTAAAGTCCTGAGACGGCTCTGCATACTGAAACTGTCCTGATCCGGCGCTGGAGGTGGAGTGAATCCTGTGAGCTTCTGGTCTTTGCTGCTGGGGCTGAGCGTAGTTGTACTGCGGCGGTACCTGTTGTGGTGCATATTGTGGATGCTGACCGTAACCAATGTTGGCGTTGATTCCTCCAGCCATCGATAGTTGCCGTTGCTGCTCTTGATGCTGACTGGTGTTGTGATTTCCATTAGGATGGTCGTGGTCCCAATTGTACTGGCCAGGAACAGCGTATGGAGCTTCGGCACCGCTAGTGTTTAGATGTCTCGTGTAATCATTTGGTCTGCTATAGTCGTAGGGGTTTGGCGCCGCATAACTGGGATGTCTGCCTTCTACTCGGTCCCGATCATATTGTGGTTTTGCAGACTGGAGATAGTCTCCTCGCTTAGTCAAGGCTGGAGAATCTGGAGAAGATCGTCGACGGTGTTTATCTTCGGCAGTCTTGTGGTTGGACTTGGTTTCTTTATGCCTAGAGGATCTATGGTCATTCTCGCTGCTGAAGCTGCTGCCGCTACTACTTTCATGTTCGTCACGTCCCCTATCTTTGGATTTCCTTGACGACTTCTTGGATCTTTCATCGCTTTCATCGTCGGAGTACCTCTTCGTGGAATGTTTCTTATACGTATCCGAGTCACTTTGGTCCTTGTGTCGCCTGGATGACTTCTTATATCGGTCATCTTCGGAATCACTATCATCTTTGTACTTCTTCGAAGATGTTCTGCGCCTGCTATCCGAATCGCTTTCAGAGTCATAGTGTTTCTTGGTGCTCCTCCTGGTGGTTTCCCTTGTAGATCTACGCGATGGAGATGGAGCTCGGGTGTCACGAGAGTGTGATCGATCCCTGCTGCGGCCTGGCGACTTGCCCCGCGATCGAGGGTCATGGACGGACAGAGACATTGCAGCTCGGGTGACAGCGATTGGTGTTGGCCAACGACAGATGACTATCACAAAATGGCAGAAGATTGGGGCTATTGATCAGGAAATTGAGAGAATGTGTCTTTCCCACGCTGCAGAGTACCTTACGGCTGTCCAGCCGCCGAGGGCCCCAATCCGAGGCTGAACGGGCTGAAAACCAGGGTTGATAGCCCTATGAACATCAAATTCGAAGTACTACTGATTGTCTAGGTACTTTCATTTGCTTTTACTCTGGCCAGACAGATCAGGCTCCGTTATTCTCTTCATTCTTCTGCTTCTACTTATCCTACTCATACGCCCTGTTTGACCTTGGGTTGAAGGAAAATATTACACAATTGCCTGTCAGCTGGACTTGGCTGCCTCCTATGCAAACCAGCTAAGCCGTACTTACCTTACAGCTTCTATTAGTTTTTACTGAAGTCAGCGACATCTCGGACAATCGTCGGTTCTTTTTATCTTTTGTCTTCTTTTCGATCTACATTCTTGGTTCATTCAGAGAACTTGCACCGCGTACTGTTGTATTCCGCGTGATGTTCGGATCCGCATCCCAAACCAAAGCTCGTCGTATACTAAGGCTCATGACCGAGGGATTGCCGTTCGACGTGTCATGAATACCAGTCACGATGGGATGGAAGAGATGCCCAAAATGGCAGTTCGTCCACCCCAAGGGATAGAACTGACGACCCTCGGCTAAGTTCCGTCCACTAATGTCGCCAACGGAAGCCACGATGTGCACGATTGGATCACCAGGCAGGTGTCATGCTCGTTCCTGGCGCACCCATCTTGAACCATGACAGGTCTTTATAACCTTGTCAAGCCTTTACCATCTCATTAACCTGCATCTACTCTCTTCTATGTCCTACTTGGGAAATACATCTCCGCCAATGGGAACCTCTCGTCTCGGAGTGCTTTGACGTTCGTGCGCTTACGATTGGATGCGTGCCGTGAACGAAGGATACGAACTTGCATGCATTAAGGGTCGAAAAGGGGTATAAGGACGCAGTCAGTATGCTACCTTTCCCAAGTCCCGTCCTGCCTACGCTTGAGACAGACGGCGTTGGCAAGGTCAAAACATGGTTTCGCTTTTCAGCCGTGTTGTGGCCATCCTGACCTTGACTTTGAGTTGTCGGCAGATCGCCCTAGCAATGCCTACAGGGTCCGAGAAAAGACAAGCTGTGGAAGTACCTCCATATGTTCTGAGCTACGGTACGCTGTCTAGCCTCAGCGCTTGAAGATTTCTATGCTAACTACAGTCTCTGGCAGCTCCCAAGGTCTGGATCCACTCTCAAGATCTGTATTTTCCATCGGATATTGGTGCACAGCTTCAACATACCAAACCGGAAGTCAACTTCAACGAGGTGGCTGGCGCTCCAAGCCCATTGACACTAAATAACCTCGCGTCGTTGAATGGTCTTGGCGGTTCCGATGTGTATCTGACCTCGGTCGACGATATTACAACGGACCCCTCATGGCTCAAAGGCGTCAAACCAGACGGCAATGGTAAGACGAATGGAGCGACACCTGCCGCAGTCATTGTGAACGACCGCGGATCGGGCAGAGTCGATGCGTACTACATGTACTTCTATGCTTACAATCCGGGACCCACTGTCTTTGGTCAGGAGATCGGTAGCCATGTGGGTGACTGGGAGCATAACATGATTCGCTTCGAAAATGGTGTCCCAAAGGCAATCTGGTAATGGAAGATACAGGAGACACATCTCGCCGTTTTGGCTGACAGGCTTGAATAGGTACAGCCAGCACGCCTATGGGCAAGCATTCACCTACGCCGCTGTAGAGAAACAAGGTCAACGGCCAGTGGCCTACAGCGCAAAGGGGACGCATGCCAACTACGCTATTACTGGGTATCACATGCCACCAACACGACGTTCAGCGAGATTGATACTAACGTAATGCTAGGATCCATGATCATACAATTCCGGGGCTTAACCTCCCGATTGGTCCGCTCAAGGATTACTGTGATCAAGGGACTCTTTGGGATCCGGTTGCAAGTGCATACTTTTACAGCTACGATGCGGCCAGCAATACATTCAAGGCCTATGATGGCACATCGCCGACGGATTGGCTTCAGTACTTGGGTAGATGGGGTGATCAGCAATATCCTGATTCCGACCCACGCCAGGACAAGATTTTTGGGATCGGTGTCACGGCGAAGTACAGCGGTGGGCCTAAAGGCCCCCAAGACAAGTCGCTCAATCGCCCTGAAGTTTGTCTCCCAAGGGAGAACAGATTGTGTTTCGTCAGTCCCTTTTTGAGACCTTGAGTGTGGAGGTTGTAGGTCATTGAACGTTCATACGCATAATCACCCAGGCATGTCTTAGGCGTCTCGAGGCTTCGATAGGCGACTCGACTCGACCTATAAATCCTATTTTTCGTATGTCGAAGTATACAAGGTCGCCAGGCTTTGGTCATGTGATTTTTGATGATTTCTCTGCAATCCTACAGGAAGTATCCGGCTCGCCCTTATGCCCTCTTATTGCCTCTGGATCCTGACGCGAAGGGTTCAGGCCTCTGAGCCCTAAAGATATGCCACAAAGGGTACCTTTGTATCCCAGCCGGCGACGCAGGTGCATTGCCTAGTCTTCCTCTCGCTTCTTACGTACATGAGGTATGATGTCGTAGTCGAATGTGAAGTGAGTCTTCAGCTAATATACGAGAGGACTTGGGCGTTCGCCTGTTGCTTATTCCTCACCCTTTGACATGATCCGGTGCGATAGCTAGGCCCTGTGGATACTGCTAGCACAGAAGCTTGTCTCTTCCCTCTCATCCATACTTTGGTACGACCAATCACCCCAAAATCGTCGATAAGATACAGGATACCTTTAGCATGTGGTTTCGCCCCGATCTTGGACCTTCCTCTCGATAAATTTTCTACCCAAAAGTCATATCTCAACCGTCGTCCGATCGTGGACAGCCCGATTTCAGACCCTGTTCCTATGTTTTTCCGAACAACCCTATTTTGGAAAAGCACAAACGCAAAATGGCGGAGAAGGTCAGCGACATCGAAGACCTGCGCCAGCGAAAGAAGAGCGTCGGCGTCGTCGAGTTGCAAGACCCCGATGGACAAGCCAGGGTCGTCAATCTCGAGGAGTTGACAGATGCTGATGCTGAGCTCGCCGCCAAATTTGGCTACAAACCTGTCTTCAAGCGCGAGTTTGGATATCTGTCGACTTTCTCGTTCGCCGTCAGTATCAGCGGACTCTTCGCCACCGTCTCAACTACCTTCTCCTATGCGCTTTATGCCGGAGGGCCATCATCGGCGGTTTGGTGTTGGTTCATCTCCGGCGCTGGGTGCATGTGTATTGCTTGCTCCGTCGCCGAGTTGGTGTCGGCCTATCCCACTTGTGGAGGTCTCTACTATACGGTCTCCCGACTTGCGCCTGAGAAATGGGTGCCATCACTTAGTTGGTAGGTACTTTCGATGAGCCATGCGAACAAGCGCAATACTAAATTCTTTCTTGACTATAGGATTACCGGATGGTTGAATCTTCTTGGCCAGGTGCGTCGCTCCGGATCATGATGTAGAGGTCATTACTGACGCCAGATATAGATTGCCGGACTTGCTTCGTCCGAGTACGGAGCAGCTCAGCTATTGTTAGCAGCCTTATCGATGGGATCTGATTTTAGGTATCTTCCCACCACGGGTATAATCATTGGGGTCATGGCCGCTTTGACTGTTCTGACTGGCTTTGTCAATTCGCTTTCCACATATTGGATGGAGAAGATGACGAAGACCTACGTTATCTTCCATATCGCAATCCTTGTGTCCTGTAGCATCGCACTGCTCGCCAGGTGTGAGAACAGACATGACGCCAAATACGTCTTCACTGATGTCAGTACTACAAGCGGCTGGAAACCCGTTGGCTTTTCCTGGCTCTTCGGTTTCCTATCCGTCTCATGGACTGTACGTGCTTCCAGATCCCACCCCCATTTTCACTGATATTGCGAGATTCATGGATCTGGTGTGGCCACTCTTTGAGCATGTATCCTTCGTCCTACCGATGCTAAATCCAAATGTTTGTGAAGATGACCGACTATGATGCCACGGCTCATATCACCGAGGAAATATCGGAGCCAGAGGTGAAGGCGCCATGGGCAATATCCTTAGCCATGTTGTTCACATATGTTGGTGGGTTCTTATTCAACATCGTCCTCTGCTACGTCATGGGTGACATGGCATCAATCCTGGGAAGCCCGATGCAACAGCCAGTAGCGCAGATCTTCTATAACGTGCTGGGAAAGTCCGGGGGTATATTCTATACAGTTTGCGCCTTCTTTATCATCAAGTTCGTGACCTTTACCGGCATGGTGGGTGTCTCCGATCCTTACTGAGCCTGAGACCTCTGGCTAACGGGGTTGTTCTAGCAATCTCTTGCACGAACCGTGTTCGCATCCTCACGAGATCACCTCATGCCCCTTTCCGATACCTGGGTACGGATCAACACGGTGACGCAGACACCACTCAATGCAGTCTGGATAAGTGTTTTCTGGGCGATCGCCATCAATCTGATCGGTCTTGGTTCCTACGCAGCTATCGCAGGTGTATTCGCCACTACTGCGATTGCCCTAGACTGGAGCTACTGCATCCCAATAGTGTGCAAGATGGCGTTCGGCCGGTTCGAACCTGGTCCATGGCATATGGGAAGGTTGAGTTGGTGGGTGAACGCTTACGCCGTCGTGTGGACTTTGTTCGCTTCAATCATCTTCATCTTGCCGACGGTCAGGCCTGTTGGGGGTGACACAATGAACTACGCTGTTGCTTTCCTGGGTGCCATTCTGATATTCTCGGCGATATTCTGGTACATTGGAGGCAGGAGATATTACACGGGTCCATTGATCGAAGCCCAGGTCGACGAGAACGCGTCGGGACTTACAGGGAATAGTTCTGGGAACAGCACTGGGTCCATCGGCGGGTTTCCACGGGGCCGAGAGGTGAAAAGGGGTCAAGGAACCACGACTTGAGGAACCAGTGGTATGGCGAGGACCCTCCCCCATCGGCAACCTCTGCATGTGTCGTTGGAGTGTGTGGATAGCTGGAAAGATGTACATAATGACAGTCGAGCAAAGATAACAGTCGTACAACTCATCTCCTTTTCGTTCATAGCGCATAATTGCCGGCATACATCTACCTTATCGTGCGCCCGTTTCACCTGAGTGAGTTTGCGTGCGAAGAAAGTTAACCACTAATTGATGAGTAAGGAGTACCTTACCTTAACTCCTTACCAGGGCCCTTGCAACCTTTAGCGGCTTAGCCGAAGGAAGCCATTTTAGCTGCCTAGGATGTTGTCATCGCTGCATGGCCGACCCCTTTAATAAGAGCATAATGTCACCAAGTAGTAGAACATTCATATGTCGACCTGCATCTGCACCGCACAGACGATACCTGCGGCTAGGTCAGACGTTGCCAAGTGAGAAAACCCCCTAGGACTTATTACCTCGAGGACTGAGCAACCCTTCGCACCGTGGTCGTGTGTTGATATTCCTCTCTGGTCTTGAGACAGATAGATCATCAACTTGTTCAATTAATTCATTCCTCTTACTATCACCGTGAAGACCTACTTCAACGTTGGTGAAGGCTACAGCTCCTATGCCAAGCGAATTGCTCATTGGTAGCTATCTTCAGCAATATCTCAAATGACCTCGCCTCTCCCAATTCAACGACCTCGAACCCCAAGCGACACCTACCTCTCCAATGAGGCTCCTCTGTCACCAATCTCCGAATCGAAACATGGCTCTCTGCGTCGGCGTCCATCTTTCAGTTTCCTCCGACGAAGCAAGTCACGCGAAGGTCCATCGAGGACAATCTCCGGTGGGACAAATAGGAGCTCATCCGGAGGAGGCACCCCGGCGCGGAAATTGAGCAAACAACAGCGTGCGCTTTCCAGAGAGCAGGATATGCGCCAAGAGAACATCCCGACTCAACCTCCCAAAATCCCAGACATACCTCGCATACACCAGTTGCAAGAATTTGGTGGTGAAAATCGCCGACCTGATAGTGTAGCCATCATGTCTGGAAAGACAGACGGGTACAGATTCAGTCGGACTGGATCACTGGTATCGAGGGAGACCCTAGCTCTGGCCGGAACCCATAATATTCCAGTCCCTCCGATCCCCACCGATTACGCGGCCGCAAAATCGCCAGTCGATCTCTTCATGCAGACCGGAAGCATAGCCCATCGAGGTCGAAGTAGCTACGCCAGCAGTATGGTCAGTACAATCAATAGCCCTCGAAGGTTACGGAAGAGGAAGGACCCTACTCCATTTAAGTATGCACTGAAGAATTACTTGATGACGCTCAGCATCGCTAACGACGATCGCAGTGTTCTTGTGGTTGGTGCACGTAACTCCGGAAAGACCTCGTTCCTCGAATTCCTCCGCACCTCGCTCGTTCTATCATCTCCCAAAAAGCGGGCTCAAAGTCACGCTGGTGGGCATGATGTACCACGCGCCTCATCTACAGTAGGGTACCCAAACTTTACGCCGCACTATCTCGAGACCGAGCTTGGGACTGAACGGATTGGGGTGACCCTATGGGACTCGCAAGGGCTTGAAAGAAACATGGTCGATCTACAGCTGCGGGAGATGTCATCATTCGTTGAAAGCAAATTTGAAGAGACATTCACCGAAGAGAACAGAGTCGCGCGGACACCCGGTTTCAAAGATACGCACATTCACTGTGTCTTTCTCGTCCTGGACCCTGCTCGCTTGGACGCAAATGTGGCTACTGCTAGAAAGGCTGATGGAATTAGCGGCGTGAAGATCAATGGCAACTCTTCGGCCCGTCCGCATGCAGTAGCATTGTCCAACGGTTTAGACGAGAACCTCGATCTACAGGTGCTACGTGCATTCCAAAGTAAAACAACGGTCATCCCAGTGGTAGCGAAAGCGGACACAATAACGACAGCGCACATGGCATTCCTCAAGCGAGCGGTATGGGACTCGATCAAGCGGGCAAACCTGGACAATTACGAGACCATTGGGCTTGGTGAGAGTGCGGACGAAGAGTCGTCGGAAGATGAGCAGATATACGGCAAAGCAAGACTTCCGGTGGAGGATCGCAAGCGGTCAGATACATCTCACCTAGATTCACCCTCAGATTCAGACGCTAGCGAGTCGTCGATTGGTCTTGACCTCACCAAGCGACGAGAAACACCTGAGGCACGCCAGTCACAAACACCAACCCCACCAGTGCCTGTAGCCATGAGACTGCAATCTGCAGCCGAGACTCCGTACCTGCCTCTCTCTGTCATTTCTCCAGACCTGTACGAACCGGATGTACCCGGGCGCAGGTTCCCCTGGGGGTTCGCCGACCCTTACAATGCCGAACATTGTGACTTTGTTCGGCTGAGAGACATGATCTTCTCGGAATGGAGGGAAGATCTTCGGGAAGCTAGTAGGGAGGTTGGTTATGAAGGATGGAGGACTTCAAGACTTAACCGACAAAGCGCCCGCGGAGAGCCACGAAGTTCGCCAAAGGGGCAGATGGGATATGCAAGGTAATTTACAAAACTCTTCAGAGGGAGGAGAGACGAAAGTTATCCGATTAGAAAATTGAGAATGACGGGCATGTGGCTAGTGGATTTGATTCATTCGATTCTCATACCCCTCTGTTCATTTCTTCCTGCTGTTTGGGCGGTGCTTCGATGTATTATACCCACTATGTACCTAGTTCAGTTTCGTGTAGTCCGGCCAGGCGCTAAAGATGATAGCAATGTACCATTGCTGGCCATGCGGAGGTCGTTGAAATAGACACGCGTCTGAAGGTACAGAGTACGTTTACTTAATGGAAAAAAACGGTTTGGACTACTCCACGGAAACATACCCCTTTAGGCGGTGGCTAGTGTGAGTAGTGAGAAGATGATTGAATCAATGTGGAGATGCATGCATTCAGGACACGTCACGGACGAACAGCTCCAGGAAACCTTTGACAAAACCTTTGACAAAACCTTTGACAAGATGAGACTCCTTTCGGCTCCTATCAAAGAAGTCCATCTCTGCGTACTCTACAACATCCCTGACACTCTAGGCCCCAGCCGTCTCGTGATCGACGCCAGGAAAAGCTTGATCCGCAATCGAACGCCAGCATGATCATCCAACGGCGCCTCAAACAAGATCATCTGGCATGGTCTCTGTGGATGGGCTGTTGCTTCCAGCCCGTCCTCTTCGGCCTCCTTCTACAATGACACGCGGAGCTGGGCGTTCCATGCTCCATATCTTTTACAGACATATTGACATTGACGTCCAACGTCTTCATGTCCTGCCTTGAACCTTCCACAACTCACCCGCCGAACCGTTGCCAAGATGAATGATCCGGGGCTTGATGAACCCATTAAGCAGACGTCCAAAGGCGTGGAACAGGACCGAAAGGATGAGCTCGACTTCCAGAGAGAGGATGAGCAGGCTTTCCTCACTCCAAGGTACAATTACACACCTAGTCTTCGAGTCATTAAGGTTAATTCTTCGTCTTAGTCGGTGGTGGTTCGCTTCAACGGCATTCCCCTTGCTCGCTGTATGTGCTACCAAACGTGCTGGCAGGAGGACGACTGATAGCCTTTAAAGGGTACATTTGGCCCTATGGCTAGCGCGTTCTCCGTTTGCGCTCTTGCTGAGAATTGGAGGGTGATCGTTCCCGATGGACCTGGTGGGAACGAAGCGCATGGTATCGATATCAAAGATCCGGGCTGGTACGTACAATATCCTTGAAGAGGCACCACGGATGAATTCGCCCAACGACGACTAACTTCGTTCCCGAAATCTTGCAGGCTGATAGCTATCAATACCATCTCGCTCGTCCTTGCTCTCGTCGCTAATCTCGCCCTTCTCCTTAACATGGCGCGCCGTCTTTCCTTTGCAGTCGCACAACCTATCACAATCGTGGGCTGGTTTATCTCTTCGGTCCTTCTTGTTGCTCTCGTTGTCGCTGCCACGTACGGCCTCGACTTGCCCGGACAAAATCGAGCCTTGACTCAGGCTTTCTACTACGCTATCATCGCTTCGGGCCTTTACTTCCTGATCGCGGCAATGATGTGTGTCACTGTTTACGGCGCCTACAAGGGACATTACCCCCAGGAGTTTGAACTTACCATGAGTCAGCGTACACTCATGCTACAAACGATCAGCTTTATGGTCTACATGCTAGGCGGAGCCGCAGTCTACTACCGTGTAGAAGGATGGCAGTTCTTGGATTGTGTCTACTTCACCAACTACACGCTCTTGACTGTGGGCATTGGCTCTTATGCCCCACTTACTCATACCGGACGGGCTCTATTATTTCCCTACGCTATTGGCGGCATTGTCATCCTAGGTCTCGTGGTTGGCTCTATCCGCTCCTTGGTACTGGAACGCGGGAAGAAGAAGCTCGGTAGTCGCATGGTCGAAAGGAAGAGAGTACAGCTACTCGAAAAGATGCAGAAGAGGGGCAAACAGAAGAAACTCACTCCCATCGCTAGTGAACGACAAGCTGACGATCTTGGTATGACTGAGCGTGAGCGGCGAAAGTTCGAATTCGAGCTCATGCGGAAGATCCAAGATAATGCTTCACAACGGCAAAAGTGGAATGCACTGTTTGTCTCCAGTAGTGCATGGTTGATATTGTGGCTCGTCGGGGCAGTAGTCTTCTGGAAGGCAGAACATGCCCAAGAATGGACCTATTTCGGAGCCTTGTATTTCGCGTACACGTCTTTGCTCACCATCGGATATGGCGACTACAAGAACTTCAGCAACGCTGGGAAACCCGCGTTTGTGTTCTGGTCGCTGCTAGCCGTTCCAACCCTGACCATCGTCATCAGCAATATGGGAGATACGGTCGTGAAATCGATTCGTGACCTCACCAATTATCTCGGTGAGTTCACCGTTTTGCCCGGCGAGAGTCCGACGAAACAGCGGGCCAAACAGCTTGTCACGAATATCACGGGTCCGTTCCGTGGCAAACAAGGGCGAGAGAAAATCATGGATGAGCCGCCTGGGATGCTTGGTGAAAAGGAAGATGGAAGCAAACAGGGCACACAAGGACACGAGGCCATGACAAGCGCTACAGACCGGCTTGCCGGTGACGTGGAGAAAGAAGAACTCGATGCTGCGGATGAAGCCCTGAAGCGCGGCGATGAAGTCAGCAAAGACGCGCATGAGTATCACTATCAATTGATCCGCGAGTTCCGAAACGTGATGAAGCACCTGGATGAAAACCCGCCTCGCAGATATACCTATGAAGAATGGGCATGGTTCCTGAAGCTCATGGGGGAGGACGAAGATAATCAGTCCTCGCATCGTAAAGCGCCGATCAACGTCCGGAACGATTACCAAGGGAACCGCGAACCGGATATGCAGAAGGGAGGTGCGGAAAACAGGGCTGATGAGCGGCGGCAGTGGAGTTGGTTGGGTAATCGGAGTCCACTGATGGGGGATAAGGGGGAGGCGGAGTGGGTCCTGGAAAGACTGGCCATTACGCTTGAAAAGGAGTTGAAACGACAGCATGAGGGTCGGAAGGATAGAGGAGACGGGCAGGTTGGAAGCGAGGCAAAGAAAGATCACGAGGAGCAGGGGTAGGTAGTGGATACGGGGAGAGGGTCTGGTGAGAGATGATACCCATTTGCTGCTCCACGTTTGGATATAGAATACAATTGTACACCGAACTGTTCAGCTGAATGGATTTTCGTTCCTGCTGCAATGTCATATCGGTACATAAGCATAATGAGCTTATCTAGGCCACGATATCTTCTATTCCAGAGTTCCAAGCAGACATCTGAAATACTTCAATGGTATTCCACCTCCTCGGTGGTCTTCGGTCATCCTCGATGGCGAATCCGGTTTTACCTGCAGATCGTCCATTCATTAACACAGTATATTGCTCCGACAAGACATTCTTAACCAAAACCTTACGCAGGATGAGAAACCGCTCAGTGTGTGATTGATCTGTCGGTGTGGATCAAGAAGTTCTGGTCAAGCTATGCTTGTCTGTAAAGGCCCAAGCCACCTTACCTCATCCTATTCCCAAACTTCTTATCCAAAACCTGACCTAATCCCCATTTACCCCAATACACATATCGTACAACCTCACCTCCCTCACCACTTCTTCCCACCACGCTCATTCTCCTCTGTAATGTCCTCCAACCTACTCCCCCCACCATCACTCGCCAAAACAGTCCACTCCCTCTCCCTGAACCTCACCTTCCGCTCCTTCCCCACTGTTTCCGGACCGGCAACCTCCATCTCGCAAACGTCACCCCTATCCCTCGCCTCCTGTAACCTCCTCTCTTTGATATCCGCCCAATGCTGATTGACCAGCTGCCTCTCGTGACCGGGATACACCGAACTCGACGTCAGCACCGTTGACGCATCCTCCGCTATCGCGCCCAGAATGGAAGGATTATTCAGAGCCGCCAACCTCGCGAGCAGAGCCCGGCGATTCGGATCGATTCGGGCAGCGACGGGCGGGGGATCCTGGAGTTGTTGACTGAGGATTTGGAGTTGCTGCATCTGGGCCGGAGAAAAGTGTGGAGGTTGGGAGCTGGTAGATGGCTGGAATGGGGGCCATTGGATGGATTGGGGAGAGCTGAGCCAGGGATTTGGGGGTGGTGGTGGTGATGATGATGATGGTGGGGGGACGGGTTTGATTCTGTGCCGGCCGCGGAGCCAGTACCATGTTGGGAAAGCGAGAGCGAGCAGGACGAGGACGAAGACGAGGGCGCTGAGGACGGCCCAGAAGGCGATGACGGGGATGGTGGGGGAGGAAGGATTGGAGGTGTTTTGTGACTGCTTTGTACTTGGGTTCCCGTCGGCTGGTTGGCTGGTTGCGTGAGAGTGGTGGTAGGGTCGCTGGGGGCGGGTGGATAGAGGGTTATTGCTGAGCGGGCTACGAGGCGGGCTTCCCCAATGGATGATGGATTAGGAGAGTGGGTGATGGAGCCATAAGGCGAGGATCGAACTGTCATGGTTGAGGGACGCCTTGTGATGATTCCTTGAGTGGACATCGTGTGGACGAGGGATGGACAAGTGCCGCAGAAACGATGACATTCGGTGATGTCCGGGAAGAAGAGAGCAGAGGATCATGCGTGGGGTCCGAGTAAGGGGGTAGATGAAGAAGATCGATGAAGACGGCCTCGCGGCAGTGGTTCCTCGAAATTTTGGAAGATGGGTGCGTGAATTGACGATAGTTCCGGCTTCACTAAGCTTGGAGATTCAAGATAGCAATCCAAAAG